>ERZ724504.581-NODE-581-length-20760-cov-8.461193_pt1 | contig 20760 bp, 13 predicted proteins | sample MGYA00376037_ERZ724504 | MGnify/ENA primary metagenome ERZ724504 (study PRJEB28724, sample SAMN07190888) | wastewater metagenome | isolation source: influent of sewage treatment plant in Hong Hong | place: USA: Christiansburg, Virginia | collected 2016-03-01 ... | reverse complement strand
TTCGCACCACCGAATACCCCGGTTTCCCCACCGACATGCAGGCGCAGTTCATGGCACTGAACTGCGTGGCCCAGGGCACGGCAGCGGTCACTGAAACCATTTTTGAAAACCGCTTCATGCACGTCAACGAGCTGCTGCGGCTGGGCGCGCGCATCCAGGTGGATGGCCGCGTGGCCGTGGTCGAGGGGCTGGGCGGCGCAGCGGGCGCAGGCCTGTCGGGCGCCGCCGTGATGGCCACCGATTTGCGCGCATCGGCCAGCCTGGTCATTGCGGCCCTGGTGGCCGATGGCCAAACCGTGGTCGATCGCATCTACCACCTCGACCGGGGCTATGACCGCATGGAAGCCAAGCTGCGCGGCATTGGTGCCGACATTGAAAGAATCTAGATGAGCCACACCCCACCTGCTGCCACCATCACGCTGGCCCTGTCCAAGGGCCGCATCTTCGATGAAATCATGCCGCTGCTGGCCGCCGCTGGCATTGAGGTGCTGGAAGACCCGGAAAAGTCCCGCAAGCTCATCCTGCCCACCAACCGCCCTGAAGTGCGCGTGGTGCTGGTGCGCGCCAGCGATGTGCCCACCTACGTGCAGTACGGCGGCGCCGACATGGGCGTGTGCGGCAAAGACACGCTGATCGAGCACAGCGCCGAGTGGGGCGGGGCGGCCCGCTCGGGCCTGTACCTGCCGCTGGATTTGCAGATTGCCAAATGCCGCGTGAGCGTGGCCGTGCGCACCGATTTTGACTATGCCCAGGCGGTCAAGAAGGGCTCGCGTTTGAAGGTGGCCACCAAATACACCGCCATTGCCCGCGAGTTTTTTGCCAGCAAGGGCGTGCACGTTGATTTGATCAAGCTCTACGGCAGCATGGAGCTGGCGCCCCTGACGGGCATGGCCGACGCCATTGTCGATCTGGTCTCCACGGGCAACACGCTCAAGGCCAACCACCTGATGGAGGTCGAGCGCATCATGGACATCAGCTCGCACCTGGTGGTCAACCAGGCCGCGCTCAAGCTCAAGATGGCCCCCCTGCGTCGCATCATTGATGCGTTTGCTGCCACTGTGGCAGCCAATACCTCTGCCGCATTGCCCTGAATTTACTATGACTTTAATAGCTGCTCCCGCCCGTCTGTCAACGGTTTCAGCCGCTTTTGAGGCTGAATTTGCTGCCCGCCTGCATTGGTCGGCTGACCAAGACGCTGCCATCGAGCAGCGCGTGGCCGACATCCTGGCCGATGTGCGAAAGCAGGGCGATGCTGCTGTGCTGGACTACACCGCCCGTTTTGACAACTTGCAGGTGCCCACCCTGCAAGCCCTGGAGTTGACGCAGGCCGAGCTGAAAGCCGCTTTTGACGCTATCCCCTCTGCCCAGCGCGAGGCACTGCAAGCTGCGGCTGCGCGGGTGCGCAGCTACCACGAGGCACAGAAAAAAGCCTGCGGCGAGAGCTGGAGCTACCGTGACGAAGACGGTAGCCTGCTGGGCCAGAAGGTGACGCCACTCGACCGCGTGGGCATCTATGTACCCGGCGGCAAGGCAGCCTACCCCAGCAGCGTGCTGATGAATGCCATCCCCGCACACGTGGCCGGGGTGCCCGAGATCATCATGGTGGTGCCCACACCGCGCGGCGAGAAGAACCTGCTGGTGCTGGCCGCCGCCTATGTGGCGGGTGTGACGCGCGCCTTCACCATCGGCGGCGCACAGGCCGTGGCCGCGCTGGCCTATGGCACGCAGACGGTGCCGAAGGTGGACAAAATCACCGGCCCTGGCAACGCTTACGTGGCCAGCGCCAAAAAGCATGTGTTTGGCACCGTGGGCATCGACATGATTGCCGGCCCGAGCGAGATTCTGGTGCTGGCCGACGGCACCACGCCCCCCGACTGGGTGGCCATGGATTTGTTCAGCCAGGCCGAGCACGATGAGCTGGCGCAGTCCATTCTCCTGTGCCCCGACGCCGCCTACATCGATGCCGTGCAGGCCGCCATCGACCGCCTGCTGCCCACCATGCCGCGCGCCGAGATCATCGCCAAGAGCCTCACGGGCCGGGGCGCGCTGATCCACACGCGCAGCATGGAAGAGGCCTGTGCCATCAGCAATCGCATCGCCCCCGAGCACCTGGAAGTGTCCAGCCACGAGCCGCACCGCTGGGAGCCGCTGCTGCGCCATGCGGGCGCCATTTTTCTGGGCGCCTACACCAGCGAATCCCTGGGGGATTACTGCGCGGGCCCCAACCACGTGCTGCCCACCAGCGGCACGGCGCGTTTTTCTTCGCCACTGGGCGTGTACGACTTCCAGAAGCGCAGCAGCATCATCGAAGTGAGCGCGCAGGGCGCGCAGAAACTCGGCCCCATCGCCGCCACCCTGGCCTACGGCGAGGGCTTGCAAGCCCACGCACAGGCCGCTGAAATGCGCTTGAAAGACCGTTGACATGACCGCACCGCTGAACCCTCTGAACCGCATCCGCCCCGACGTGCGCGCCATGCACGCCTACACCGTGCAAAGCGCCGACGGCCTGCTGAAGATGGATGCCATGGAAAACCCCTTCGGCCTGCCGCCGCATTTGCAGGCTGCGCTGGGCCAGCGCCTGGGTGCCCTGGAGCTGAACCGCTACCCCGGCCCCCGCAACGACGATTTGCGCGCCGCGCTGGCGCAGTACGTTGGCCTGCCCGAAGGCTGCGCGCTCATCCTGGGCAACGGCTCCGACGAGCTCATCAGCCTGGTGTCGCTGGCCTGCGCGCTGCCGCCCGGCGCCGATGGCCAGCGTCCGGTGGCGCTGGCGCCGGTGCCCGGCTTTGTCATGTACGCCATGAGCGCACAGTTGCAGGGGCTGGATTTTGTCGGCGTGCCGCTCACCCCCGACTTTGCGCTGGATGAGGCCGCCATGCTGGCCGCCATTGCCCAGCACCGCCCGGCCATTACCTACATCGCTTACCCCAACAACCCCACGGCCACGCTGTGGGATGCGGCGGTGGTGCAGCGCATCCTGGATGCCGTGGCGGCAGTGGGTGGCATCGCCGTCATGGACGAGGCCTATCAGCCGTTTGCCAGTCGCACCTGGCTGGACGCCATGCGCGCTGACCCTGCGCGCAACAGCCATGTGCTGCTCATGCGCACGCTCTCCAAATTTGGCCTGGCCGGGGTGCGCCTGGGTTATCTCATCGGCCCGGCTGCGCTGGTGGGCGAGATCGACAAGGTGCGCCCACCCTACAACGTGAGCGTGCTCAATTGCGAGGCCGCTTTGTTCGCCCTGGAGCATGCCGACGTGTTTGCCGCCCAGGCCGCCGAGCTGCGCGTCCAGCGCACGCGCCTGATTGCCGCCCTGCGCGCCATGCCCGGCGTGGAGCACGTCTGGGACAGCGAGGCCAACATGGTGCTGGTGCGCGTGCCCGACGCCGCCCGCGCCTTCGCTGGCATGCGCGAGCGCAAGGTTCTCGTCAAGAACGTTTCTACAATGCACCCCTTGCTGGCCCGCTGCCTGCGCCTGACCGTAGGCAGTGACTCCGAGAATGCGCGCATGCTGGACGCGCTCCAGGCTTCGATATGACCTCTTCTGCCCTGATCCCCTCCACCTCCACCGACCGCATCGCTGAAGTCAGCCGCAATACCGCCGAGACGCGCATCACTGTGCGCATCAACCTCGACGGCACGGGCCAGTCCAGCCTGCACACGGGCATTGGTTTTTTTGACCACATGCTGGAGCAAATCGCCCGCCACGGCCTGATTGACCTCGAAGTACACGCTGATGGCGACCTGCACATCGACGGCCACCACACCGTGGAGGACGTGGGCATCACCTTCGGCCAGGCCGTGGCCCGCGCCGTGGGCGACAAAAAGGGCCTGCGCCGCTACGGCCACGCCTATGTGCCGCTGGACGAGGCGCTGACGCGCGTGGTGATCGATCTCTCGGGCCGCCCCGGCCTGGTGCAGAACATCCCGTTCACCAGCGGCATGATTGGCGCCTTCGACACGCAGCTGACGCATGAGTTCTTTCAGGGCTTTGTCAACCACGCGGGCGCCACGCTGCACATTGACAACCTGCGCGGCGTCAACGCCCACCACCAGTGCGAAACCGCTTTCAAGGCCTTTGCCCGCGCCCTGCGCTTTGCCGTGGAGCGCGATGCGCGCGCGGCGGGCACCATTCCCTCGACCAAGGGCTTGCTCTAATTTCAAGCCAAATCGGCCTCAAACGCTTGCCAGGCAAGCGCAACCAGCTATGAATACAGAAGCAAAAATCGTCGCGGTCGTGGACTACGGCATGGGCAATCTGCGCTCGGTGGCACAGGCCGTGATGGCGGCTGCCGAGGGCTCGGGCTGGACGGTGCGTGTCACCGCCCAGCCTGACGAAGTGCGCGCGGCCCACCGCATCGTGCTGCCCGGTCAGGGCGCCATGCCCGACTGCATGCACGAGTTGCAGGCCTCGGGGTTGCGCGAGTCGGTGCTGGAAGCCGCTGCCAGCAAACCATTGTTTGGTGTCTGCGTGGGCATGCAAATGCTGCTCGACCACAGCGCCGAGGGCGATACCCCCGGCCTGGGCCTGATCCCAGGCGAGGTGCTCAAATTCGATCTGGCTGGCAAGCTGCAAAGCGACGGCAGCCGCTACAAGGTGCCGCAAATGGGCTGGAACACCGTGCGCCAGGTGGCACACGGCGGCGCCGTGCACCCGGTCTGGGCCGGGGTGCCGGACAACAGCTATTTCTACTTCGTCCACAGCTTCTACGCCCTGCCACAGGACGCGCGCCACTGCGCGGGCGAGGCCGATTACGGTGGCCCGTTTGCCGCTGCCATCGCCCGTGACAATATTTTTGCCACCCAATTCCACCCGGAAAAAAGTGCGGACCAGGGCCTGGCGCTGTACCGTAACTTTTTGCACTGGAACCCCTGAGCGCTTGCCTTTGTGCCGCTCTGCCGTTACAAAGCCGATTCATCCTGTTCGGGCCCAACCTGTGAAGGCCCTTTTCTCTCCCGTAAATCCACCATGCTGCTCATTCCCGCCATCGACCTCAAGGACGGCCACTGCGTTCGCCTCAAGCAAGGCGATATGGACCAATCCACCACCTTTGGTGAAGACCCGGCCGCCATGGCGCGCAAGTGGGTGGATGCGGGCGCGCGCCGCCTGCACCTGGTCGATTTGAACGGTGCCTTTGCTGGCAAACCCAAAAACTACGCTGCCATCCAGGCCATCCTGAAAGAGGTGGGCGACGATATTCCGGTGCAGCTCGGTGGTGGTATCCGCGACCTGGACACGATCGAGAAATACATCGACGGTGGCCTGCGCTACGTCATCATCGGCACGGCAGCGGTGAAGAACCCCGGCTTCCTCAAAGACGCCTGTACTGCGTTTGGCGGTCACATCATCGTGGGCCTGGACGCCAAGGACGGCAAAGTAGCCACCGACGGCTGGAGCAAGCTCACCGGCCACGAGGTGGCCGACCTGGGCAAGAAGTTCCAGGACTGGGGCGTGGAGTCCATCATCTACACCGACATTGGCCGCGACGGCATGCTCTCGGGTATCAACATCGATGCCACCGTCAAGCTGGCGCAGGCGCTGACCATTCCGGTGATTGCCTCGGGCGGCTTGGGCAGCATGCAAGACATCGAACGGCTCTGCGCCGTCGAGAGCGAGGGTGTGGAAGGTGTGATTTGCGGCCGGGCCATCTACTCGGGCGATCTGGACTTTGCCGCCGCCCAAGCGCGCGCCGACGCCCTGGCGGCCTGATAGCCGCCGGCAAAGCACACCCCGGTGGCCTGCTTCCCGCCCTTGGTGCGCCACGATGGAGGCGCCGTCAGGGCGCGTATTTGATCCACGGGTCGTTGCCCGACTTCAGAAAGTATTGGCCCGCGTCGTTGCGCAGCGTGACCACGTCCGCGTTTTCGGAAATGAAGCGCGTGCCGGGGAGTTTGGCGATGCGTTCGGCCAGGGTTTGCAGGGGCTGGGGCGCAAAAGGGTTGTCGGTGAACCAGTCGTTCAACAGGGCAAACAGATCCAGGTAGCTCATGGGCTGGTTGACCACCAGCGGCGCGGTGGGCGTGTTGTTGGCCGGTGTGCCGACAGGGGCGGCTGGCAGCGGCAGGCCAATCAGCTTGACGGCGGTGGGTACCACCGTGATGCGCGGGCTGGGGATTTCACGCATCCCTGAAATTTGCATTTTGTCGCCGCGCAAAGCGGCGCCATGCTCGGGCACCAGAATCAGTGCCACGGGGCGTTTGCTCTTTTCAAGATCATTGATGAAGCGGTCGAAGTCGGCCAGCAGCTGTACCAGGCGCGGCTTGTAGGTGTCCAGGCTGCTGCGCGAGGTGATGCCGGGAACCCGGTTGCCATCGTGCAGCGATACGGTGTTGTAGTACAGCGCGGTGGGCGATCGGCCTTGCGCAGTGTGTTTTTTCCACCACTGCGACAGCAGAGCGTAATCGTTGTAGATGGGCGAGCCATCAAAGTTTTGCATGTGGACTGGCGCACTCTGGTTGGGCAGCAGCTTGCCCTGGAGGCCCCCTTTTTGTTCCAGCATGGTGGCAAAATTTTCATACACACCGTCATGGTTCAGCAGGGCGCCGGTTTGGTAGCCTATTTTTTCCAGGCTGGGAAATACATAGCAGGCTGGGTCTTCGCCTTCGTAGATTTGCTGGTGGCGCTGTTGGCCGCAGGTGCCATGCAGCACGCGCAGCGAGGCCGGGCCGCTGTAGCTGGCAGCGCTGTTGAAATCGGTGAACACCACGTCAAAGCGCTGTAGCAGCGGGTGGTCGCGCATTCCGACAAACTCCATGTCGTCCCATGACAGCGAGCACACATGCAGCAAGATGATGTCAAACGGCGGTGGAGTGGTACTGGCGCTGAACTGTATGCGCCGCTGGCTTTGCTCGGCATAAAAGGCCCGCACCAGCTCGTCGGGGGTGCCGGGCTGCTGGGTGGCTGCGCTGGCGTTGGCATCGCCCAGACTGGCCACGCTGGTGTGGGGGTCGGCTGCATCGGTTTGCAGGAACTGCACCATGGGCACGCTCAAAATACCTGCCAGCGCCAGCGTGGCAAAACGGATGCGCCGCGCCAGGAGGCTGTAGCTGCCGATGATGACCACCAGGCCCATCGCCAGTGTGGGGCTGAAGACACGCTGTAGCAACTCCAGCCAGTAGTCGGCACTGAAGCCGAGCAATGCCTTGGCCTGCGAGAGCACGCGCCCTGGCGGGGGCAAATAGGAGTCGCTGTAGAGCAGTGCCAGCGCTGCTGGCCAGGCCAGGACGCTGCGCAACCGACGCCAACGGCCCTGTGGCATGGGCCATGCCAAAGCGGTGCCCAAGGCCAGGTTCAGTACCCAATCAAAGCCCGTGTAGCCGCGATAAAACAGGCCAGTCTTGAGCAAAAAGTAAAGATTCCAGTAGTGCATGGAATCTCGATTCAGAGCGTGCGTGAACGCGGCATGAGGCGTGTGAGCAAGCTGCGCGCATCGGTGGCCAAGGTGTGCCCGAAGGTGCGGTAGCCGCGTACGCCCAGTTCGGCAATCTCTTGCAGGCCTTGCAGTGGGCGGTCGGTGTCATGGCTCTCGTTCCAGTCACGCCACACGTCCTTGCGGGCAAAGGTGCATTGCACCAGGTCGATTTGCTGCTGGGTATCCAGCGGGTCGAATTCCAGACCGACTTCACCGCTGTGGCGTTGCAGTGCCACGGTGGCAGGAAAGACGCATTCCGTCTGGCCACGCCATAAACCGAGATGGACTTTTTGTCCTGCAACCAGGGGCGTACCGGCGGCCATGTGCAGGCCCACGCCGGTCATCGAGAAATCCACGCACTGGGCGCGCAGCACCTGTCCGTCATCCAGAAACAGGGTGGCGGGCATGCGGGTATTGACCCGGTGCATGCGCCGCACCTGGCGCGACTCGGCTGCCACGCCCAAGGCAGCGCCCAGAATCAGGATGCTGTAGGCCGTCCACAGCAGGTTGAGCAGCACGGTGGCGGTTTCGTGGGTATTCCAGAAGAACAAGCGCCCCAAACCTACGCCAAAAGCCAGGAAGTTCAGTAACACCAGGATGGTGTAGGGGCGTGAAATACCCCAGTCAAAGTACGGCTGCGCCACCAAACCGCCTTTGGCCGTGACGTTGAACGTGCCAATGCGCGGGTTGATCAGTGCCACCGTCGTAGGCCAGGCCACGTACCAGGCCAGCACGGTTTCATACACCTCGGCCCAGAAGCTGTGGCGGTATTCGCCTTGTACGTGGGCGTTGGCAATGTTGGACTGCAAGATGTAGGGAAACACATACAGGGCAATCATGATGGCGCCAGCGTTGATGATGTGCCACTCGAAAAACAGAAACGCCATCGGCGCCGTCAAGAACACCAGGCGCGGTAGTCCGAAGAAAAAGTGCAGCATGGCGTTGCTGTAGCAAATGCGCTGCCACAGCGTCAGCCCCTTGCCCAGAAAGGGGTTGTCGGTGCGGAAAATCTGCGCCATACCGCGCGCCCAGCGAATGCGCTGGCCCACATGGGCCGACAGGCTCTCGGTTGCCAGGCCAGCGGCCAAGGTGCGGTTCATGTAGGCCGTGGTGTAGCCCCGGCGGTGCAGCTTGAGGGCGGTGTGCGCGTCTTCGGTCACGGTTTCGACGGCAATGCCGCCCACTTCCATCAGCGGAGCGCGCCGGATCACGGCACAGGAGCCGCAAAAGAAGGTGGCGTTCCAGAAGTCGTTGCCGTCCTGGATCAGGCCGTAGAACAGCGCCCCTTCGTTGGGCACGCGCCGGAAGGTGCCCAGGTTGCGCTCGAACGGGTCGGGCGAGAAAAAATGGTGCGGCGTTTGCAGCATGGCGCACTTCGGGTCGTGCTGGAACCAGCCTACGGCGCTGGTCAGAAAAGACTCGGTGGGGATGTGGTCGCAGTCAAAAATGGCGATCAGTTCGCCGTGGGTGATTTCCAGGGCGTGGTTCAGATTGCCTGCTTTGGCATGCCGGTTGTTGGTGCGGGTGATGTGCCGCACGCCCACCGACTCGGCAAACTCTCGAAACTCCTCGCGTTTGCCATCGTCCAGAATGAATACATTGAGTTTGTCGGCGGGCCAGTCGAGTGCCAGCGCTGCCAGCACGGTGGCGCGCACCACGCTCAGGGGTTCGTTGTAGGTGGGAATGAACACATCCACGCTGGGCCATTCTTGTGGCGTGCCGACCAGTGGTGCCGTGGGGCGCTGTAGCGGCCAGGCCGTCTGGATAAAACCAAACACCACCACCAGCCAGGTGTAGGCCTCGGCCAGCAGCAGGCCGTAGCCCAGGACGTACTCCATGGGCGATTCAAATTCCAGCGAGGACGTCAGGCGCCACCAGGCATACCGGCCCATGGCCAGCAGGCTCAGGGTGGCCAGCATGAGCGTGGGGTACTGCCCCGGCAGGCGCCGCAGCACCATGGCCAGTGCCCACGCCAGTACCATGAACAAGGCCTGGCCAAACCATGTGAAGGGCGTGGTCATGACCAGGATCGCCGCCAAAGTGCCCAGTCCCAGAGCGATCCACCGGGCGCCGGGCAAGGCCAGCACGGGCCCCAGATAGCGATCGGCCAAACGCCCTGACGCGGTAACGTTGATGTGCGGTGCCAGCTTGTCCAGCCAGCGCATGGCCAAACGCACGGGCCAGGCGGCGGCATACAGGAACCTGGCCGTCAGCTTGATGGAACGGGTCAGCAGCCACGCTACAGCACCCAGCAGGCGGTAGGCGCCGGAGGCCAGACTGGCCCAAATACTGTCGCCCGGCACGGCTGGACGCACCAACAGGCGCCACAGCCACAGTCGCAGGGGCGCATCGCTGGGTACTTCCAGCAAGTGGGCCCACCAGGCTTGCAGGCGTCGCAGGAAACTGGTGGGGATGGTTGGCGAGGGCGCTGGTGTCATGCGGGTTGCACCAGTGGGGTGTGGGCTGTGGCCTGCGGGGCTGTCGGCAGGTGGTTCATCAGCCACTGGCTGATGCCTTGCAAGTCGTGCGAGGACTGGGCTTGCGGTGCCCAAGCACACACATTGGTAGCCTGCCCGCAGGCCTGGGCGATGTTTTCATCTTCGTGTACGGAGTAGGGCAGCAGCACGTCGCACCATTGCGCGCGCAGCGTTTGCAGCGCCGTGCGTTGGGAGGGGCGGCGCGGGTCGATGCGATTGATGGCAATGGCGTATGGCACACCGGCCGGTGCTTGCGCCAGAGCCTGCTCCACCAGCGCTTGCGCATGGCAAGCGCGGTCCGATGCTTCCAGCACGATCAACACCACACTGGCCACTGCCATGGCCTGACAGGACAGTGGCGCAGGCCAGGTAGGTGTATCCAAAAAGATAGCGCTATCCGCAGGTACATCAAGGTCTTGAAGCCGATTTTGCAACCAATCTGGACTCAGTGCCCATGCGTGCTGCAAAGCGGCCAGTTCCGGCAGGCTGACCGCCCCAAAGGGCAGCCAGCCCACCGCGTCCGAGTTGCTCAGGGCAGCGCCGCCCCACCACTGCCCTTGTGCGGCCAGCGTGGCCCAGCCTGTTTGGTTGCTTTCTGGTGCGCCCAAATGTCGCCCCAGCGTGCTCTGCCTGCACAAGTCAATCGCCAGGCAGGGCCTGCCTTGCATCGCCACCAAGGTGGCCAGATGCGCTGTCAGGGTGGTGCGCCCGGCGCCACCCAGTGGCGAGACGATGGCAATCGGGGCGGCTGTAGTGGCCATCATGGGCTGTGCTCCGGCGGTACTGGGCGCTGTGCAGCGGACGCATAGGGCACGATGCAGCGCAAGGCACGCGTACGTTGGTGCCTGCGCTGCAGCCAGGCGATGCATACCCAGGCCAACGCGGCGCCCACAGTGACAGAAACGAACAAGAGGAAGAAATTCATAACGGGTGTTGGCTGCTCAGGGCACAGCAAGATCGCGGCGGCGTTGGGCTATGGGCTTGGCGCAGATGCTGGGCCGTTTTGCGGGCGATGCGGTGGGTGTGGGCGCCTGCGTAGAGTCGGGGCTGGAAGGCACGGCTGGCGGCAGCGCGGGCACGGTGGCCATGGATGTTGGGTTGGCAGTGGCCGGTACCGTCGGTGTGGCCAAGCCAACAGGCGATGTGGGCACCAGTGGCGCGAGCAGGCTGCTGTAGTCGGGCAGGCCCTGGCGTGCGGCGTGGTCTAGCCCCTTGAGCATTTGCAGCATGCCTGTGTGCGAGCAGTCGGTGCTTTGGGCCGTAAAAAGCTGTGCCACGGGCACGTCAAACAGGCGCTCCAGGGCCGATTCAATATCGGGCTCGCGGCAGGCAAACAAAAACACATACACCGCGCTGTGGCTGGCAGTGACCAGGTCGCCATCGCGCGTCATCTTGCACGCGCGCAAAGCGGTGATGTGGGCAATTTGGGGGGCGATGTCCAAACGCACCATGCTGTGGCCCAGGCCAATGCTGTGCGTGCGCTCCAGCATGCCCTGCACCAGACGGCAAAACTCGGGCGCTGGTTGGTAGCCGCGTGCCAGCGCTGGCATGAAGGCGTTCAATGCCTGCGCGTAATCGGGATTGACGGGGCGGTGGTAGCTTTGGCTGCGGATGTCTTGCAGCAATTGCAGCAATTGCAGCAAACGGGAAAAACCCAGTTCACGGTAAAAAACCGCGTTGGCGCCCAGCTGCAGCAGGGCTTGTTCGTTGTGCGCGCGCAGTTTGCCGGTGCTCTCGCGCACCACGATTTTCAGGGTGGGCGGGCGCGTCAAGCGCAAGTGGTGTACCAGGCGCGCACGCTCTTCAAACCCGTCGCTGTTGCCCGCGTCGATCAGTACGGTGGCGCCAATGCTATGGGCAGCGGCCGTTGCCACGCCGTCCAGCGCGTCTACGATTTGCCAGTGCGGTGGCACGCCGTGCTGCTGGGCTACCGCAGCACGGGTGGCAATCACTGCGCGCTGGTCTGGCGCCTCCACCAAGACCTGGCCTTGGCCCTGGGTGCGGCTGCCGTCGTAGCGCAGCTGCTGCGTCTGTGCGTCCAGCGTGAGGCCAAAACCCGTTTGGAAGACGGCACCGCTGTCGCTGTTCCAACGCTCAAAGTGCAAAGTGCTGTGGTCTGCACCGGTACACAGGGTGGCGATGTGCATGGTCATGCCGCACAGTTCGCGCAGCATGGGCAGTACATCGGTCGGTGGTGCCGCAGTGGGTGGGCCAAAGCCCAGCACGAGGGGCTGCTGGCGCTCCAGGCAGCGCAGGCGCAGTTGTTCGCCCACGCGCACCAAGGCCTGCATATCCAGCCCCGTGAACAGGGGCTGGGCATCCATGACGTACACCGCATGCTCAGGCCGCAGGCCAACGCTTTGCAGTTCGGTCCACAGGGGGCGCAGCCCTTGAGTGCGCAATACAGACGGCAGGTTTGGCGCCATCGTCCAGATGACCAGCTGCCCTTGTGCATGGGCAGTGTGCAGTGCGGGGTAGGACAGCAGGCGGTCAATCCATTCCGGGTCGTGTGCCAGCAAAAATACGCTGCCAGCCGACACCGCATCGGTCAGCAGAGCGGGCAGCCACAGTTCTGCACTGGGCATGTCGCGCGCTACCAGCGCTACGGGGGCGCCGTGCGGCAGCCGCCCCATGCCATCGGGCAAGGCGCCGACACCCAGCCCCATGGGCAGGGCCGTGCTTGGCTGGTGTGCAGAGGTGCGTCGCCATGGGCGGGCGAGCGTGCGCAGCACACCCCCCCAATTCAGTGGAGGCTTGGATGGGCGGGAAGACCGCAGCATGGAAGACGCAGACATCTCAGAAACTGGAATAGGTTTGCACGGGGCGCGGGCGGTTTTCTGGCGGTACCAGGACGGGGTGAAAGCGGTAGCGGGCGTAAAACAGCAGGCTGGTGGGTGCGTAGTAGGCAGAGCGGTCGAGGTCGAGTTGCGCGCCCAGGGTCAGTTGCTGTGACAGGTCGTATTCGATAGCCGCGCGGAACGACCGTCCCAGGCCGGTGCTGCGCCCTCCCAGGTACACCGGCTGGCCCCCCAGGTCGCTGGCCTGGACTTGCAATGCCGGGTTGGTCGGGAAAAAGTTGGAGTCCCTGCTGGAGCTGCGCGAGGCCGATACGGCGCCGCGCACCAGCCAGGTCAAGGCGCCATTGCGGCCACTCCACTCCAGCGGCAGCGCCAGCGACAGGTAGTTGCGTGGGCTGTAATAGCCGCCATGCCCCCAACTGAATTCCGACAGATCGTGGCCATAGCGCCAGGCCGACACTGCCAGCGACAAGTTGACGGTGCTGTGGCTGGACTGCCAGACATCGCGGTCTGCCGCCCAGCGCAGTTGCAGGCGCGTATTGCGGCGCACATTTTTGCCGGTGAGCAGGGCGTAGCTGGCACTCAACGAGGTGCTGTACGGGCCGATGTCGGTGGACACCCGGGTGGATAGGCCTGTAGCAACGACGCCTCCCCACACCGCTCCGGTGATGGGGTCGTGCGCGCCAGCGTAGGTCATCAGGTTGCCGGTGAGAGGGCGGCGCGATACGCCAAACCGGTAGTTGAAGCCGTCGGTGCTGTCGCTGTGCGACACGCCGCCCACCAGGTTGGTGACTGGAAAGCCGATGCCCGTCGCTCCAATGTCCCACTCCAGGTTGTCGCCCACAAAGCCAAAACCGACGTTGGTGCCGGTGCTGCGCTGGCGCGTCCCGCCCAGGCGGTAGTCGCCCTCGGGCCATGCCGCGACCTGGCCATAGTTGCGTGCACTGTCCCTTTGCAGCGGCAGCTCACCTGCGTCCAACTGGACTTGGTCGACGTGCAGCACATAGTGCCCGTCGTAGCCCCGGGGCATCCAGGCCACCATCGGGCGTTCCCAGCCGTGCAGGCTGGAGATGCCCTCGGTGGCATTTTTTTCCAGTGTTTGTTGCCCGCCTTCGATCCAGACCTGCCGACGCGCTTCAATGGTGCGTACTTCGGTGGCAATCTTGTCCAGGGCTTCATGGCCGGTGTGGGCCGTGGCGTGGATGGGCGCAGAGGCGTTCAGGGTGTATGTCAGCGCCAGCGGCATGCCCGGTAGTGCGTCAGTCTGGCCAGATGTGTTCGGGGTGGCAGCGGGTGTGCTGGCGGGCAAGGGCCATTGCAGGCTGTAGGTCAAGGCCAGTGGCTTGCCCTGCGGTGTATCGGCGGTATCGGGTGTGCCGGGCGTGTTGGTGGTGCCCGTCAGTGCCATGCCGGCGCTGTGCGCTTCCCGTGCCCACGCGCGTTGAAACAGCCCAATGGCCTGTGCGTACTGGCGTCCGGCGCGCTCCAGCCGCGCGGCGTGCAGCAGTACATCGGTATCAGCGGGGGCCGATTGCAGTAGCTGTAGCGACAAAGCCCGTGCCTCTGCCATGTCGCCAGCGCGCTGCCACAGGCGCAGCAGTGCCAGCTGCTGGTTGGTATCGGTGGGGGGCAGGTGCTGCGCCAGCCAGCGCGCTTGTTCCATAGCTTCTTCACTGCGTCCCTGGCGCGACAGGGCGTCGCCCAGCGCCATGCGCAGCGCTGCGTCGTCCGGCAACTCGGCTACCAGTGCTTGCAGCACGGTGGTGGCGTCGGCGTATTCACCGGCGGCGGCCAGCAGCTGTGCCTGCACCCGGCGGCGCTGCTGCTGGGTGGGGGCTGCATGGCTGCGTGTGTGGATGTCTGGCAGCGGGGCGTGTGCCAGTTCGAGCGCTTGACCTGGTTGGCCAGCGGCGCGCTGGCGCTCAATCTGGCGCTCTTGGTGGTTGCCGTACAAGGCCAACAGCTGCGCCTCTTGTGCGCTACTCCATTGCAAATGCGCCAGCAAAAGGGGCAGGCGCTGTGCCACAGCGGCATCGTTTTGTGCACGGTGCAGCAAGGCGGTGTGGTCGAGTTGCACTGGCACAGGCAACGGGCCAGCGCGCTCTTGCAGCCGGTCAAATACCGCCACGCCAGCGTGGGGTTGCCCGCGCTTGAACCAGGCATTGGCCACGGCATACAGCAAGTCGGCATCGTTTTTGGCCAGTGCCTCGGCGCGCTCCAGCAGGCTATGGGCGTCGGTGTCGCTGGCGGGTGTGGCGCTGTTGGTGGCTTGTGCGATCAGCTGGTTCACTGAAGCGCGTTGCACCAGTTCCTGCATGCCTTCAGTGCGATCAGCGGGAGCGATGTGCGCCATGTCGGCCAATGCGCCAGATTCATCGTCCAGGGCGCTGCGGATCAGCGCCCGCGCATAGCGCATGGGCGCTGCCCCAGGGGCCAGAGCTACGCCTTCGTCCATGGCGTGGAGGGCTTCCTGGGGCAGGCGCAGTCGCACATACAGTTGCGCCAGGCTGTGGCGTACCCAGGGGTTATCTGGCTCCAGTGCTACAGCGGTTTCCAGTGCGCGCAGTGCCGCACCGGGGCGTTGTGCCTGGACAAATGCTTTGGCCTGCTCTTGCAGCAGGTCGGCGCGCGGGCCGGCCAGTTTGCCAGCCAGATCGGCATGGCTGGCAACCGCTTTTTCCAGCAGTGCCAGCCCTTGGTCTGGTTGGCCTTGGCGTGCGTACACACGGGCCAGACCCTTCAGAGCGTCACTGTTGTCAGCGTCGTGTTGCAGGGCCTGCTCATACAGCATTTGTGCTTCGGGCAGCGCGTTTTGCAGGGTGCGGATGCCGGCCAGGGTATTGAGTGCCTCCGGGCTGGCGGGTTGCAGGGCCAGCGCCTTGCGTGCCAGACCCTCAGCGGTATCGATCTCGTTTTGGTCTAACGCCAACTCGGTTTGGCGCAGCAGCCCCCAAAAGCGGGCCGTACTTTGCAGCTTGGCCCATTTGTCCTGGCCCGACAGGGCATAGGCTTGGCCCAACAGTTCCTGCGCTTGGGCGTGCTGTCCTTGGCGCAGACGAATCAGGCCCAGATTGCCAATGCTGTCTGCATCGCGCGGGCGCAATGCCAAAACCAGTTGCAGTTTTTCTTCGGCCAATGCGGTGTTGCCTTGCTCCAGTGCCTGCAAGGCGGCATTGCGCGCCACTTGGGCAGGGTCTTGGGCCCGCTGCTGCACGCGCTCTTGGGCTTGTTGCAGGGCGGCCAGGCGCTCCACCATGGCCGTATCGCCCGGAAAAAGACGCAGGAAGCGCTGCGCTGAACGCGCAGCGGCGGCGTTGTCGCCTTGCTGGGCCAGTGCCCGGCGCCACAGTGCTTGTAGCGCCAATGTGTCCACATCGGCTTGCCCGGCCAGCGCTTCAATGGCGGACAGCAGCGTGTGTGCCCGCGTGCCTTGCGCCAGTTGCATGTCCAGCAGTGCCAGTTGGTAGCGCGATTCGCCGGTTTGCTGGTAGAGGCGCTGGAGCTGGCGCTGTGCATACGCACCCTGGCCTGTAGCCCCACCGACGATTTGAAAATACTCCAGCGCCAGGCTGCCAATGGTGGGCGGGCCTGCCGGAAACAGTGTGCGCGCCATCTGCGCTGCCTCGTCCATGCGACCAGCGCGTGCCATGAGGCGCATCTGTGCCAGTTTTTCACGCTCAGGCCCGTACACCTGCACCAGCATCTCCAGCTCTTTGGTGAAGGGACTTTGCGGGTGCTGTGCGCGCAAGGTGGCCAAAATGCGCTGCGCTTCTTCGGTCTTGTTTTCACGCAGGGCCAGTTCACCCAAAGAGGCCAAACCAACGGGTGAATAACGGTCGGCCAGCAGCAGTTTTTCGATCAGCTGGCGCGCCAGATCGGCACGGTTTTTGGCCGACCACATCTGCGCTCCCCGCAGCAGCTCGACTTGGGTGCTGGAGGGTGTGGATGCTTTGGTCTGGGCAAGCGCCTGCACCGGCACACTGGCCACGCAGGCCGCCACCACCACGCACCAGCCGTGGCTGGAGAAAGGGGCGCCACGCATCAGCGCTGCCACCGCACCTGGAGCTGTCCAGAGGCTGTGAATTGGTAAAAATTGTCGTCCCAACCCATGCCAAACAAGGCCAGTGCCTGTTCGTAGTAGGCGTTCTTGCGGACAGGGCGTGCTTGCAGGCGCGTGCGCTGTTCTTGCAGCGCGGTGCTTTCCTGGGTGGCCCGCAAAAAGGGCAGCATGGCCGCCGAAAAGCCCGAGGCAGCTGCGCCGCTGTGCTTTCCACTGAGGATGTCAATGGTTTCTGGCGGGTAGCCGTGCTGGCGGACAAAACGCGCCATGGGTGCCAGCGCGTCCAGCACGGATTGGCGGTCGGGGGCATCGGGGTGCACCATGCCGGCCCACAAATACACGCGAATCGCGTTGTAGCCACCCTGGCCTTTTTCTGCGCCTTCGGTATCTTGCAGGAAGCCTTGTTGGGCGTCGTACAGCGTCCAGTCGGGTGTAAACCCTTTGGGCGACGCGCCCATGATGATGTTGCGCGAGCTGTTGGCCAACGCCCGCCACTCGGGCTGGGGCTGGGTGTGCGCCAGCCATTCCATGACCTGCGGCGGCATGTAGCTGGGGTTCAGGCGCCAACGCTGGCCACCTTGGGTAAAGCCCTTGGGCGCAGGCAGCAGGCTGCGGCCCAGACCGGGCAGGTCGGCAGTTTCTTCGCGCAGGATGCGCGCCGCCAGCAAGGTGGACAGCGCGCGGTAACGGCGTTCGTTCCACAGCCGCCCGGCTTCGCCCAGCGCGTAGGCGATCCAGAGGTCGGCATCCGAGGCGGGGTTGCTGTCCATCACGTCCCAAGTGCCGTCCGGGCGTTTGCCCCACAGCCAGGCGGGCAAGCGGGTGGTCATGTCGCCTGCGCATAGGTTGTTTTCTGTCCACGCCAGAATTTTCTCGAAAGATGCGCGGTCATTGGCCACCAGGGCGAAGAACAGGGCATAGGCCTGTGCTTCGGAGTAGGTCTGCCCGGTGCCCTCGGCGCCCGAAAGAATGCGCCCGCCCTCGTTCATGAATTGCGTGCGAAACGACTCCCACGCTGGCCATATTGGTGTGTTGGCTGCCGCTGGGCTGGGTGTCTTGGCGGTGGTGTCGGTTGGCTTGCCCGATGGTGGCGGCACACTGGCGGGCGCTTGGGCTGCCAGACTGGGCAACGGCAGCAACAGGGAGCACAGCCCGGCATACAGCATGTTGCGACGCAGTGATAAATCAGCCATGTTCACCTCTGAGGCGGCGTGCTGCCATGGCGCGCAGTGCACCGTACACGACAAAAGTCACCAACAAGCCAGCGCCAATGCCCAGCAAAGCCAGCAGCAGCGGGTGGCTGTGCAAATGGAACCACAGCCATTGCCACCATGGCAGGCTGCCTACGTAATAAATCGGGTTGATGCGAAAGCTGTCGATCGTTTCAGCGCGCAGCAAAACCAGGTCGCCGCGCATTTGCTGGATTTTTCCTGAGTCGTTCAGTCCGGCGCTGACCCGCTCCATGGCGGCGCTGTCATTGGCCGTCAGGGCCACCACGCTGCGCCCGCTGTGCAGGGGCGACTCAAACCCTACCAGGGCCGCCAAGGCGCCTTCTCCTTCCAGGGTGGTGCGGCCGCCCGAAGGCGAGCGTTCCAGGGCCGGGTCGGGCTGGAACCAGTGGGTCAGGGCGCTCATGGCCCGCTCCAGTGGTGCTACGGAGCGTGTTCCGGCCGCGACCAGTGCGGGCAAGTGCTGCTTCCACTGGGCCAGCAGGCCGTCGCGATCGCCCTGCGCTACCAGCAGAATGTCTGTGTCGCGCGCCTGTTCTACCTGTGCTGCCGACAGCAACTTGAAGCGTGTGCCCGGGTAGCCCGTCGATGCGCTCATGCGACTGATGGCCGTCAAGAACACTTGCACATCGGCCGCCGTCGGCTGGTTGGGCAGCACCACGGAGGTTTGCGCCAGGTCAGGCACGCGGGTAAACGGAAAGCCGCTGTTGGCATAGGCCGCCAAACTCGGCATGGCGATGTAGTGGTGAAAGCCCGTCAGGTCAATGGTCGATTGCGGGTCAATGGCGGCGATGCGCTCCACGGGCTGCAACGAGCGGCACTGGCCCAGATCGTTGGGTGGAATGTAGAAGCCAAACTGCAGCCGGTTGTTGGTGCCCAGCATGAAGGCGGGCACTTTCAAGCCCGCATGGGAGGGCAGGCTGCTTTCGTCAAACAGCGGCAGCAGCACCTTGTTTTTGCTGTCGCTGCGTTCACTGCGCGAAGCCAGCGCATAGCTTTCAATGAACTGGTCGTTGATGGACACGTTCAGTGTGCCGGGGTCAGCGTCGTTGCCGGGGGTGTGGCGGTATTTCAAGTCCAGCGGTATGCCCTTGGCATTCCAGGTGAACAAGTCGGGGGCCATGCGGGTGGAGATGCTGATGGTTTCGTTCAGCACCGTGCCGCGCACTTGCAAATCCCGGGGGTTGGGCACCAGTTCGGCCAAGCGCACCGGGCGCTCGCTGGTAACCCAGTTGGGTGCGTCATAGGGGCGCGTGGGTGGTGGGTACTCCAGCGCTGTGATAGCCATGCTGGAGCCCGTCAGGGCGGCCCGGTCAAGGGCCAGGGCGTCGGCGGCAATTTGCAGCTGTGCCGCATCCTGGCCCAGCACCAGCAGCAGCTTGGCGCCGGGGGTGTTGGGGTGGGGCAAGAGGGTCAGCGTCGGCTGCTTCACGGGGGGCAGATCGTGCAAAAACGCCGGGCGCTGGGCGTTGGTGGCAAACACCACGGCGTGGCGCTCGGGCAATTGGTCTTCAAACGCCGTGAAGTCGTTGCCCCGGTAGCCAGCCAACATGCCCAGCCAGCTGGCCACGGAGCCCGATGCCTTCAGCACTGCCATGTCCGGCTGCTTGGGGTACACAAAAGCCAGCTGAACCGGGCGGTTGTCGCGCGCATCAAAAAAGGGTGCGGGCAACAAAGCCAGATCGTCGCGCTGGGGCAGTTGGCGCAGCGACAGCGACAGGGTGCTGTCATTGCTCACGCTGGCCCACAGGCTGCTGTGGTTGGGGTTCTCGCACTCGGTGGTGTAGTGGCCGATGAACTGGAAGCGAAACCGGTTGTAGTCGGTGAAGTAGCGCGGATCAATGTCCAGCTCCACCGTTTGCGGTGTACCCAGTTGTTCTTTGTTCAGTACGACGGTTTGTAACAGTTCGTCGTTCAGCATCACCTTCAGGTGCGACAACCCCGGCAGCAGGGCGGGCGACAGGGTGAATGTCAGGCGCAGTCTGGCTGCCTCCACCAACTCATCGCGGCGCACGCTCACGCCGATGCTGCCCTCGCTCTCGACGCCGCGCAGCGTCAGGGGGTTGCCCAGTCCCAGCTGCTTGAAGCTGTTTTTCCACTGGCGCAGCGGCAGCCGCTCCTGGGTGGTTTCCTCCACGGCCATAGCCACCGTGGCGGTGTCTTTGTTTCTGGTGGGTTTTTCCTTGGCGCCAGCAAATGGGGTGACGGCTACGCCACAAGCGAAAAGCGCTGCCAGCCAAGGCTTGGCGGTGAATGGGTTACTGGTCGTCACTGGAGGAGTCTTGAAAGACGCATGGAACATAGTCACGCAAATGCAACAAAATGATGCTTGTCGATGTGAGCGTAAATTTTATGGATGGATTGATTGCTTTCATCTATTACGTTTTGAAAGCAAATAGTCCATTCAAATTCTTGCGTTGGCGCGAAATTTCCCCCTTGATCCTTGTCACGCATGGTACCGGTTTTTGTCAGCACGGGTGTTGCCTGTCTGGTTAGGTCGGCCATGGCGCCGCTGCCTGCGTGGTATCTTGCGGGCCTTCTTTTGAACTGCCAGATTTACAGCGCCATGCTTGCCAAACGCATCATTCCTTGCCTTGACGTGACCGGTGGCCGGGTCGTCAAGGGCGTCAATTTTGTTGAACTGCGCGACGCGGGCGACCCGGTCGAAATCGCGGCGCGCTACAACGCGCAAGGCGCCGACGAGCTCACCTTCCTCGACATCACTGCCACCAGCGACGGGCGCGACCTGATCCTGCACATCATCGAGGCCGTGGCCAGCCAGGT
>ERZ724504.580-NODE-580-length-20763-cov-13.816399_pt1 | contig 20763 bp, 20 predicted proteins | sample MGYA00376037_ERZ724504 | MGnify/ENA primary metagenome ERZ724504 (study PRJEB28724, sample SAMN07190888) | wastewater metagenome | isolation source: influent of sewage treatment plant in Hong Hong | place: USA: Christiansburg, Virginia | collected 2016-03-01 ... | reverse complement strand
CCGCCACCGAGCAACTCGCCGCCCCCACCTGGGAAGCCCTCGCCACTGCCCACGGGCGCCTCGTGGACGCCCTTGCGCAGGACATCGCCGGAGCACTACCGACACAGCCCTGAACACCTTGCCGCAGAAACCTCAGATTTCCGCCTTTTTACGGGGCGTCTTGCGCGGCGCTACCTTGGGATGCTTGATGCGTCCAAGGCGCCGCCGGATCTCGTCGGAATCCATCCACAGGTCGCTGCCCTGCAGGATGTGGTTGATGTCGGTGGGACTCAGGAAAGGCGTGCACAGGCGCGTCGTGACCTTCTCGAACCAGTTGCCGAGGGCGTGCACCTCAGCCAGCTGCTCGCTGCCCTTGCCGGCGAAACTGCTCGAATAGGTGTGAAACATGAGCTGGCAGTTGTCATGCACCACCAGCTCGTCGCCGCTCAGGAAGATGAAAGCGGCCATCGAATAGGCCCGCGCCTCCAGCACCGTGACCACGTGAGCGTCCGAAGCCAGCATGTTGTTGATGATCTGCAGGCCGGTGTTGAAATCACCGCCGGGTGAATTGATGTGCAGGTAGATCAGATCGGTTTCGGAAGCCGAGCGCAGGGTGTAGAACAACTCGGTATAAAACTGGGGTGCCTGGATCTCGCCGCACAGGTAATAGGACACCTGGTGGATCGGCACCTGCCGCTCATAACGCATCAACCCGCCGAAGGGCTCGAGTTCTTCTTCGTCCGGCGGTTCGCCACCACCATTGCGGCCCGGGGAATGCTGCAGCATGGTCTTCTCCTTGTCGGCTCCACGATGCAGGCAGTATGCAACCGCCCGGCAGCCGTCACAACCAGCAGGCTCAGACCCGCGCTGGCGGGTCAGTGGCGGCTTCAGCCACCGGCAGTTCGATCTTGAATACCCCGTGATTCGCCACCTCGCCCCACAGACGGCCGCCATGGATATCCACGATGGCGCGGCTGACGGACAGGCCGAGACCAAGGCCGCTGGACTTGGTGGACTGGAAAGGCTCGAAGATGCTCGCCGCCAACCGGGCCGACAGCCCCGGCCCCGAATCCTCCACCCGCAGGCAGATCCTTCCATTCGCCTCCAGCACGGCCGCCACCCAGATCCGGCGCGGCTGGCGAGGACTGTCGCTGACCGCGTCGAAAGCATTGGAAAGCAGGTTGCGCAGCACCACTTCCATCTGCAGGCGGTCGACCAGCAGATGCACGTTCGGCATGCTGCCGGTCTTCAGGCGGATGCCGCTGCGTTCGGCACGGCTCCGGTAGGGCGCCACCGCCGACTCGACGAACGCTTCCAGGCTGATCCGTTCGAGCCGGGTCGCCCCGGTGTTGAAGAAGTCGCGCAGGCGCAGCAGCACTTCTCCGGCGCGGGCAGACTCCCTCTGCACACAGTGAATCGCTGCCTTCAGTTGCTCTCCCTCGCCCCGCTCCAGCAGTTGTTCGCAGGCCCCCGCATAGGCAGAAAGCGCCGTGAGCGGCTGGGAAAGTTCGTTGGCCAGCGCGCCAGCCATCTCTCCGGCGGCAGCCAGACGCAGGCTATGGCGCAGTTCCTCGCCGGTCCGGTGCTGTTCGTCCACCACCACGCCAACGAAGAACCCCACCAGGGCCATCGCCAGCGCCAGCAGTTGCAGCTCCTCGAGACTCACCGCACTGAGCTGCATCACCTGCACGGCAACGATCACCCCCACCTGCAAAAAGGCCGCACACACGATGGCCCCCGCCATGCCCTGGCGTGCAGCCGCCCATACAATCGGGAGGAAGAGCAGGTAAAAGAGCTTGAAGCCGTTATGCCCGCCCATGCCGAACGCCACCCACAGGGCAAGCAGAGCCAGCAGCAGGTAGGCGATACTTTCCAGATTGGCCACCGCCCGCCACAACAGCAGACGACCCCGCTCGCAGCTCAGCCACCACAACAGCGGCATCAGCACCGAAATGCCCACTGCATCGCCCACCCAGAAGCGCTCCACGCCAACCCACCAGCCCGACTTGGGCAGCAAGCCCACTGCCCGCAGCGTAAAGAGGTAAACGCACGTCACCACCAGCAAACCCGCAATCACCACGATCAACCAGGTAAACAGGCTGCGCCGGTCGTCGAGGAGGGTGTCGCGCGGCAGATGGCTGGCCAGCAGGGTCGCCAGGAACACGTAACCACCAGCCAGGATCAGCGCCGACAGAATGCTGGCCAGCGGCGCCGCCGACACCCCGCGTACCGCCAGCTCGCTGAGGAGCACCGCTACCGCCAGGGGCAGCCAGGCCACCCGGCCAAGGCGCAAGACGAGTACCAGCCCCAGAGCGGGCGCAGGATTCCACGGGGTGATGTTGAGGTCATGCAGCGGATGGATAAAGCTCGCCACATCGACAGCCACGTAAAGGACGATGAAGGCGATGAACAGCGGCACCCGCTCGAGCCACCCGACCACCGGATGTTTGACGTCGCTAATCATGGCTTGCCTTCAGCGGCTTGCCGCGTTTTTTGGGCGCCGCCGCGTCGCCTTTTATCTCCGGCAGGGGGGCGAGCAGTGCGCGGATGTCATCCTCACCAAACTTGACCGTACCTTCGTGATCCTCACCGAGAATGCCCGCCGCCAGTTCGGCTTTTTTGTCTTGCAGGGCGAGGATTTTCTCTTCGATGGAACCGGCCACCACCAGCTTGTAGACGAACACCGATTTGGTCTGGCCGAGGCGGTGAGCCCGGTCGGTAGCCTGGTTTTCGGCGGCCGGGTTCCACCACGGATCGTAATGGATCACCGTGTCGGCAGCCGTGAGGTTGAGGCCCACGCCACCGGCCTTCAGACTGATCAGGAAAACCGGCACGGCGCCATCCTGAAACTGGCGTACCGGCGTTTCCCGGTCGGCGGTATCGCCGGTGAGCATCACGAAACGGATGTCGCGGGCCTCGAGTTCGGCGGCAATCAGCGCCAGCATGCCGGTGAACTGCGAGAACAACAGTACCTTGCGGCCCTCGTCCACCAGCTCCGGCAGCATGTCCATCAACAAGTCGAGCTTGGCGCGTTCCTTGACCTTGGCAGCTACCTCGGTCTTCAGCAGGCGCGGGTCGCAGCACACCTGGCGCAGCTTGAGCAGCGCGTCGAGGATGAGGATCTGGCTGCGCGCAAAGCCGCGGGCGGCAATTTCCTCGCGGATGCGCTTGTCCATGGTGGCGCGCACCGTTTCGTAGAGATCGCGCTGGCGGCCTTCGAGTTCGACACTGCGCACGACGATGGTCTTGGGCGGCAGCTCCTTGGCCACGTCCTCCTTGCGCCGGCGCAGGATGAAGGGCGCAATGCGGCGAGCCAGGATGTCGCGCCGCACCACGTCGCCGCGCTTTTCGATGGGGCTCCGCCAGCGGGCGGTGAAGTCCTTGGCGTCGCCGAGAAAACCCGGCAGCAGAAAGTCGAACTGACTCCACAACTCGCCGAGGTGATTTTCCAGCGGCGTGCCGGTGAGACACAGGCGGTGCTCGGCCTTGAGCATGCGCACCACCTGGGCGGCCTGGCTGGCGGCGTTCTTCACCGTCTGGGCTTCGTCGAGAATCAGCGAGTGGTATTCGTGGGCGGCGAGCTGCTCCCGGTCGCGCCACAAGAGCGGGTAGGTGGTGAGGCACACGTCGTGGTCGGGAATCTGCGCAAACGACTCGGCCCGGCCGCTACCGCGCAGGCTGAGCACCTTGAGGGCCGGCGCAAAGCGTTCGGCCTCGCGCTGCCAGTTGAAGACCAGCGAAGTCGGCAGCACGATCAGGGCCGGCTTGCCGAGACGGCGGGCACGCTTTTCGACGAGCAGGTGGGCGAGGGTCTGGGCGGTTTTGCCGAGGCCCATGTCGTCGGCGAGGATGCCGCCCAGGCCGTGCCGGCGCAGGTGTTGCAGCCAGGCCAGGCCTTCGAGCTGGTAGGGACGCAATTCGAGCGCGAAACCCTTTGGAACGGCCACCTTCTTGATGCTGGCGGCGTCGCGGATGCGAGCGATCCATTCCTCGACACTGGCCATGCCGCGCGCCTGCCAGCCCTCGCCAAGGGCTTCGGCCAGACGCGGCGCGTCCAGGCGCGACACCTTGAGGCTGGCCGACGGCGTATCGAAAAGATCCACCAGCGTGCGCGCGATGGGCTTGATGCGCTCGGCCGGCAGGGCCATCCGCTCGCCATCGTCGAGCTCGACCATCACCCGCGCGTCGTCGCGGATGGCATCGATCTTCTTGCGGTCGAGCCAGCGCGGATCCTGGCGGAAAACAGCGTGGAGCATCGGCGCCAGATCGAGCCGGCGGCCTTCCACCTCGACGCCGAGGGACACCTGGAACCAGCCACCCTCGCCTTCCTCGATGTCCACGTGCCATTCGGTCGGCACCAGCACCCGGTGACGAAAATCCTTCGGGCAGTCGATGCGCCAGCCGGCCTCGCGCAGGGCCGGGGCGGTAAGTGAGAAGAAATGCGCCCAGTGGGCCTCGCTTTCGAGGCCGAAAATACTTTCCGGCCGCGCACCGGAAACCATCAGCCAGGTCGGTTTGACGGGCTGGAAGCCGGCGGCCAGAAAAGCCCGCCAGGCGGCCGTTTCCTGCTGTAGATCACGTTTGACGCGCACCGCCCGGCCGTCGTCGAGGGTGGCCACATCATGGGTGGAGCCCGCCTCGAAGCGCACTTCGCCGTAGGCAAAGAGCGGCAGGGCCACGTCGTACTCCTGCCCGTTGTAGTCCACCGGGTAACCCCGGTGCTTGCGCCAGCTCCAGCAATGCAGGGTTTGCAGGCTGAGTACCGGCTGGCAAGGCAGTTCGAGACGCGGCAGTTCCGCCGCACTGGCGCCACGGGGGGAAGGCAGCGTCGGCGCCACCTGGGCCAGGGCGCTGGCCACCACCGGCAGTTCGAGCGGTGACAGGGGTGGCAGGGCGAGCACTTCGGCCAGCACGGCACCGCCTTCCATCTGCACCCGTCCGGCCTCGCCGCGGCTGGCATCGAAATAGGCCAGCGGCTCGGTGCAGATCACCAGCGGGGCCGTGGGCACGACACGGACCCGCGCCTTGACCCCCTCTTCGCCCGGCATCCATTCAAGCTGACCGGGGCGCGGTGCACCGGCGGCCAGCGGCGTAATGCGCCCGCTGTCGTCCAGTTCGAGGTAAGTCCGCCCGGTGGCGAGAGCGGCTTCCAGCAAGGCCAGTCCCTCTGCCCCGCGCAACTCGGGGCGTCCGTACGAGCCGCTGCGCCGACTCGCCTCGCGCAGCAGGCGGAAGACCTGCAGGTCTTCCTCGCGCACGAAGGACGGTGGCTTGAGCAGGGCCTGCTCGTAATTGCTCCAGACGCTGGCGCTCGCCATCGGTTCACCTTCAGGCCCGACACGGCTCTTGATGAGGCTGAATTCCACCCCGTCACCCAGCATCCAGACGCTGCAGATGTAGAAGATGCCCTCCTTCGCCGGAGCCGGCTTGCGCGCCTTGTCGGCCTTGGCGACACGCTCCTGCAGGGTCCTGGCCCACGCCAGGATCTCGGCACGCGGCTTGTCTACCAGAGCCCCGGGGCGACGGGCGGCCAGAATCAGGGCCGCCGCGTGCTTGCAGCGGTTGCCCACCGGGCAGGTGCAGCGGGTGCTGAGTTCGATGGAGCTCTCGCCAAAGTACTCGCGCCGTTCGATTCTCACACTGACCCGGTAAGGCACCGCCTCACTGCCCTGCACTTGAGCCTGCAACTGGTGACCGGCAGCCTCGATATGACGTACCCGTCCTACATAGGCGCGGGCACGGCTCAGGGAGTTGGCAGAAAACAGTTCGGAGAGAAGGGTGTCGTCGAGGTGGGCGAGAAGGCGAGCGAGTTCCATGCCGACGAGATTGGGCGGGCGAAAGTCAGGATTTTAGGGCTTAAGGAGCCCGAGCGATACCTAAGCGCAGGCATCGCGACCGCTATCGAGGGAATAACCGGCCGCATCGAGCATGGCCGGCAAGGCTTCGGCGGCACGCAGGCGCAGGCGGATGGCAACCCGTTCACTGAGCGGCGAGTGACCAGGGTTGATCTCGATGGTCGGAATCCCGTTCTCCACCGCCCACAACACCGGGCCGGCGATATACGGGAAGGCGCTGCCGGTGCCAACGGAAAGTATCAGGTCCGGCCCGGCGGCAAGCACACGCTCAAAGCGATGCAGCGCCTGATCGGGCAGACTCTCGCCAAAAAGCACCACATCCGGACGCAGGATGCCGCCGCAGTGGGGGCATTCGGGAGGAATCGACAGGCCGGCATAGTTATCCACATGACGGGAGCGCCCGCAGTCCACGCAACGCAGGCGGCGCAGGGTGCCGTGCATTTCAATCACATTGCGGGAACCGGCAGCCAGATGAAAACCGTCTACATTCTGGGTCAGCACCGTGACGCCGCCATGCAGTGCTTCCAGCCGGGCAATTGCATAATGGCCGGCATTGGGGCGGGCGCCGCGGCAGGCCGACTCGATCTGCGCCAGATAGTGCCAGGTGATGTCGGGCCGCTGTTCGAACATTTCCCCCGACAGGGCCTGCTCGATGGGCAGTCCGATGTCGGTGTGGGCATCTTCGTAAAGACCGCCGACGCCCCGGTAGGTGGGCAGCCCGGAGTCGGCCGAGAGCCCGGCACCGGTGATGAACAGGATGCGCCGTGCGGTCGAAAGCAGGCGACCCGCGGCGGCAATCCCGGTGGCGTGTTCGGTTAAGGTGTTGTTTGACATGCTGGATCCCAGGCGGGAGAAAACGGGGAAAATCACGCGAGGCGTAGCGCCATCCAGACAGACTATCCGCCTAATGAGAGGCGCTGCGAAGGGTTTAATTCTGACCGACTCGTCGGTCGGAGGCCATACAGAAAAAGCGAAGAAAACCATGTGTCAGCTGTTAGGAATGAATTGCAATACACCGACGGACATCTGTTTCTCGTTCGCCGGCTTCCAGGCCCGCGGCGGGCTCACCGACGTCCACGGTGATGGTTGGGGCATCGCCTTCTTCGAGGGCCGCGGCGTGCGCGTATTCCTCGACCCGAAGGCCAGCAGCGCCTCGCCGGTGGCCGAACTGGTGCGCCAGTACCCGATCCACTCGCTCAACGTCATCGCCCACATCCGCAAAGCCACCCAAGGCGTCATCACACTGGAAAATACTCATCCCTTCCAGAGGGAGTTGTGGGGACGCTACTGGGTGTTCGCCCACAACGGCAATCTCAAGGGCTTCATGCCCGAGCTGCCTGGTCACTTCCAGCCCGTCGGCCAGACAGATTCCGAACGAGCCTTCTGCTACCTGATGGAATCCCTGCGCCACCGTTTTCCCGACGGCGAACCTTCCCGCGACACCCTGTTCGCGGAGATCCGGAAGATCGCCACCGAGATCGGCAGTCACGGGGAATTCAACTTCCTGCTCTCCAACGGGACCTGCCTGTTCGCCCATTGCGCTTCGCGGCTCACTTACATCGTGCGCCAGGCCCCCTTCGACCAGGCCCACCTGAAGGACCAGGACCTCACCGTGGATTTCCGCAAGCTGACCTCTCCTGCCGACCGGGTCGCCATCGTGGCCACCACGCCGCTGACCGACAATGAAACCTGGCTGCCGATGGCGCCCGGAAGCCTGATGCTCTTTGTGGACGGCGCCCCCGTGGATGCCGGACCAGCCGGAACTTGCGCCTTTATCCGGACCGATCCCCCCGCCTGCTGAGTCGATTTTGTCAAAATCGCCCGGAAGCACTTTTTATGAATTACGTCACAGAAAAGCAGCAGTGAAAATTTGCGATATATCCGGGCTAGAATCCTCTGATATTGCAACACCGGGCTGAAGCCGCCATGTCGACAAGCGCACCTCAAGACTGCCCCCTCTGCTTTCCCGAACGGGAGAACCTGCTTTGGCACGATGCAAGCTGCCGCGTGATCCGGGTCGAGGATCCGGATTACCCCGGCTATTGCCGCCTGATCTGGAACGAGCACGTGGCGGAAATGAGTGATCTGTCCCCTGCCGAGCAACGCCACTGCTTCAACATCCTGATGGCCGTGGAAGTAGCCCTGCGGGAATGCTTCCACCCGGAAAAGATCAACCTGGCCAGTTTCGGCAACGTGGTGCCCCATCTGCACTGGCATCTCATCCCGCGCTATCTCGACGACCGTCATTTTCCCCAGCCAGTGTGGGGCATGGCGCAGCGCAAGGGCGGCGCATCACCCGCCCCCGCTGTCGATGACGCCCGCCTCGCCCTGGCGGTACGCAACGCCATCGCCGAGCACCTTTCAGGCTGAAGCCGGAGGATCGTTCCATGACGGACAGCCCCCAAACCTACACCGATCTGCGCAGCGTGGAGCAGTACCGCAAACTCCTGCGCAATCTGCACACCCTCAACGCGACCGAGAGCCACGCCACCCTGGTGCGCATGCTCGAAGGCCTGCTGGCCAGCCCCCTGGGGCCGGAGGAGCAACTCGAAGTCCTCGAATCGGCACGCCAGACGATCACTTTCGTGCAGCACGAAATGTCGTCCCGCTACGCCGCCCACCCGCTGCCCCCCGACAGCGCCGAGGATGCCACCCTGCGCCAGGTGGTCCGCCTGTGGACCGCCCTGAGCACCGCCTACGCACGGCTCTCCGAAGGCGGTAGCGGCACCGACGAGTTCCGCGCCCAGTGGCCGCTGCTGGCACAGCGCCGCATCCAGTACCTCGGCCAGGTCATCATCGAGTATTTCCGGGCTCACCGGGCCGAACCGCCGGGTGCCTGGAAATCGGTACATGCCGCATTCATCGAAGCCGAACGGGCCGGCGTCTCCCACAGCCGGGTCATCGACCCGCTCAACAACACCTGGAAAGCCCAGAGCCCGGACGAGGCCTACATCGCCCTGCTGCTGGTGGACCTGACCAATCCCTACGGCCGCAACCAGCGCGAGCTCAACTGGATCTGCCGCTGGGCCCAACGCTTCGCCCCCTACTGCATCATGCAGAGCACCTGGGAAAAGGACGACGCCCGCGCCTACGGGCTCGACCTCAGCGAAGACCACGGCCTGCGCCCCATCGCGCTGATCGGCGCGCGTCCCGGCATGCGCCGCTTCGACGGCCACCGCCTGGCGGCCCAGATCAAGGCCATGCTGGCCGAGTTCAAGCAGGGCACCACGCCGGCCTCCCTGGGCCTTGGCGACGACTGCTCCCAGCCGGCCTGCGCCCGCCTCCTCGTGTCGCTGTATCGTCCGTGGGGGATGTCGGCCGCCGGGCGGCGCTTCCCGCGGCGCAGCAAGAAGGGCAGCAACAAGATCTGCACCGAATGGGACGGCATTGGCCTGCTGGTGTCAGGGCAGGAATTCATTCCGCCCAACCGGCGCCAGACCATGGGCAGCCGCTACGACATGAATGTGATCACCTTCGGTGCCCGCGTGGACAACGAAGTCATGCCAGTCATGGATCCGGAAGTGGAAGCGGTGCGGCGCGGCTACAACATCGACGAATGGGCCACGGTCGATCACTCCGTGTCGGGCTTCCGCCTCCAGCGCAAGCACGCGGGCCAGCGCATCGAACACCACCAGCTGGTCGGCATCAAGCCCAGCGACGGCAATCAGTACCTGCTCGGGCAGGTGAGCTGGCTGATGTACGAACCGGACGGCACCCTGATGGCCGGCATCCATTTGCTCGCCGGGCTGCCGTCGACAGTGGCCGTGCGGGGCACCGGTGTCAATGTGGGCAGCCACGAACCTTACGTGCAGGGGTTTCTGCTGCCCGAAATCACTGCCATGCGGGCACCAGCAACCATTGTGCTGCCAGGTGGCTGGTTCCACGCCGACCGGGTGCTCGAACTGCACAACGGCGCCTCCCGGCAGGTTCGCCTGACCACGCTGGTGGCGCGAGGCACCAACTTCGATCAGGCAACCTACGAGAACATCGTCAGCTGACCAGCCGACGGGCCGGGAAACAGGCCGTGAAGCGGCTGCCCTGCCCCGGCTGACTGTCGATCAGCAAGTCGCCCTGGTGGCGACTCACCACGTGCTTGACGATCGCCAGCCCCAGGCCGGTACCGCCGGTTTCCCGCGAACGGCCCCGGTCTACCCGATAGAAACGCTCGGTCAGGCGGGGAATGTGCTCCGGCGCAATGCCGATCCCGTCATCCGCCACCGAATATTCGACCACTGAGCCGCGCTGTCGCCAGCCAATACGGATGTGCCCGCCTGTCGGCGTGTAGCGCACCGCGTTGATGGCCAGGTTGGCGAAGGCGCTGTAGAGCTCCTTGGCATTGCCAAGAAGGCGGGCGTCGCTGGCACAGTCGAGTTCGATGACATGACGGCCGGCGGAGACAACCTCCGCCTCCTGCTGGACTTCTTCGAGCAACTGGACCACATCCACCGGCTCTTCCAGCTGCATCGGCGCACCGGTTTCGAGGGCCGACAGGGTCAGCAGATCCTGGATCAGGCGCTGCATCCGCCCAGCCTGCTCGGAAGCCAGGCCCAGGTAGTGGCGAATGTCTTCCTTGCCGAGATCATCGAGCCCGTCGATCACCGTTTCGAGGAAGCCGCTCACCACGGTCAGCGGCGTACGCATCTCGTGGGACACGTTGGCGACAAAATCCCGCCGCATGGCCTCCAGGCGTTCGCCCTGGGTGATGTCCTCGGACATCAGCAGGCGCATGTCCTCGCTGAAGGGCACCACATGGACCATCAAGGTCCGGCCGATCGGGCGGCTGGCGGTAAAGGTCAGCGGCGCATCATGCTGCTCCTGCTGCAGGTAGCGCACAAAATCGGGCTGGCGAACGATGTTGGTGACCGGCGTGCCCTGGTCCCGCGCCCGGTCAAGACCGAAATGCTGCTCGCCCTGACGATTGACCCATTCGATGGTGTTGCTGTTCGACAGGAACATCAGCCCGTGAGGCATTGCCTGACTGGCTTCGCGGAAGCGCTCCAGCGCCGCGGACAGGCGTTCCTGATGGTGGCTGGCGGTACGCGCCCGCCGGTTCACATCGGCGAAAACGTAGTCCCACATGCCAAAAGCGCGCGGCAACGGTGCAGCCTCTTCGACGGGAGTCCGCAGCCACCTGACCAGCTTGAAAAGGTTATTGACGTGGTAAGCACCTGCCAGCATCAAGGCCACAGAGAAAGTGATGAGCGCCGGCACCAGCCCGAAAAATACCCCAACAGCGACAGCCAGAATGGCGATAAGCGCCAGAATGGTTAAAACGGCAACACGAATGTAGCTGATCGGACGGATGAGCACCACGTCTCCAACAGACTGGACCGGCACGGATTATCGCACCGCTACCGGCGTTTCCTGCTGGGTCGAGAAACGATATCCACTGCCGCGCACCGTCTGCACCAGGCTATCAAGGTTGCTCGGCTCAAGAGCACAACGCAGGCGCCGAATATGCACATCGACCGTGCGCTCCTCGACGAAGACATGGTCGCCCCATACCTGGTCGAGCAACTGGGCGCGGGAATGGACCCGCTCCGGGTGAGTCATCAAGAAGTGCAGCAGGCGGAATTCGGTGGGGCCGAGGGTGATCGGATTGCCGCCGGCGGCCAGCCGGTGCGTGGCCGGATCAAGGCGCAGGCCGCCCAGATCGACCGGATCCTCGGTGGTTTCCGGCGCCCGGCGTCGCAGCACAGCCTTGATGCGGGCCACCAGTTCGCGGGGCGAGAAGGGTTTGGTGATGTAGTCATCGGCGCCAGATTCGAGGCCGAGGACCTTGTCCTGCTCCTCGCCGCGAGCAGTCAGCATGATCAGCGGAATGCCCCGGGTACGCTCCTCGGCACGCAAACGGCGGGCAAACTCGACACCCGACATGCCGGGCAGCATCCAGTCGAGGAGTATCAGGTCCGGCAGTGCATCACGCACGATGCGCTGGGCGGTTTCCGCATCGGAAGCCCGCACCACATGATGGCCGGCCCGCATGAGATTGGCGGCAATGAGTTCCTGAATTGCAGGCTCGTCTTCGACAAGCAGAATGGTAGCGGCCATGAAAACCTCGGTGGGATGACAAGACAAGCGCAGTGTATTGCAGCTACTTTAACGTTTCATGACAGGTCACAAGCCTGCAATGCAGCTTGGCTCCTGTGAGTACAGGGCGCCGGGGCCGCCTTCTAGTATCATGTCCGGATTCCACATTCTGACGACGGAGCCCCAATGGCCGGCCTTCGCAAGGACGATCCCGTCCCCACCGAGATCAAGCTTCACCAACGCTCGCACCTCATGGAGGTCGCCTTCGACGACGGCCGGCGCTTCGAATTCAGCTATGAGTTCCTGCGCGTCAACTCCCCGTCCGCCGAAGTCCGCGGTCATGGTGTCGGCCAGGAAGTCCTGCAGCTCGGCAAGCGGGACGTCGACATCACCCGCATCGAGCCGGTCGGCAACTACGCGATCCGCCCGATCTTCTCCGATGGCCACGACAGCGGCCTGTATTCGTGGGATTACCTCTACCAGCTCGGCGAGAACCACGACGAACTGTGGCAAACCTACCTGCTGCGCCTGACCGAAGCCGGTGGCAGCCGCGATCCTGCCGACCTCCCGCCGCCCGCTCCGAAGGCCGGCGGCTGCGGTCACCACCACTGATTTTCCGCCGGGCCAGTTGTCCCGGCCAACCGATCCCCTCTCCAGATCATGAACGACAAGACCACTCACTTCGGTTTCCAGAAGGTTGCCGAATCCGAAAAGGCCGGCAAGGTACGGGGCGTATTCTCCTCCGTGGCCAGCAGCTACGACGTGATGAACGATCTCATGTCCTTCGGCCTGCACCGCCTGTGGAAGGCTTTCACCGTGCAGATCGCCGGCGTGCGCAAGGGCGACCGGGTGCTCGACGTGGCCGGCGGCACCGCCGACCTGTCCCTCGCCTTCGCCAAAAAGGTCGGCCCAACCGGCCAGGTGTGGCTCACCGACATCAACCACGCCATGCTCTCCGTCGGCCGTGACCGGGTTGTCGACAAGGGCTTCCTGCTTCCCGTGGCCCAGTGCGACGCCGAGAAGCTGCCCTTCCCGGATAACCACTTCGACGTGGTCACCGTCGCCTTCGGCCTGCGCAACATGACGCATAAAGACCAGGCCATCGCCGAGATGCGTCGCGTCCTCAAGCCCGGCGGCCGCCTGCTGGTGCTGGAATTCTCCAAGGTCTGGAAGCCCCTCGCCCCGGCTTACGACTTCTACTCCTTCAAGCTGCTGCCGATGATGGGGGAGAAAGTCGCCAAGGATGCCGAAAGCTATCGCTACCTGGCCGAAAGCATCCGCATGCACCCGGACCAGGAATCCCTCAAGGACCTGATGGAACAGGCCGGCCTGGCGCGCGTTGAATACTTCAACATGAGCGCTGGCGTGGTCGCCCTGCACCGGGGCTACAAGCTCTAGCATCGCGCCGCTTCCCGCGGACCATCAACGCGGGGGCTTCGGTCCCCGTTTTCACTCATGGAGTCGAGATGTTCGCCTCGTCAGCCATTGCCGGCCTCAATCACCTTCTTGCCGATGCCCCGTGGGCGCGGGAGCGCCTCGCGCCCTTCGCCGGACGCACCGCGATCTTCGTACTCAAACCCCTGGAGCTCGGCCTTGGTATCGACAAGGACGGCTACTTCAGCGATGCCGCGACCACGGAACCGGACGTATCCCTTGAGCTGCCCCTGGCCTCCCTGCCCAAAGCCATGGGGAGCCCGGATGCGCTGATGAGCGACATCCGCATCAGCGGCAATGCGGACCTCGCCGACGCCCTCGGCTTCGTCCTGCGCAAGTTGCGCTGGGACGGCGAAGAGGCTTTGTCGCGTGTCATCGGCGACATTGCCGCCCATCGCGCAGTGGGCACGGTCCGGAGTCTTGCCGGCTGGCATCGTCAGACCGCGCAGAATCTGCTCGAAAACCTGGCTGAGTACTTTGGGGAGGAACAGCCCGTCCTCGTCAAACGTCACGCACTGGAAGACTTCTCCCGCACCACCACCGTCTTGCGCGACGACCTTGCCCGCCTGGAAAAACGTTTGCGCAAGCTTGAGTCCCGCAACTAAACGGCACCAGGAACCAAACAAAAAGGGCAGCCCTTGCGGACTGCCCTTTTGCAATACAGCGACTTCGTCTTGATCAGTGACCGCGCTTCTTCAGCTTGCTGATTGCCGCGATCTGGGCCAATGCCGAAGCCAGTTCGGACTGAGCCTTTGCGTACTCCAGGGCAGAACCCTGATTCTGCAGAGCCTCTTCAGCCACACGCTTGGCGTCCAGAGCCTTCGCCTCATCCAGATCCTTGCCACGGATGGCGGTATCCGCCAGAACCGTAACCAGACCCGGTTGAACTTCCAGCAGGCCGCCAGCCACAAAAACCAGCTCTTCCTCAGCCTGGTTCTGGACCTTGACGCGCACGGCACCCGGCTTGATCCGGGTCATCAGCGGCATGTGGCCGGGCAGAATCCCCAACTCACCAGCTTCGCCGGGCAGGGCCACAAATTCAGCCAGACCGGAGAAAATCTGCTCTTCCGCGCTAACGATATCGACGTGAATAGTCATTGCCATAGCTAGTATCCTCTTCGATCCGGCGGGCTCCTGAGGAACACCACCGGATGGTCGCGATGATTAGAGGGTCTTCGCTTTTTCGAAGGCCTCTTCGATCGGGCCGACCATGTAGAAGGCCTGCTCGGGCAGATGGTCACATTCGCCGGCAACAATCATCTTGAAGCCCTTGATCGTTTCCTTCAGGGGGACGTACTTGCCGGGGGAACCGGTAAACACTTCCGCCACGAAGAACGGCTGCGACAGGAAACGCTGGATCTTACGAGCACGGGACACCAGAAGCTTGTCTTCCGGAGCCAGTTCGTCCATACCCAGAATCGCGATGATGTCGCGAAGTTCCTTGTAACGCTGAAGGGTCACCTGAACACCGCGAGCGGTGTTGTAGTGCTCTTCGCCCACAACCAGCGGATCGAGCTGACGGGAGGTGGAGTCGAGCGGATCGACAGCCGGGTAGATACCCAGCGAGGCGATGTCACGCGACAGCACGACGGTCGAGTCGAGGTGAAGGAAGGTGGTCGCGGGGGACGGATCGGTCAAGTCATCCGCAGGCACATACACGGCCTGGATGGAAGTGATCGAGCCCACCTTGGTGGAGGTGATCCGCTCCTGCAGACGGCCCATTTCTTCGGCCAGCGTCGGCTGGTAACCCACCGCAGAAGGCATACGACCCAGCAGCGCGGACACTTCGGTACCGGCCAGGGTGTAACGGTAGATGTTATCCACGAAGAACAGGATGTCACGACCTTCGTCACGGAAACGCTCGGCCATGGTCAGGCCGGTCAGCGCGACGCGCAGACGGTTGCCCGGCGGCTCGTTCATCTGACCGAACACCATCGCGACCTTGTCGAGAACGTTGGAGTCCTTCATCTCGTGGTAGAAGTCGTTCCCTTCACGGGTACGCTCGCCCACGCCGGCAAACACCGACAAACCGCTGTGCTGCTTGGCGATGTTGTTGATGAGTTCCATCATGTTCACGGTCTTGCCCACACCGGCACCACCGAACAGACCGACCTTGCCGCCCTTGGCGAACGGGCAGATCAGATCGATAACCTTGATGCCGGTTTCGAGCAGATCCACGGACGGGGACAGTTCGTCGAACTTCGGAGCCTTCTGGTGAATGGTCCGGCGCTCGTCGCACTGGATCGGGCCGGCTTCGTCGATCGGACGACCCAGCACATCCATGATCCGGCCCAGCGTGCCGTGGCCGACCGGCACGGCAATGCCCTTGCCACTGTTCGAAACTTGCATGCCACGACGCAGGCCGTCCGAAGACCCCAGCGCAATGGTACGCACAACGCCGTCGCCCAGTTGTTGCTGAACTTCAAGAACCAGTTCAGCACCTTCCAGGGTAAGGGCGTCGTAAATCTTGGGCATCGCGTCGCGCGGGAATTGCACATCCACCACGGCGCCGATGCATTGAACGATCGTTCCTTGACTCATCGTCGTTTCCCCAAACTTGTTAAAGCGTTACACCGCGGCTGCGCCGCCGACAATTTCTGACAGTTCTTTCGTGATCGCGGCCTGACGGGTCTTGTTGTAGACCAGTTGCAGTTCGCCAATCACGCTTCCTGCGTTGTCGGAAGCTGCCTTCATCGCCACCATCCGGGCACTCTGTTCGGACGCCATGTTCTCGGCGACAGCCTGGTACACCAGCGCTTCGACATAGCGCACCAGGAGTTCGTCGATCACCACCTGCGCATCCGGCTCGTAGAGGTAGTCCCAGTTCCCTTCGGGGGTTCCGAGACGCTCGCCGGTCAGCGGGAGAAGCTGCTCAAGCTGGGACTCCTGCTTCATCGTGTTGATGAAGCGGGAGTAAACAAGGTGCACTTCGTCCAGCTCACCATTCTGGAAAGCATCGATCATGACCTTGACGGGTCCGATCAGCTTTTCCAGATGGGGGGTATCCCCGAGCTGGGTGACATGCGAGACGACCTTGGCACCCAGGCGCTGCATGAAACCCAGCCCCTTGTTGCCAATGCAGGTCACACGCATGTCGGTGACACCCTTGCTTTCCCAATCCTTGAGCGCATTCAACCCGGTGCGCAAGGTGTTGGTGTTGAGGCCGCCGCACAGACCCTTGTCGGTCGTTACGACGATCAGCCCAACACGCTTGACATCGTCCTTTGTTACGAGGAACGGATGCTTGTAGTCGGTGATGTTGGCTGCAGACAGATTCGCGGCGAGACGGCGGATCTTCTCGGCATAGGGACGGGCAGCCCGCATGCGCTCTTGAGCCTTGCGCATTTTGGAAGCTGCAACCATTTCCATGGCCTTGGTGATCTTTTTAGTGTTCTGGACACTCTTGATCTTGTTACGGATCTCTTTACCGCTAGCCATTTCGCTCTCCGTATGCCTGCGTTACGCCCAGCTCTTCTTGAACTCTTCGATTGCGGCGCCGAGTTGCTTTTCGCCTTCCGCATCGAGAACCTTGGTCGACTCGATCTTGGCAACAAGATCGGCAGCCTTGGTCTTCACGAACTGGTGCATCGCAGTTTCGCAAGCCAGGGCACGCTTGACATCGACATCGTCGAAAGCGCCCTTATTGACTGCGAACAGCGTGATCGCCATTTCCGAAACCTTGAGCGGCGCGTATTGCGGCTGCTTCATCAGTTCCGTAACGAGACGGCCGCGCTCGAGCTGCTTGCGGGTAGCTTCGTCCAGGTCGGAAGCGAACTGCGCGAACGCAGCCAGCTCACGGTACTGGGCGAGTGCCAGACGCACACCGCCGCCGAGGTTCTTGATCACCTTGGTCTGAGCTGCACCACCCACGCGGGACACCGAGATACCCGCGTTGATAGCGGGACGGATACCTGCGTTGAAGAGGTCGGTTTCCAGGAAGATCTGACCGTCGGTGATCGAGATCACGTTGGTCGGAACGAACGCGGAAACGTCACCAGCCTGGGTTTCGATCACGGGGAGAGCGGTCAGCGAACCGGTCTTGCCCTTGACTTCACCGTTGGTGTACTTCTCGACATACTCTTCGGACACGCGGGCTGCGCGCTCGAGCAGGCGGGAGTGCAGGTAGAACACGTCGCCGGGGTAGGCTTCACGGCCCGGGGGACGACGCAGCAGCAGGGAAACCTGACGGTAGGCCCAGGCTTGCTTGGTCAGATCGTCATAAACGATCAGGGCGTCTTGACCGCGATCGCGGAAATACTCGCCCATGGTGCAACCGGAGTACGGAGCGATGTACTGCATCGCAGCGGACTCGGAAGCGGTAGCAGCAACAACGATGGTGTATTCCATCGCGCCGTGCTCTTCAAGCTTGCGCACCACGTTGGCAACCGTCGAAGCCTTCTGGCCGATTGCAACGTAGATACAGAAAACGCCTTCGCCCTTCTGGTTGATGATGGCATCAACGGCGACGGCGGTCTTGCCGGTCTGGCGGTCGCCAATGATCAGTTCGCGCTGACCACGACCAACCGGAACCATTGCGTCGACCGACTTCAGACCGGTTTGCACCGGCTGGGAAACCGACTTGCGCCAGATAACGCCCGGAGCGACCTTTTCGATCGGCTCGGACAGCTTGGCGTTGATCGGACCCTTGCCGTCGATCGGCTGACCGAGGGAGTTCACAACACGACCAAGCAGTTCCGGACCAACCGGAACTTCAAGAATGCGACCCGTACATTTGACGGTATCGCCTTCGGAGATGCCTTCGTATTCACCCAGAACCACGGCGCCGACGGAGTCGCGTTCGAGGTTCATGGCGAGGCCGAAAACGTTGCCGGGGAATTCCAGCATTTCGCCCTGCATGGCATCGGAAAGGCCGTGGACACGGCAGATACCGTCGGTCACTGAAACCACGGTACCCTCAGTGCGGGCATTCGCGGACAGCTGCAGGTTCTGAATCCGACTCTTGATCAGGTCACTGATTTCAGAGGGGTTAAGTTGCATAGCTTATGCTCCTAGTTCTTTAGCGCGGCGGCCATGTTCGCGAGCTTGCCGCGGACCGAGGCATCGATGACTTCATCCCCAACGGCGATCTTGACCCCACCAATCAATTCGGGGTCTACGCTGACGATTACGTTGAGCTTGGCCTTGAAACGGGCTTCCAAGTCAGCAACGAGCGCTTTCAGCGTGGCATCGTCCATCGGGAACGCGGAGGTAATGTTCGCCTCCTTGACGCCTTCTTGTTCGTTCTTGAGGATAACGAACAGGTCACGGATCTCGGGAAGCACTTGCAAACGCTCATTCTCGACCAGGACACGAACATAGTTCTGCTGTTCGGCAGATAGTCCGGTACCGGATACATCAAGAAAAAGCCCTGCCAGTTGTTCCGGCAGGAGCTTGGGATCGGTAATGCAATCCCGCATTTGCGGATCGGAGGCCACTGCGGCCAGCCGATCTAGTACTTCCGACCAAGGCCCCAGCGCATTGCCCGCAGAAGCGAGCTGAAATGCCGCTTCAGCATAGGGGCGTGCGATGGTGACGTTCTCGGCCATGGCTTATTGAAGTTCCTGTTTCAGGTTGGCCAGCAGGTCGGCATGCGCCTGAGCGTTGATTTCCTTGCGGAGAATCTTCTCGGCGCCGGCAACAGCGAGTTGGGCGACCTGATCACGCAGGGCTTCCTTGGCACGTTGAGCAGCGACGCCAGCTTCGGCTTCAGCGGCTTCACGGGCCTGGGCAATGATACGGGCGGCTTCGGCGCGAGCTTCATCGACGAAAACTGCAGCCTGCTTTTCAGCAGAGGCACGAACGTCCGTAGCGGACTCACGCGCCTTGCGCAGTTCTTCGACGACTTTCTTCTCGGCATGAGCGAGATCGCTCTTCGCCTTGTCCGCAGCCGTCAGCCCGTCAGCGATCTTCTTCGCACGCTCATCGAGTGCCTTCACAATGGGGGGCCACACGAACTTCATCGTGACCCACGCCAGAATGAAGAACACAACGAGCTGGGCTACCAGGGTTGCGTTCAGATTCACGGTAATCTTCCTTTAGTCAGGTTGAACCGCGAAACTCAGAGCTTGAACGGGTTGGCGAACGCGAACATCATGGCGATACCAACGCCGATCAGGAACGCAGCGTCGATCAGACCAGCCAGCAGGAACATCTTGGTCTGCAGGGCATTCATCAGTTCGGGCTGGCGAGCGGATGCTTCCAGGTACTTGCTACCCATGATGCCAATACCGATACAGGCACCGATAGCGCCCAGACCAATGATCAAACCGGCGGCCAGAGCAACAAAACCAAGAACGTGTTCCATGACGACTCCTTTAGTTGAGATGATTTAAATTGAAACCGAAACGACTGCTTAAACTTTGAAACTTAGTGACTTTCGTGCGCCTGACCGATGTACACCAGGGTCAGCATCATAAAGATGAATGCTTGAAGCGCAACGATCAGGATGTGGAAGACGGCCCAGATGGAACCGGCAACAACGTGACCGAGGAAACCAAACACGGTAGCGGTACCACCCATCAGCGCGATCAGCATGAACACCAGCTCGCCAGCGTACATGTTGCCGAACAACCGCATGCCGTGGGAAACGGTCTTGGCGAGGAATTCGATCATCTGCATCAGGAAGTTGATCGGGTACAGCAGCGGATGCGAACCGAAGGGGGCGGTGAAGAGTTCGTGAACCCAGCCGCCGAAACCCTTGATCTTGATGTTGTAGTAAACACAGATCAACAGCACGCCGATGGACATGCCAAGAGTGCCGTTCAGGTCGGCCGTGGGCACGACGCGGAGGTAGGCATGTTCGTCACCGGTGATCAGTGCCCAGATCTTCGGCAGCAGATCGACCGGCAGGAAGTCCATGGAGTTCATCAGGAAGATCCAGAAGAACACCGTCAGGGCAACCGGCGCAACAAACTTGCGGGACTCGGCGCTATGCACGATGCCCTTGGCCTGATCGGCCACCATTTCGAAGAGAATTTCGATGGCTGCCTGGAAGCGTCCCGGAACACCTGAAGTCGCTTTATTGGCGGCTGTAATCAGGATGAACAGGGTGACGACACCCATGGCAATAGAGAAAAAGATGGTATCCAGGTTCCAGACGCTCCAGTCGATGATCGCGGTTTGGGCGTGACCAGTCGAATTCAGGTGGGTCAAGTGGTGGACAATGTATTCACCCGCGGTAGGGGCGTGCGCTTCGTGGCCAGTGCTCATGGTTAGTTCTTCACCAAAAATGCAAATAAATTCGCCTTCAGCGCCACAACAAACCCGATAAACAGCGCCAACCAATGGACGTCTGCATACACGAGCTGAACGGTCGCCAACAATCCTACGGTTGACGCGATCTTTACGAACTCGCCAACGAAAAACTCAAGCGGATACGACGCATCGGGACGCTTGGCAACTGCGCTCAGACGCAGGGCGAACAACAAATTGGGAAGAACACAGGCTGCGCCTCCCAACGCCGCCG
>ERZ724504.576-NODE-576-length-20816-cov-5.446029_pt1 | contig 20816 bp, 23 predicted proteins | sample MGYA00376037_ERZ724504 | MGnify/ENA primary metagenome ERZ724504 (study PRJEB28724, sample SAMN07190888) | wastewater metagenome | isolation source: influent of sewage treatment plant in Hong Hong | place: USA: Christiansburg, Virginia | collected 2016-03-01 ... | reverse complement strand
TCTTGAAGGAGCGGTGTTAACCTTTAATAGTGAGGTATTAAGCGTTGACCAGCTAACCAGTTCCCTCCCCTTCAAGGGGAGGGCTAGGGTGGGGATGGGTTTGTTTCAACGCAACCACCCGCTCATAAATTCGTTCTAAAACAGATTCAGTCTGAGTGAAAACCGCATCATTCCAAAATCGTAAAATTTCAAAACCTTGTGAGCGTAAAACATCGTCGCGCTGCTGGTCGTAGGTATGCGATTCCAGATGCTGCCCACCATCCAATTCAATGATGAGTTTAATCTCTAAACTGACGAAATCGACAATGTGGTTGTCGATGGCATGTTGTCTGCGAAATTTGACGTTTTCAATTTGTTTGTTGCGTAGGTGTTGCCATAGAAAACGTTCGGTGTCGGTTGGGTTGTTGCGAAGTTCTTGTGCGAATTGAGCCGCTTTGATGTGAGGGCTGGGTTTGGTTCGCATGGAAAGTTCTTTCTTTAAATTTTACATCTTAACCCATCCCCACCCTAACCCTCCCCTTGAAGGGGAGGGGACTGGATTTTTGCTGTTTGTGGTCATTCTCTAAGTGAGATATAACAGAGTGAGCCGTGCCCATTTAGCTGGGCGCTCCTTCCGCTTCAAGGGGGAGGTTGGGAGGGGGATGGGTTATGACCTCACTCAACCTCGCTCAGACATCGGCACAAATTCCAAATCCTCTGGCCCCGTGTAGTTTGCACTTGGACGAATAATCTTATTGTCAATCCGTTGTTCAATGATGTGCGCGCTCCAACCTGCGGTACGGGCAATCACAAACAACGGCGTGAACATGGCGGTCGGTACACCCATTTGGTTGTACGATACCGCTGAGAACCAGTCCAAGTTCGGGAACATTTTTTTCACGTCCCACATCACAGATTCCAAGCGTTCAGCGATGTCGTACATGCGTTTGTCGCCAGACTTGACTGACAAATCGTGCGCCACTTTTTTAATCACGACGTTGCGTGGGTCTGAAATGGTGTACACGGGATGACCGAAGCCAATCACAACTTCCTTGGCCTCAACACGACGACGGATGTCGGCCTCAGCATCGTCAGGTGAGTTGTACCGTTGTTGGATTTCAAATGCGACTTCGTTTGCACCACCGTGTTTGGGCCCGCGCAGCGCGCCAATTGCGCCTGTAATTGCTGAGTACATGTCTGAACCTGTACCCGCGATCACGCGAGACGTAAAGGTTGAGGCGTTGAATTCGTGCTCAGCGTACAAAATCAATGACACATGCATGGCTTTAACCCATGGCTCAGGCGCAGGTTTGCCGTGCAATAAATGCAGGAAGTGACCACCGATGGAGTCATCTTCGGTTTCAACGCTGATGCGCTTGCCATTGTGTGAAAAATGGTACCAGTACAGCAGCATTGAGCCAAAAGAAGCCAATAATTTATCGGCAATCTCGCGTGCACCCGCTTGGTTGTGATCGTCTTTCTCTGGTAACACATTGCCGAGCACCGATGCGCCTGTACGCAACACATCCATTGGGTGCGCTGATGGGGGGAGTTGTTCCAATACTGCCGCGACCGCAGCTGGTAAGCCGCGCAGTGATTTTAAACGTGTCTTGTAAGCGGCCAATTGGGCTTTGTTCGGCAACGTACCGTGCACCAATAAATGCGCCACTTCTTCGAATTCACATTGTGTTGCCAAATCCAAAATATCATAGCCGCGATAATGCAAGTCGTTGCCTGAGCGACCCACGCTGCATAACGCCGTATTGCCTGCAGTCACGCCTGATAGGGCAACGGATTTTTTGGCTTTAGGTGCTGCGGGTGCAGTTGTGGTTTCAGTAGTCATCGTATCTCCATGTCGAAAAATCAGAAATCTAAATCGTTGAGTGTCGCCAATATGTGTGATCTGGGTGTGCCACTCAACTTTGGTCAAATCAAATAAAATGTGCGCTGTTAATGTATCGCGCCTTGTCACACCATTTTATTTGCGTAAAAACATGTCCAGTTTGTCTTCAAATGCTTGGTAGCCGATTGACGCATACAATTCCATGCGTGTTTGCATTGTGTCCACCACGCCCGCTTGCGTGCCGTTTTGGCGCAATTGGGTGTAGACGTTCAAAGCCGCTTTGTTCGCAGCGCGGAACGCTGACAAAGGGTACAAGGCCATGGCCACACCAACCGATTCGAGCTCTTTGGTTGTGAACAAAGGGGTTTGACCAAACTCAGTCAAGTTCGCCAAAATCGGTGTGTTTGGCAAGGCTTTAACAAACGCCGTGTACATGTCCAAAGTAATCGCTGCTTCTGGGAAAATCGCATCTGCACCCGCTTCAACATAAGAGACCGCACGGGCAATTGCGGCTTCGAGACCTTCAGACGCAATCGCATCGGTGCGTGCCATGATCACGAAACTCTCATCGGTACGCGCATCAACGGCTGCTTTGATGCGATCAACCATTTCATCATTGGGCACGATGGATTTGTTAGGGCGGTGACCGCAACGCTTCGCGCCCACTTGGTCTTCGATGTGCATGGCCGCAACGCCCGCTTTAATCATGCTTTTTGTTGTGCGTGCAACGTTAAACGCCGATGCACCAAAACCTGTGTCGACATCGACGAGCAAAGGCAAATCGCACACATCCGTGATGCGGCGTGCGTCAATCAGCACGTCTTCTAAACCTGTGATGCCAAGGTCAGGCACGCCGAGCGAACCCGCCGCCACGCCACCGCCAGAGAGGTACACAGCTTTATAGCCTGCTTGTTGAGCCAATAATGCGTGATTGGCATTGATTGCGCCCACAATTTGCAATGGTTTTTCTGCAGCAAGTGCAGCACGGAAACGTTGTCCAGCAGTTTGAGTTGTCATGGTCATATCTCTTATATAAGTTAGAGGAGTTGATGGATTCGATTTTACGATGAATTCCTTACAATAAAATGACGTTTTTGTAAGTATATTAAGCAAATTCAACCGTTGGGAGGGGCTTGAAAATGATTTCTGCAATTGAGCACCATGGGGAGCGCCATGAAGAGCATCATAGGTGAATGTATGATGAATTTATTATGAATGCATGATGAATACACTTTATTGTTTGTTATGCCTTTGTTATGTCAAAATTCGTCATATCATTGACTTTCAAAAATTAAGGCGTGTGATTAAATTAAAACGCCCTGATTGTTTTGTTTAAGGGGTTTTTTACATAAACCAAAGGGGACTTAAATGTCGAAATGTTCTAAATATGTGGTTGTGCTTGGATTGTCTCTGATGGGGTCATTGGCTCAGGCTTGTTCTGATTTGCCAAACATTTGTGCGGAGCATGAACGCATCAATCAAGAAAACATTGACAACGCGAGGGAGTTATCAGAGCAGATTTATGACGATGACAATCGGAAACATGAAGACGCTCAGTATGATGACTATTCCAATCGCCCAGTGAGAGAGAATGATCCCATGCAGAGCAAAATGTCAATGGCCATTCGTAGTGCTGTGAATGCGATAAAAACAGCTTCTGAGCAATCAAAAAACGCTGAGCGGGCAAAAAATGATCCGCAATTTAAGGCGTATTACAATGGTGCATGGGACTTTTTTCAGGATAAAAAAGATGCCCCACCTGGCGAATATTGTGCGGCTTTTTATTGGAAAAGAAATGGCTTTGTTAAATTGTCAGGGCCTGCGGGTGATTACAAAGGTGCTTTAATGACTTTTTATGGTCAAGACATTCCCCGCCCGAGCAGTGTGCAAAAAATAAGGGTGACGTTGAACCAATCCAATGACAAACCTCAAACGGTGCAGGTATTTAACTATGCCATGTCAGGCTATGATTACGGTGCGATCACGATGGCGGTGCCGACGATTGAGGCGCTGTTGGAAGGCATGGAGGAAACCCAAAGCTTTGAGTTGGTGATGGATGGTCAGTCCATTGCCAAAGTGGATTGGACGGGTGGTTTGGCTGCGAGAGACAAATTACGCAAATGTGTTCGCTCTTGAGGTGTTGGTCGCTTATCCGTTCCAATCTTTTTTGTTTTTATTTTTATTGAATGACTCAGTTGTGTTGTGAGCCGCTTGTTTTTTATATGTTTTACTTAAGCCCCTTTGTGAACGCGAAGGGGCTTTTTTTTGGCGTAGAATGCGCTATTGGCATTCAACGTAGAAATCTTTCGGAATTAATTTATGGCAACCAAGCCCAAAACACAGTATGTATGTAATGAATGCGGTGGCGTCACTGCGAAATGGTCTGGGCAGTGCCCGCATTGTCAGACGTGGAACTCATTGATTGAAACCGCAGAACAAAAATCCACCAATAATCGTTTCGCCTCACTTGCGCCGAGTGCGCCTGTGCAGTCGTTGGCGCAGATTGATGCGGCAGATGTGCCGCGTTTTTCCAGTGAGGTGTCTGAGTTTGATCGGGTGTTGGGCGGTGGCTTGGTGCCTGGTGCGGTGATTTTGATTGGTGGCGACCCTGGGATAGGCAAATCGACGTTGTTGTTGCAATCGCTTGCGGCATTGTCCAAAAACAGAAATGTTTTGTATGTCAGCGGTGAGGAGTCGGGCGCTCAAATTGCTTTGCGAGCGCAGCGGCTGGGTGTGTCTGATGCCCGCATGCAGTTTCAAGCTGAGATCGGCTTGGAAGCCATCATGAACACGCTGCAAACTTTAAAACCCGATGTGGCCGTGATTGACTCGATCCAAACCATTTACTCGGGTGAGCTGACGGCTGCGCCTGGCTCGGTTTCGCAGGTGCGCGAATGTGCGGCGCAGTTGACTCGGGTGGCGAAAGCCACGGGCGTGACGTTGATCATGGTCGGGCATGTGACCAAAGAAGGCAGCCTCGCTGGGCCGCGTGTGTTGGAGCACATTGTCGATACGGTGTTGTATTTTGAGGGCGACACACAGTCGTCGTTTCGTTTGATTCGTGCATTTAAAAATCGTTTTGGCGCGGTCAATGAGTTGGGCGTGTTCGCCATGACCGAAAAAGGTTTGAAAGGCGTGACCAACCCATCGGCGATTTTTCTGTCGCAGCACAATGCTGGTGTGGCGGGCTCGTGCGTGATGGTGACACAAGAGGGCACACGACCGTTGTTGGTTGAAATTCAAGCGTTGGTCGATGCATCACATGCGCCCGCGCCACGGCGTTTATCGGTGGGTTTGGAGCAAAACCGCCTCGCCATGTTGTTGGCTGTGCTGCATCGCCATGCGGGTGTGGCGTGTTTTGATCAAGATGTTTTCATCAATGCCGTTGGTGGTGTGAAAATCACCGAGCCTGCGGCTGATTTGGCGGTGCTGTTGTCGATTGTTTCCTCCATGCGCAACAAGCCTTTGCCTGCAGGCTTGGTGGTGTTTGGTGAAATTGGTTTGGCAGGTGAAATTCGTCCTGCACCGCGAGGCCAAGAACGATTGAAAGAGGCGGCAAAATTGGGTTTTACCCATGCTTTGATTCCAAAAACAAATGCGCCAAAACAAAACATCGATGGCTTGAAGGTGATTGCAGTTGAACGAATTGATGAGGCGATTGATCGGTTGCGGGCGATGGATTGAAGCGGTGTCTTGGCATGCTGCCTTCTTGTCTTCAGGATTCTAAACATGAAGTTTTGGTTTTGTGGCGAAAGCACCGCTGCTATGCTGTGCTTTGGCATCGTCCATGCCCAAGCAAACGCCCATGGTGGTGTGAGGAAAATAAATGGGGTCGCACTAGGATGGGTGTAGGCTGAAGACTTATTTTGCGTTCATTTGGATGGGGTTATTAATGGAAAACCTTCAAGCCAGCAAATAGATCACCTTCGGATTGCGCTGATGATGTCAGTGATTGATGTAAAAAAAGCCCAGCGCAAGGCGCTGGGCAAATTCTCTTTTATTCCTAAAAGAGAAGAGGGTTCAGTGAAAAAAACGGCATTTTACATGCAAAAAATTGCTTGCTCATGTGCGTTTTTTTTAATTGTCGCTATTGTAACGCGACAAACTTAAATCCGTGTGCTCAATTTCAGCTTCTTTTTGGCTGATTAAGTCCGCAATCAATTTTCCAGAGCCACAAGCCATGGTCCAGCCGAGTGTGCCATGACCTGCATTTAACCACAGGTTTTGAATCGCTGTATTGCCGATGATTGGCGTAGAATCAGGGGTTACGGGGCGCAAGCCCGTCCAGAATGAGGCCGATTTTGTGTCGCCTGCATCTGGGTACAAATCATTCACGACCATTTCTAATGTTTCTCGGCGAGAGTTGGGCAGGTCTTTGTTGTAACCGCGCAACTCAGCCATGCCGCCGACTCGGATTCGGTCATCAAAACGGGTGATCGCAATTTTATAGGTTTCATCAAGAACGGTTGAAGTCGGAGCGCGTTCCGCATTTTTAATGGGGACGGTAATAGAATAACCTTTGATTGGGTAAATGGGGACGCTCAATCGACCTTTAAGCAATTGAGGGGTGTAAGCCCCCAAAGTGCACACAATCGCATCTGCAGTATGGGTGACATTGCCGCAGCGCACACCTGTCGCGACATTGCCGTTGATCACCAATTCATCAATGGTCGTGTTGTATAAGAACGTCACACCCTGTGCAACACACATTTCGGCCAAGCGAGTGGTGAACATTTGGCAATCGCCTGTTTCATCATTGGGCAAGCGCAGGCCGCCCACCAAGGGGACGCGGCTGTTTGCCAATGCGGGTTCGGCATTTAACAATTCTTTGCCATTGAGCAGCTCGTAGGGAACGCCCAGTGTTTTTAAAACTTGAATGTCTTTGTCCGCGGCTTCCATTTGAGCCGATGAGCGGAATACTTGGGTGGTGCCTTTTTGGCGGCCTTCATAAGAAATACCTGTGTCGGCTCGCAGTTGAATGAGGCATTCGCGAGAGTATTCGGCCAAACGAACCATGCGCAATTTATTGCGTTGATAGCGTGTTTCATCGCAGTTTTTTAACATCGCCATCATCCACTTGATTTGATCAAGCGTCCAATCCGGACGAATGGTCAGGGGTGAGTTTTTGGCAAACATCCATTTCATTGCTTTGGTTGGGATGCCGGGCGCTGCCCACGGAGAGGCATAGCCTGGAGAGATTTGCCCGGCATTGCCAAAGCTGGTGTCCAGTGCTGCGGCTTCATGACGCTCAATGACCGTCACTTCATGCCCAGCTTGAGAAAGATAGTATGCGCTGGTGACGCCAATAACACCGCTGCCTAAAATAACGATTTTCATGAAAGCCCACTAAAAATAAAAGGATGGAGAATGTTCGCACAAAAAACGACAGTGTGCACGATAATTTTTGCTATCATATTCAAAAATTGCTAGAATTACTTACTGAAATTTTATTTTAATTTGATAATGATTGGGGTTTTATGCGAGTCGAGAAAAAAACCAGCAAAACTTTGGACAAGATTGACCGAAGAATTTTAAGTATTTTACAAAATGATGGTCGGATTGTCATGACTGATTTGGCTGAGCAAGTTGGCTTGTCGCTCACCCCTTGCATTGAGCGTGTGCGCCGTATGGAGCGTGAAGGCATCATCATGGGGTATCACGCACGTTTGAATCCAAAAGAGCTGGGTGCCAGTTTGCTCGTGTTTGTTGAAATCAGTTTGAAAGACATGGCCAATGGCAAGTTTGAAGAGTTCCGTCGTGCCGTGCTTGAAGTGGATCAAGTGCAGGAATGCCACCTTGTGTCAGGTGATTTTGACTATTTGATTAAAGCGCGCATTCGTGAAATGAGTGAGTATCGTTTGTTGTTGGATGTTTTGTTGCGTTTGCCTGGTGTGGTCAACTCAAAAAGCTATGTGGTGATGGAGGAGATCAAAGAAACTTTGGCTTTGTCTTTGAATCAAGCCAGCGTATCCCCTATGATGCAGGCATAATCCTTTTCGCCGTCATTTGCGGCGTTTGGGTCTCATGCGCAAGAAAGTTGCAAAGCTTCTGTTTTTTGCCGTATAATGCTGAGTTTACAAGTTTCGTGGTGCGCATGGTGTGCGCTTTTGAAAAACGTTGTTTATATATTCGTTAAAGATTAAAGGATTTATCATGGTAGTGATTCGTATGGCTCGCGGCGGTTCTAAAAAGCGTCCTTTTTACAACATCGTAGCAGCTGATTCACGCAACCGTCGTGATGGCCGTTACATCGAACGCGTTGGTTTTTACAACCCATTGGCAGCCGAAGGCGTTGAAGGTTTGCGCATCGCCGCTGATCGTTTGACTTACTGGCAAAGTGTTGGCGCACAATTGTCGCCAGCTGTTGCACGTTTGGTTAAAGACGCTGCTAAGTCAGCAGCTTAAGCATTAAAAATCATGGTCGCGTTTAAGCCCAAAGCTGCCTCTGTGCAGCGTGATGATGTTCAAACGCAACCGACAGATTTGGTCGTTGTCGCGCGCATTGGCGTGGCTTATGGCATTAAGGGATGGGTTAAGCTCCATCCCTTTTCCAATTCACCAGACGCTTTGTATGATTCAAAAAGATGGTGGATTACCCCTTATTTGGGTGCTCAATCGGATGCGGTTGATGTGTCTTCTTTGGCTTGGCAAGCGGTGTCACCTGTGACTTTTAAGCAACACGCAGACGCTTATGTGGCTCAATGCCGAGAATGGAATGATCGCAGCGATGCGGAGAGGCACAAAGGCTGGCAAATCGCCATCTCACGTGCAGATTTTCCTCAAACGGCGGATGATGAGTTCTATTGGGTGGATTTGGTTGGGGCGCAGGTCATCAATCAAGATGCCGTTGTCTTGGGCGAAATTGAAAGCTTACTGGAGAACACGGCTCAAACCGTGATGCAAATTGGTGTACCGACCAATAAGGATGCGCCTGAGTACCTCATTCCCTTTGTGTCTGCATTTGTGGGGGAGGTTGATTTGAGGTCTTCACCCAAAACAGTGCAGGTGATTTGGGATGTTGATGCCACAGCATAATCTGTTGTGCTTGTATGTGATTCTGTTTGCATTTGATATTGCTTGCATTCGTTGTATTCAATGACCGCTTTGATGCGGTTGTTTTTTATTTAACTCCCCACTTTTTAATGAACGGCATTGAATGATTGCCCTTGACATCATCACTTTGTTTCCTGAAATGTTCACTGCGTTGACTGAGCAGGGGGTGGTCAGCCGTGCATTTAAGCAAGGCATGGTGGATGTGAAGTTCTGGAATCCACGAACTTTCGCACTCAATGCCTATAAAACAGTGGATGACCGACCTTATGGCGGCGGACCTGGGATGGTGATGATGGCCCCGCCTCTGGCTGCTGCCATTCGCGCTGCCCGCTCCCGTCAAGCAGCATTGGGAAAAGTGCCGCATGTGATTTACCTCTCACCTCAAGGGGGGGCGTTGACTCAAAGTTGGATTGCGCAGTGTTTGGATCATGTTCAACCGACCGATGGCAATCATGCAATGCGTGGTTTGGTTGTGTTGTGTGGACGCTACGAAGCGGTGGATGAGCGTTTGTTCACTTTGGGTTTGATTGATGAAGAGCTGAGTGTTGGAGACGTCGTGGTGTCTGGCGGCGAATTACCTGCCATGCTCATGTTGGATGCCCTGTTGCGCTGCGTGGGCGGTGTCTTGAATGATGATTTATCGGCTCAACAAGATTCTTTTAGTCCATCTGTGGATGGGTTGTTGGATTGTTCGCATTACACGCGACCCGAGTTATTTGAAGATTTGACCGTGCCAAGCGTGCTTTTATCCGGAGACCATGCTAAAATAGCTGTCTTTCGTCGCCAGCAAAGTTTGTCCAATACGATGCGTAAGCGTTTTGATTTAATCGAACGTGCACGTGCGTTGGGTCAGTTGAGCAAGGCGGATGAAGGTTTTTTAGAAATGCATTCAAAATCTGAATGACTTTTTGAAAATAGGGGTGAGCAGGTCGTCTGTTCACATGAATTGGTTTTTTGATGCAACATCTGTTGCGTTAAAAATCATCCATCCTCTGGTCATCTACAATAAAAACCGATGACAAACGATGGTATTTGGAGTTTAAAATGAATTTGATTCAAATTTTAGAGCAAGAAGAAATCGCTCGTTTGGGTAAAACCATTCCACCGTTCGCTCCTGGCGATACAGTGATTGTGAGCGTGAACGTGGTTGAGGGCGCGCGTAAGCGTGTACAGGCTTATGAAGGTGTGGTCATTGCAAAACGCAATCGTGGCTTGAATTCATCATTCATCGTTCGTAAAATTTCTTCAGGCGTGGGCGTAGAGCGTACATTCCAATTGTATTCTCCGATCATCGCTGGCATCGAAGTCAAACGTCGTGGTGATGTTCGCCGTGCGAAATTGTACTACTTGCGCAGCCGTTCAGGTAAATCTGCACGTATTAAAGAAAAATTGCCTGCACGTAAAGTTAAAGTTGCTGCAGTTGCCGCAGAATAACTCACTGGTTGAGTTGTGCTGGCATAAAAAAACGCTGACTTTGGTTGGCGTTTTTTTGTTTATGATGTTTTCAACCATCACACAAGGGTTTTTACTTTGTGATGAATCGTCAAAGAGGCTGTTTGATGCGCTTACCTGTGTTTAACCCCCGCGAGATTCCAAGTGATTCATTCAATGAAGATTCGGGTTTGCCCGCATGGCCTGATCGGCAGATCACCCGTGAGGATCTGATGCGTGCATTGGCTCACCCTGTCCAAGGTGTGACGGAGCATTTACTGCGTCGAGACACCCTGTTAACGGAAGCAGAATTACGCCCCGCTGCGGTATTGATTCTTTTGCTGGAGTCGGAGCAGGGATTTGATGTGGTTTTGACGGTGCGTGCGGCTCATCTTCGCCATCATGCAGGCCAAGTGAGTTTTGTCGGGGGGCAAGTGGAGGTGGGTGAAACCATGGAGCGAGCCGCTTTGCGTGAAGCGTATGAAGAGATTGGAGTGCAGCCCGATGACATTGAGGTGCTCGGTGAGTTGCCTGTTTACCATACGATCACGGGATTTGCGGTGACGCCTGTCGTGGCGTGTATGTCTGAACAGGCTTGGCACGAACAAAACTTGGATATTGCTGTTGACGAGGTTGATCATGTGTTTACCGTTCCACTGAGCCACCTGTTGGATGTTGCGAATACACGTGTGCATTATTACACTTGGGAAGAGCGCACCCGCCAATATTACAGTGTGACCTTCGGTGATTATTTTATTTGGGGGGCAAGCATGGCCATGTTGCGTAACCTTGATGTTTTGCTGCGCCATGCAAATGCATAATTTATCCACATGTGCTTCGCACGCCTTGCATGCTTTACGCTACAATACCGTCTTATAAGGCTTGGCTAAGCCTGTCACCTCTGAATGTCATGTGAACGGGTTTGGTTTGAAGCATCCGTTTACATATGATTGGCACAAAGGACATCACCATGAGCTTAATCGCGATTCTTGGCGCGTTGCTACTTGAACAAATTTTCCCGCTCAGCAGTTACACTCGACTGCGTTTAAGTCTGAGAAATGCGATCGAGTTTATTGAAAATGCGTTGACCAGTGACAGTGCAAAACCATGGCAGATTTTTTGGTTCATCACGGGGGGCGGTGCATTGCTTGCGGGCTTGTTGGGTTTGATTTTTCAAGTCATTTATCCAGTTGTTGGGCTGCTTTTCACATTGATGGTGCTTTATTTGACTTTGGGGATTCGCCAATTCAGTCATTTTTTCACTAAAATCCGCATGGCTTTAAATGCAAACCAAGGCGGTGAAGCACGGGCTGCTTTGTCTGAATGGTTGCATGAGGAGGCTGAAATCACGGGTTATCGTGGTTCTGTGGTGCCTGAAAAGTTGTCGGATACTGAAGTGATCCGTCAGTCTTTGGAATTGGCTTTGTTGTCCAGCTTGCGCTATGTGTTTGCGGGCTTGTTTTGGTTTTTGTTGTTTGCTTTGATTGGCTTGGGTCCTGCTGGTGTGGTATTTTATCGTCTGGCGGATCTTGTGTCGCGCCGTTGGATTCTGCGTGCCGATGGTAAGCGGGACAACTACACGGTGTATGCGCGTAAGATGATGCATTGGATTGAATTTTTGCCTGCACGATGCGCGGCATTGATTTATGCAATTGTGGGTAATTTTGAAGATGCGATTCACTGCTGGCGCACTCAAGCAAAGAAATTGCGTGGCTTGGGTGAAACCGATGCTTCTGCGGTGATTTTGACTTCTGGTGCGGGTGCGCTGAACATCACTCTGCGTGATGGCGTGATGGTTAAAAACCAAATGCCAATGGATGAACATGAGCAAGCCTTGTATGGTGAAGTGAACGTGGATGCAGAGGTCAGCGAAGATACGCAAACGGTGGCAGGGCAAATCGGCGTTGGCAATGTGCCCGATACGCGCACTTTGCAAAGTGCAATTGGTGTATTTTGGCGCTCGATGTTATTTGTGTTGGCCCTGTTGCTGATGTTGACGCTGAGCAAATTATTGGGTTAAATTTCAGCAATGGCCTGATATGGGCTGATGGCATGAGTGTCTTTGGATCATGATAAAAAAGCAAACCTTTGGGTTTGCTTTTTTTATTGGACATTGACAATATAAATGCATCAGATGTAGATGTTTCTGCGCTGTTTACTGTGCGTTCTTAGAGAGTAGATGCAGCATCATTTGCTCAGTTGTAACAGCAGATCTTGAGCAACTTTGGCATTGTCCGTGTTGGGGAACTTGATCAACAAGTCATTAAGTAGTTTTTGGGCAACGGGTTTTTGACCATTTTCAATCAAGGTGTTGGCCAAATTCAGCAGGGTGTCGCTGGTGCGTTCAAATTCAGGGTATTTTTTCAATACATTTTGCAGCAGTGCCGTTGCCGTTTTGTAGTCACGGTTGGCATAAGCGGCCGTTCCTTGATAAAACTGAATAAATGGCATGTACACTGTTTTGGGATAACGCCCACTCAAAGAGGCCATGGCACTTTGAGCCGCTGGGTAAGTGCCATCATTGAACAGCTTCAATGCGGCATCATAACGTTGTTGCTCATCGGGTTGAACAATGCCTTGAATGCCTGCAACAGTGACTGTTTGCGGCTCAAATTTGCGCACGCGCTCATCAATGCTGACGTAACCATCGGTTTGGGCGCGTTTGAGTTCCGTTAAATCGTTGAGCAGGGTTTCATTTTGCCCACGCAATTTGGCCACTTCTTGGCGAAGCAGTTCAATTTGATTGCGTTGGTCTTGCTGTGCTTCAATGCTGGCATCCAGACGTTGGCGCACTTCGAGAATGGCTTTTCGTGCTTCATCATCACTGAACAAGCCCGCATGTGCGGGATGGCCAGTGAAGAAAAGTAAAGCCATCAAACCGATCTGTGTGTGGGTGCGGATGGTTTTTTGCATGTTGTTTGTCCTGTTTGATCTCAACGCATCTCTCAATACACGATGTCTGCACGACGGTTTTCAGCCCAAGCGGCCTCATTGCTGCCCAATGCTTTGGGTTTTTCTTTACCGAGGCTCACGGCTTCGATTTGCTGATCGGTCACGCCTTGTAGCTTGAGGGCTTGGCGAATGGCTTCAGAACGTTTTTGCCCCAAAGCCAAATTGTATTCGGCTGTGCCACGTTCATCTGTGTTGCCTTGGATGATGACGTGTTGGCGACGATCCTGCAAAAATTTGGCGTGGCTGTTGACCACTGCTTGCCCATCGGCGCGGACAATGTAGCTGTCCAAATCAAAATAAACACTGCGAGCGGCAGGTGCAGGTACGCCGTTGGCATCGATGCCATTGGTGACATCAACGGTTTTTACAGTGTCGGTGTTGTTGCCGTTAAGTGGCACTTTGGTGGCACATGCGGTCAGTAAAGTTAAACCAATGAGGGTGAGTGGCAATTGAATGCGTTTTAAAGTGAACATTGTGGTTTCTCCTGTTTAATTGGATGGCAGCATTGCATGCAATGCTGGATGTTTATTGACCCACTGGTGTCATGCATGGGGTTAATCATTTTTGATTTAAAAAAGGTCCCCAAGCAGGTGCACTGACCTGACCGCTGGGTAAGGATAAAATTTGCTGCATGCGACCATCTATGGAGCTGGCCGCCAATACCTTCCGACCATTTGAACGTGTGCTGTACAACACCACTTCACCATTGGCAGCAAAACTGGGTGATTCATCGTATGCAGTGTTGGATAGGTTTTGAATGTCACCGTTGCTCAAATCCATCAAATGGGTTTGGTAGCCATTGGCCTTTGAGATGAACGCCATTTTTTTGCCATCGGGGGAAATGCGTGGGCTGGTGTTAAAATTGCCTTTGAAAGTCACGCGTTTGGCGGCATCAGTACTTTCGCCGCTTGCAGGCATGCGGTAAATTTGTGGTTCACCACCGCGATCGCTAGTGAAATAAATCTGCTGACCGTCTGGCGTGTATTGCGGCTCGGTGTCAATGGTGCTGCCTTGGCTGTTGGTCAGTCGCTTCAAGCTGCCACCTGTGGCCGCGACTTGGTATATCTGCGTGTTGCCATCGCGTGACAAGGCCAAAGCCAATGTTTGACCATCGGGTGACCAAGTGGGTGCGCTGTTGTTGCCTTTGTAATTGGAAATCACCGTGCGTTGACCTGTCGGCAAATCATGAATGTAGACCACAGGTTTTTTATTTTCAAACGACACATAAGCGACTTTTGAGCCGCTGGGTGACCATGACGGCGAAATGATCGGCTCATTGCTGACCAGCGCAGCGACTGCATTGTCACCATCGGAGTCAGAAATCAACAGTTTGTATTTACCATTCACCCGATCCACGTATGAGAGCCGCGTGTTAAAGGCACCACGCTGACCGAGCAATTTTTCATAAATGTAATCGGCCATTTTGTGTCCCGCATTGCGCAACCCGCCTGCGGGTACGGTGAGCGAGTAATCGCCTAAAAGGCAGTGGCTTTATTGTGTTGGCCTCAACTTTGGCGGCTGTAGGCAATGTGCCTGTGGCTGGTTTGGCTTTGATTTTGGGTATTGATCGTTTCATGTCCGAAGCACGTGCTTTGACCAATTTGATTGGCAATGGCGTGGCGACAGTGGTTGTATCGAAATGGGTTGGTGATTTGGATGAAAAGCGCATGAATCGCCAATTGAACAATGAAACAGATTTGGATGCAGACGAGCCAGAAGCAGCCATTGATAACATCACTTATAAAATGGATAAATGATTCTAATCGAATTAATCACCATGTTTATTTCTAAAGCGCCGACGTTTCAGTTGGCGCTTTTTTTACATCTACCCCTGTGTCTTATATGAAATGTCAGATGCAGATGGCCAAAAAGAAAGGATTGGGTGCGTCAAAGTGAGGTGTTTATCCTTTATGGGGTGTTTCTGTTTTGCATGATGTCATTTGTTGTATGGCTGTATGTCGATTGGTAAAAATATATTATTTAGGAGTGAGAGATGAAAAACACATCAAGGAATGATGCCACGGGCATCGCCGCCCATCGCATTGTGATTGTGGGTGGGGGCGCAGGTGGTCTAGAGCTGGCCACCCGCTTGGGGGATCAGTTGGGGAAAAAAGGTAAAGCCCAAATCACCTTGATTGACAAAACCAGAACCCATGTGTGGAAGCCCAAATTGCATGAAATTGCAGCGGGCAGCATGGACATGAATGCGCATGAGGTGCATTTTTTGGCGCAATCACATTGGCATCATTTTCGCTATCGAATGGGTGAAATGACAGGTTTAGATCGTGAAAAAAAAGAGGTGCATGTTGCCCCACATTTGGACGAGGATGGCACTCAAGTGACGGGGCAACGGGTCTTTCAGTACGATACATTGATCATGGCCATCGGCAGTCAGAGCAATGATTTCGGTACGCCTGGGGTGGCCGAGCATGCGCTCAAATTGGAGTCCACTGATGATGCGACGCGCTTTCATCGGAAGATGGTCAATGCCTGTATTCGTGCGCATTCTCAGCCAGGTCAGTTGCGACCTGAGCAGTTGCAAGTGGCGATTATTGGCGCTGGAGCGACGGGAGTTGAATTGGCGGCGGAGTTGCATCGCACCACACGTGAGGTGGTGTCGTATGGTTTGGATCGGATTGATCCCGATAAAGATTTGAGCATTCATGTGATTGAAGCGGCTGATCGGGTGTTGCCTGCATTGCCACCGCGTTTGTCACATGCAACCGAGTCCTATCTTGCAAAACAAGGGGTCAAGGTGCATACGGGCGCTAAAGTTGCGCGAGTGGCTGAGGATGGTGTGCATTTGGCCGATGGCAGTTTCATCCCCGCTGAATTAACCGTGTGGGCAGCAGGTGTGAAAGCCCCTGATTTTTTAAAAAATATTGCGGGCTTAGAAACCAACCGCATCAATCAATTGGTGGTGAAACAAACTTTACAAACCACATTGGATGACGATATTTTTGCGATAGGAGATTGTGCTGCATGCCCGTGGCCTGAGAAGAATGGCACCGTGCCGCCACGTGCACAGGCCGCAAACCAGCAGGCGACACACATGTTGGCACAAATGCGACGCCGTTTAAAAGGTGAGCCGTTGACGAACTATCGGTACAAAGACTTTGGTTCGTTGGTGTCTTTGGGGGAGTACAGTACGGTGGGCAGCATGATGGGTGGATTGGTGGGCGGCAGCTTGATGGTGGAGGGGGCATTTGCCAAATTGATGTATGTGTCTTTGTATAAAAAACATGAATTGGCTTTGCATGGGGCGGCAAAGGTGACTTTGGATACCGTTGCACGGATGATTGTGAGGCGAACGGAGCCGCATGTGAAACTGCATTAAAGCATGTACGTCATTGTGACATCTCAAGAAATGAAGCTGTGGGATGTCTCTTTGATTGTATTGTCGTCTCACATTTTCGTGGATTGGCTGCAAAAATGGACTCGGCCGTGAAAAAGACGTGGGCTGTTTTTTTGGTACAAGTCAGCATTTAAAAATGAAAATGATGCGTTTTAAACCCCACCACAGGCCATTTGTGGGTTTAGGCGGTGGGTTTCTTGGAAATCTCCAGAGTAAGTATACAGCCCTTGGTGTTGTAGTTTTGAGGTGGTGTCCACATAAACTTTGCCGCCCAAATCACGCCAACGCCGACAGAATGCGTAATCCTCAGACAAATAACGGTTGGTCTCGGGTTCAATCATGACATCGAAAAAGCGGTAAAACAAATCCCGATGTGGACGATCGGGTGGGCCATCGGGTGTGTATTTAAGTTCAGGTAAGCGGGTCATCATGGTGGTCAACACTTCACGTTTAATCGCCATAAAACCAGTTGGGGCTTCGGAGACTTCTAAAAAACCATCGCCATCGATGTGTAAAGCCATGCTTTGATTGCCATGTGCTGCATTCACAGGGAATGCGGTGTGCGCGTTGATGAAATCAGTGCTGCTCATGCCATGTGGCATCTGTTCAGGCCAATTGATGCGTTTGATGGGATAAGCGCCTGCAACCACATCGCGATCCGCTAATAAGAGTCGAAACACTGCATCGGGCGTGAACCCGACATCGGCATCGATCCAGAACAAGTGGGTGAACTCGGGGGCTGCTAAAAATTGAACCACTGAATTGTTGCGTGCTCGGGTCACAAGGCTGTCGCCAGGGTTGAGTTGGATTTGTGCGTTCATGCCCACTTGCCACAGTGCATTATTGAGTGCAAGCAGGCTGGTGGTGAATGCACTGGTCACCATGGCGCCATAACAGGGCGTGATGAATAAAGGGCGCATGGATTGCAGGGCTAAGGCGTCGAGCATGGTGATCCAAAATATAAAACCCCAGTGGATTTAGGGTGTGAGTTGAAGCGTATAAACGGATGGCAACATGACCTCTGTGACCATCATTCGACTGTTGGTATGACGGGTGTGCGTGAACAGGCAACGGCGTGCCCACAAATGGGTGGGCAGTGTGACCTCAAAGCCATGCCCATTCAGTGCAGATTGAGCCGCTTGGTACAACGCGTCTTGCGCGCGTAAGCGCGTGTATTCGAATGAATTGCGACGAATCAATGGGTTCGAGAACAATGCAACGCCCAAAGCACGGTTGCCCAATTGATTGAAAAAAGGCCAGTCGTGGCTGACACGCTCCATCGGTGTCACGGTGTGGGCGAACACAGCCGGCACGCCATCGCAAATGAGCACGACTTGACGTTGCAGCACAGATCGACCACGGGGCAATTGCATCGGGGTGGTTTCCGATAAGCTCAGAGGAGAAGGCAGTTGATTGATGCGTTGAACTGAAAAATGCTGGCAGTGGTTTTTTAACTTTTGAGTCAAAGAGCCTGGATCGGTCAACCAATGTGTGAGAGACAAATCAATTCGTGGTACATGGCATTGCCAAGGTGAGTGAAGCGCACGACTCATCCGCGATCCGTGGGTAAATGCAGTTGTTCATACACCGCTCGAGTGAAGGGTAAGGTGCGACTGACTTCACGAGAAAACAGGCCAGCGGTTTGCAAACACGCGCCCACAAGCAGTGCCCAACAAGCCGCATTGATCCACTTGGCATGAGCTGATTTTCCACCACTGACCCCCTGCAATACACTGACTGGAGGTGCATTGTAAGTGATGACGACAGGTGCCACTTTGGCAATGGGTGCGGTTAAAGGAATCTCAGTTGTGGTGGGTTGCTCTGTGTGAAAACTGATGTTGTTTGCCGCATGGGCAGACTCAGTGGGTTCAGCGGATTCAGTAGACTTTGTCGGTTTGCTGGATTGTGTATAAATCGCTGGCGCATGCAGTTCGTTGTGGTTCGTCACACGATAAAACATGTCCGAGATGGGTTGTGGCACAAAGCTGACAGGGGTGATGCGTTTGAGGGCACCATCGCGTGATATTGGCGCTGTATTGGCGTCTTTGGCAATCGGTGCTTCAGCACCGTCATTCAGTATGGTGACGACGGCATTGAGTTCTGGACATTGCTGATCTGTTGTGGCAGGCACTTCAATGAAATGAATGTCATGCGGAGGCAATAGAAACAATGCAGCCTGCATATCAAAGACATGCGCACATTGACCACACGCACCATGTCCGTCATGCAAGCGCAGTAAGTCGGCATTCACCTTGAATGCGGTCAAACAAGCAGGGCAGCGTGTGCCGAAAGTGTTCATTGAAAATCCATTCGTGATTGGGTGTGTGTATTTTAACGGTTTACGGCCGATTGGGTTAAAAAAAGACGGTAATTTTTAAGGGGACTTCATTAAGTTGTTTCTAATAATTGATGTTGCACGCACGAAGATATTAAGTGCATATTAGCGCAAACAGGCGTTAGCGGTTTCAAAATCACGTTTTACACCTTCAGCCTCTAATCAACGTCATTCCCGCGCAGGTGGAAACCCATGCAAATGCACAGCGTTTGTTAATTACAAGGGATATTTTGATTTCAATGTGCGCTTCGCCCCCACTGATCTTCGCCTGTGTGGGAATGATGGCAATTGAACTTGGGGATATAAAGCGTAACCCTGTGATCTTGAAATTGCACATCATATGATTAATGTTCTATGCGATGTGCAAGCTGGGTGATTTAATCACGCAGGTTCAGGGCTTAACCAGCGTGCCAGCAGGACATGCAGTTTCTCAGGGTCTAAAGGCTTGTGCAGCACAAGGTAGCCTTCATGTTCAGCCTGCCTAAGCTCTGGTGAGTCGAATTCCCCACTGATCATGGCACCATGCGCATCTGGGCAGCGTTCCAATAATTCACGCAAAACATCAAAGCCACTTTCTCCAGCGCGTAACCTTTGATCGCACAAAATGACTTGAGGCTGAAAACCCGTGTTGATGGTGGACAATGCTTGAACCGATGAAGCGACGCATTGAATCTGCACATGCCATGACAACAGCAGTGATTCCCATGCTTGGCACACCAAAGGGTCGTCATCGACAATAAGACAACGCCCAGACAGGGGATGTAAATGCACATGGGGGTGTGTTGCGGCATGTGCATGTTGAGCTCGCAGCGCTGTTTCGGTGTTGTTTGGTACGGCGGGCAAGCGCAACCAGAATTTTGAACCACGGCCATCTCGTGATGTGAATCCATGTGTTGCACCCATTAAGCTTGCACAGCGCGCCACCACTGCAAGCCCCAGTCCGTGACCTTCGCTGTCAATGCGCCATGCGTGTTGGTGGCGAAAAAAAGGGGAGTAGATGTTGTTTTGATCCTCGACTGCCACACCAATACCGGTATCCCACACCTCAATTTGCCAATCGTTGTCGCGTTTTCTGGCTGAAATCAGGGCGCCTCCGTGTTTGGTGTAACGCAGCGCGTTGTGTATTAAATTGCTGATGGATTGGCGCAACAACATGGCATCGGTATTGACCGCGGCTTGGTTGTGCGTGGATTTCATGCGCAATTGCAAGCCCCTGGATTTTGCTTCTTCTTGGAAAATTGACACCACATCCTCCATGAGCGGATCCAAAGCTATGGTTTCATTCTTGATTTGCACCGCTCCAGCTGCTATTTTTGATAAGTCCAGCAATGAGTTGAACATTTGTGTCACGGAGTGAACGCTTTGTTTTAAATCCATCAAAGAAGATTGTAATGAGGGGTCTGTGTTGCGACGGGAGATGGATTCAATTAAAAATCCCATGGCATGCACGGGTTGCCGCAAATCATGACTGGCTGTATTGAGAAAAACATTTTTTTCTTTGAGTGCCTCTTCAGCGGCTTCTTTGGCCTCTTTATAATTGCTTGCCAGTCGAGCCCCTTCTTCCTCCAACCACGCCATTCGAACAAAAAAATGATGTGAAATTTTGGCGTGCCGATACATGCCCAAGCTGTAAGAGACAGAAAGCAGCATGACGTAGGGCCATTCTGCATCATGCAGAGTCCATGGCATGAGCAATACAGTGCCATTCCATCCCACCATAAAAAAGCGTTTAAAAATACTTAAGATGGGGGCTTGATGTGTGGCATTGCCGGCCATGATGGCCGCTATTGTTAAAATGTAGAGGTATTTAAACTCGGTGAATTAAACTACGAAAGGCAATTTTCAAAAAGATTCGAGCTAAGCGCTTG
>ERZ724504.575-NODE-575-length-20826-cov-6.324587_pt1 | contig 20826 bp, 16 predicted proteins | sample MGYA00376037_ERZ724504 | MGnify/ENA primary metagenome ERZ724504 (study PRJEB28724, sample SAMN07190888) | wastewater metagenome | isolation source: influent of sewage treatment plant in Hong Hong | place: USA: Christiansburg, Virginia | collected 2016-03-01 ... | reverse complement strand
GTTGCTCAAGAGCGGCAAGACGCAACAGGCGCTGCAAAAAGCCGACACCTATCTGGCCAAGAATGCACGGGACCCGCAGATGCGCTTTCTGCGCGGCATTGCGCTGACCAATGATGGCAAGACCGAAGACGCCATTACCGCTTTCCGCCTGCTGACCGAGGATTACCCAGAGCTGCCCGAGCCCTATAACAACCTGGCCGTGATCTATGCACGCCAGGGTGATCTGGACCGCGCCCGCTCGGCTCTTGAGGCCGCGGTGCGTAACAACCCGAATTACGCCGTGGCACACGAGAATCTGGGCGACATCTACGCCCGCCTCGCCTACCAGTCCTATGCGCAGTCTCTGGCCAAGGGCGGCCGTCCTGCTGCCTTAAACCCCAAGCTCAAGCAGCTCAAGGATATGTTGCAGCCGACAGCATCTGTCGCTGCACCAGCAGCGGGACCTGCAGCAGCCCAGCCCGTGCAACCGGCTCAACGCTGAACCCGGTCTTCATCAGCTCCCTCAAAAGCGGCCCACCTCTTGTGAAGTGGGTCTGCGCCCTCAGCTCCCATACAGCCTAAACTCAGAGGCCGCGGCACAGCGGCTTGGGGCCAAGGCGTACTCACATCAGGAAGATGACATGCTGAATTTTCGTCAAAAAAGCCTTAAAGCCCTTGCATCTATTGCGCTGACAGCTACTGTTTTTGCAGCTCCCAGCTTCGCGCAAGCCCAGTCCAAGGTGAAAATTAAGACCAGCATGGGCGACATTGAGGTGGAACTGAACGACGCCAAAGCGCCCAAAAGCGCGGCCAACTTTCTGCAATATGTACGCGACAAACACTATGACGGCACGGTGTTTCACCGCGTGATTGATGGCTTCATGATTCAGGGCGGCGGCATGGACGCCAACCTGAGCGAAAAGCCCACCCGCGCCCCGATTCCACTGGAAGCCAGCAATGGCCTGAAAAACGACCGCGGCACCATCGCCATGGCGCGCACCGGCAACCCCAATTCGGCCACATCCCAGTTCTTCATCAATCTGGTGAATAACGACATGCTCAATGCCCCAAAGCCTGACGGCCACGGCTACACCGTGTTCGGCAAGGTCACCAAAGGCATGGATGTGGTGGACAAAATCCGTGCCGTGGCTACGGGCAACCGCGGCATGCACCAGAATGTGCCCGTGACGGCGGTGACAATCCTTTCAGCCACCGAAATCAAATAAACCAGCAAGGGCTGCGCGGCATTCAGGTGTTAGCGCCAGCCACTCCCTCTCAATCCTCAAGAAAGACAGACATGAGCAATCCTCAAGTTGAACTGCACATCACCATCAACGTGGCTGAAACCGCTACTCAAGGCGTGATCACCCTGGAACTAGACGCTGTGAACGCTCCCAAGTCCACCGAAAACTTCCTTGGCTACGTGAACAAGGGCTTCTACGACGGCACCGTGTTCCACCGCGTGATCAAGAACTTCATGATCCAAGGCGGCGGTTTCACTGCTGACATGAAGCAAAAGGACAGCGATGCTCCTATCGAAAACGAAGCCAAGAACGGCCTGAAGAACGACAAGTACACCGTCGCCATGGCTCGCACCAGCGACCCACACAGCGCCACTGCTCAGTTCTTCATCAACACCGTGGACAACGCTTTCCTGAACCACACTGCCCCCAACGGCCAAGGCTGGGGCTACGCTGTGTTCGGCAAGGTAGTCAAGGGTGAAGACGTGGTTGAAGCGATCAAGAAGGTTCGCACTTCGCGCAAGGGCTTCCACGACGACGTGCCTTTTGACGCTGTGGTGATCGACAAGGCTGTGGCGATCTAATCGCTCCCCCTGAGGCGTTACCGCGCCTTCCCCCTCTCTCGCGACGCGGGAGGGGGACGACGGCCTCGCTGCGGGGCGGCCCTTGCTTGCCGCCCCACTGTGAGGCCGTTATTGTTTTTAAGGCTGCGCCCCTTTCTCTTTATCCATGACTGACTCTTCAGATCCCCGCACAACTGCACCTCAGGTGGCGCAACTGCAAGGCGCGCCCGAGTGGCGAGCTATTGACTTCATTTCCGACCTGCACCTGCAGCCTTCCGAGCCGCAGACCGTGCAAGCCTGGCGCGACTATCTGGCGCACAGCACGGCAGATGCCATCTTCATGCTGGGCGACCTGTTTGAAGTCTGGGTGGGCGACGATGCATTGGATGAGCCCGGTAGCTTTGAAGCCGAATGCGCGGCACTGCTGCGCGAGGCTGCGCAAAAGCGACCCTTATTCTTCTTGGTAGGCAACCGCGACTTTCTGGCGGGTGAAGCATTTCTGAAGCGCAGCGGCATGACGGGCTTGGCCGAGCCCACGGTGCTGCACTGGGCTGGCCCCAGCATCTTGCTCAGCCATGGCGATGCGCTGTGTCTGGATGATGTGGAATACCAGCAGTTTCGCGCCGTATCGCGCAGCCCAGCCTGGCAGCAGCAGTTGCTGGCCCAGCCACTGGCCGTGCGCCGTGCCATTGGCAAATCGGCCCGCACAGAGAGCGAGCAGCGCAAACAAAGCGGCGCAGCTTATGCCGATGCCGACGCGCAAATGGTCGCCACCTGGATGCAGGCTGCGCAAGCACCCTGGCTGATTCACGGTCACACACACCAACCTGCCGACCATGCGCTGGGGCAAGACCATTGGCGCATTGTGCTCAGTGACTGGCACATTGATGCAACGCAGCATCGCGCCGAGGTACTGCGCGTAACACCTGAAGGCTGGCAGCGCATACCGGCTGAGCTGGCTTGAACCGCCACGTTGGTCGCTACTTTTTTGAGAGCTTGTAGCGCTTGATATTCATAGAGTTCAGAAATAAAATGATTGAAACTCTACAAATACAAAGCGCAAGCAGCTATCAAATTTAATAAGCTTCTCTGAATAAAAAAGCCCGATGAAGAGCCCGATGCACTGCGCACCGGGCTTTTTTCTGGCTGGTATGGCTTAAACCGAGATCGCCGAAGCCGAACCCACCTGCTTGCGCAACTCAAACTTCTGAATCTTGCCGGTACTGGTCTTGGGCAGCTCACCAAACACCACGGCACGCGGCACCTTGTAGCCGGCCAGATGCTTTTTGCAGTGGGCAACAATGTCTTCTGCCGTGGTTTCAGCGCCGGCCTTCAGCTCCACAAAAGCGCAAGGTGTCTCTCCCCATTTCGGGTCTGGCTTGGCCACCACGGCAGCGGCCAACACGGCGGGGTGACGGTACAGCACGTCTTCCACCTCAATCGACGAAATGTTCTCGCCACCCGAGATGATGATGTCCTTGCTGCGGTCCTTGATCTGTATATAGCCATCAGGGTGCTGCACGGCCAGGTCGCCGCTATGGAACCAGCCACCCCGGAAGGCTTCAGCCGTGGCTTGCGGGTTCTTCAAGTAACCCTTCATGGCGATATTGCCCTGGAACATGATCTCGCCCATGGTCTGGCCGTCATGCGGCACAGGCCGCATCGTCTCGGGGTCCAGCACGGCGGCAGAGCGCTGCAGGTGGTAACGCACTCCTTGGCGCGAGTTAAGGCGGGCGCGCTCGCCAATGTCCAGCGTATTCCAGCTCTCATGCTTGGCGCAGACAGTTGCGGGGCCATAGGTTTCGGTCAGGCCATAAACATGGGTGATATCAAAACCCATGGCCTCCATCCCCTCAATCATGGAAGCCGGCGGTGCAGCGCCAGCCACCATGGCCTTGATGCCCACGGGCACGCCTTCTTTCATAGCAGCTGGTGCATTGACCAGCAGGCCATGAACAATGGGCGCGCCGCAGTAATGGGTCACGCCATGGTTGCGAATGGCATCAAACACCGCCTGTGGCTCCACCCGGCGCAGGCAGACATTCACCGCCGCGCGGGCCGCCACTGTCCACGGAAAGCACCAGCCGTTGCAGTGAAACATGGGCAGCGTCCACAAATAGACGGCGTGCTTGGGCATATCCCACTCCAGCACATTGCTGATGGCGTTGTTGTGCGCGCCACGGTGGTGGTAGACCACGCCCTTGGGGTTGCCAGTGGTGCCGCTGGTGTAGTTCAGCGCAATCGCATCCCACTCATCGCTAGGCATCTGCCAGTCAAAACCGGCATCGCCCTGGGCCACAAAGCTTTCGTAATCGATGTTGCCCACCTGCTCTGCCGCATCGCCATACATAGCGTCGTCAACCTGAATCACATATAGAGGCTCGGCGCTCTTGCGCAGCTTCAGCGCCTTGGCAATCAGCCCAGTGAATTCGGGGTCAACAATCAATACCTTGGCTTCACCGTGGTCGAGCATGAAGGCCAGCGTCTCGGCATCCAGCCGGATGTTGAGCGTATTGAGCACGGCACCAGACATGGGCACGCCAAAGTGGGCCTCCACCATGGGCGGGGTGTTGGGCAGCATGACGGCCACGGTGTCGTTCTTGCCTATGCCTATTTTTTGCAGGCTGCTAGCCAGCTGCCTGCAGCGCGCATAGGTCTGGCCCCAATTCTGGCGCAAATCACCATGAACAATGGCAAGGCGCTCTGGGTAGACCTCGGCCGTTCGCGCAATAAAGCTCAAAGGTGTCTGCGCGGCATAGTTAGCGGTTGTGGGGGCGAGGTTCAGGTCGTAATGACTGGTGATATGGCTTGTCATGTTTTTGTCTCCTGAGCGTTTTGTACCCCAGCTAGCGCTGCACCCAGCTTACAACCCAGCGCGGCACTGGCCTGTTTTGAACCGCAGCCAGCAGACCCGGACACAAAATCAGACAAGGCAGCCCCACCGCCGGCATAAAAATCCTCAGAATTATCAAAGGTTATTAATTCAGACAGAAGTTTCAACATCTTCTGAAATTCAATAAACATATTAAAAATCAATGCACTAGAAACTCAATAAACGGCGCATTGCTGCCTGATTTTTCGGCACGTAGCGCCAGTCATCTATAAGACATCATTTATCTAACCTATCAAGCGCAAAGACTTCAAATCGCTTTTAGAATTCGCGCATGTTTTGAGGTGATGGCTGCCAGCATTGGCAGGCAAGACCGGAATTCCTTCCCCGCATGGAACCCGTTCTGGAGACTCAAAGCTGTGAGGCGGAGGAGACATTTAGAGGAGCGCCCGGCAATGACCGGGCATCTGGAGACCTGAGCCTGCACCTGTTGGTGCAGGCTTTTTTTTGCCCGCTCATCCCATGCCCGGCATTCCTCTTCCGCTCTCGGCGATTGCCGAAAAGGCAGAATACGGGGGTGTCCATTCCCCAATCATTTATCCAAGAGTTGCTCTCCCGCGTCGACGTGGTCGATATCGTGGGACGCTATGTGCAACTCAAAAAGGGCGGCGCCAATTTCATGGGCCTGTGCCCGTTCCATGGAGAGAAGTCGCCCTCGTTCACCGTCAGCCCCAGCAAACAGTTTTTTCACTGCTTTGGCTGCGGCAAGAACGGCAACGCCATCGGCTTCCTGATGGAGCATGCCGGCATGGGCTTTGTGGAAGCCGTGCAGGAGCTTGCCAACCAGTGCGGCCTGCAAGTGCCGCAAGACGACATCAGTCCCGCCGAGCGCCAGCGTCAAGCCCAGCAAAAGCAAAAGGCCGAGAGCCTGACCGACCTGCTGGAAAAAGCGGGCGAGTCGTATTGCAAGCACCTCAGGGGCGCGCCCAAGGCGATTGAGTATTTAAAGAAACGCGGCGTATCGGGCGAAGTCTCCAAACGCTTTGGTCTGGGCTACGCGCCTGCAGGCTGGCATGGGCTGGCCAGCGTTTTCCCTGAATATGACAGCCCACAGCTTGAAGAAGCGGGTCTGGTCATCGTTAGCGAGGAAGACAGCCGCCGCTATGACCGTTTTCGTGACCGGCTCATGTTCCCCATTCGCAATGTCAAAGGCGAATGCATAGGCTTTGGCGGGCGCGTGTTTGGTGACGAAAAGCCCAAATACCTGAACTCCCCCGAAACACCGGTCTTCCACAAAGGCCGCGAGCTGTATGGTCTGTTCGAAGCCAGAACCGCCCTGCGCGACATGGGCTACGCCTTGGTCACCGAAGGCTATATGGACGTGGTGGCCCTGGCACAGCTGGGCTTTGCCAACGCCGTGGCCACGCTGGGCACCGCCTGCACGCCCGAGCATCTGCAAAAGCTGTTTCGGTTTACCGAGGCAGTAGTCTTCAGCTTCGACGGCGATGGCGCCGGCCGCCGCGCCGCCCGCAAGGCGCTGGATGCCGCCCTGCCTATGGCCACAGACACACGCTCCATCAAATTTTTGTTCTTGCCGTCCGAGCATGACCCGGACACCTTTATTCGCGAATTCGGCACCGATGCGTTTGCCCGCTATGTGGGGGATGCGACGCCGCTAAGCCGCTTCCTTATTGAAGCTGCCAGCGAAGGCTGCGATCTCGGCCAGACCGAAGGCCGCGCCCGCATGGCCAGCAATGCGCGTCCGCTGTGGTCGCTGCTGCCTGATGGAGCGCTCAAGCGTCAGCTGCTGTCTGAAATTGCAGCGTTGGCACAGCTGAATTCACAAGACCTCACCGACATCTGGGCGCAAGAAACGGCTCGCACCGCCCCGATTGCCCGCCGTGCGCCTGCCGCCCCCGCGCATCAACAAGCCCCAGAATGGGATGCACCACCCAGCAATTGGGACAACACCCCTGACTGGGCCGAGCCCAGCGCACCCGCTCAACACGCTTATCAGCCGCAAAGCAGCGGCGGCAACTGGGCTGGCCGTAAGGAATTTGGCCGCCCACGCAGGCCCTGGGGCAAAAAAGGCGAGGACTGGAACCCACCACAGCTGGGGCCGCGCCCCACACCCGTCAGCCGAGAAGATCAGGCAGCGCGCCTGCTGATGTGCCATATGGAGTTCATGGAAGAAATGACCCATGAAGACTTTGATGCGCTGGCTCGCTGCAATGAAAGCCACGCGCCGCTGTTTCGCTGGCTGGAGGCACAGTTCACCGAATCCGGCCCCCGCTCCTGGGCTTTGTTGCGCGAGCAATTGCAAGGCGCGGTGTGCGAGCCGCTGGCCAGCAAATTAATGAACGGTGCACATGCCCAGCCCGAAGGCGAGGTTGATGAATTACGCAAGGAGCTGCGCGGCACTTTGAACCTGATTTTGGTAGATCACCTCAAGCGCGAAGAAGGTAAAGCTCTCAAAGAGATAGCTACTGACCCAACCGCAGCAAGGCGATATATCGAATTTCAGGAGCGACGAAAAAAATTATCTGTAATTATTAGCACTACCTCTTGACATCTGATTAAAAGGTATAATCTAAATATCTATCGGCAAGAGCGACAGCAACACCTCCGACCCGGGCTCCGTGAAGAAATCACGAGATTGCAGCAACTGCATGGCCCAATATTCGCAAGGATTGCATACCAAATGATCGCCCCAACATCTTGCCCGGGAGTCTTCGGCTTCCAGCGGACTGGCTAAGCCAGTTCGTGCGCCAGCATGTGTGGCGCTTGTTTGCAAATTTCGTTTTCCTTTGTGTGTTTGTGTGTGTTCGTACCCCGAGAGGTGTTCATGCCCGTTTCAAAGTCCGAGAAGTCCAAGCAGGCCCCAGCAGCTTCCGCGAAGCCCAAGACCTCTAAAACTTCTGCTTCCACAGCAGCGCCAATCAAGGCCAGCGCCAGCAAGCCTGCTGTGAAGAAGAGTGCCGCAGCTGCGGCCGATGCAAAGAAAGACACCACCGTGGTTACCAAGTCACAAGCCGAACTCAAAGCCATGGCCGATGCGCTGCTGGCACAGGCAACCCCCAAGCGCGGCCGCAAGAAGGCCGAAGACGACGACTCCGCTGCCGCAGCCAAGAAGACTGTCGCCAAAAAAGCGCCTGCAGCCAAGAAAACTGCGGCCGTCAAGGCTCCTACCGCCAGCGCTGACGCCGACAAGGCACCCGCCAAGCGCGGCCGCAAGCCCAAGGCCAAGGAAGCCGGCGAAGGCATGGATGATGCAGACCTGTCGGATATCGACAGCGACCTGGAAGGTGAAGTCGAAGAGGAAGTGGCCACCGGAGCCGCAGCCGCTCCCGCTGAAAAGGTCAAGCCTCTGCGCATGAAGATCAGCAAGGCGAAGGAACGCGCCTTGATGAAGGAATTCGGTCTGGACGAAACCGTTCTGACTGAAGACGAGCTGAACACCCGCCGTCAGCGTCTGAAGATGCTGATCAAGCTGGGTAAGACCCGTGGCTACCTGACTCACGCTGAAATCAACGACCACTTGCCCGACAAGCTGGTCGATGCCGAAACGCTGGAAGTCGTGATCTCCATGTTGAACGACATGGGTGTGGCGGTGTACGAGCAGACGCCCGACGCCGAAACCCTGCTGCTGAACAACACTGGCCAGTCCGCCGCGACCGAAGAAGAAGCCGAAGAAGCTGCGGAAGCCGCTCTGTCCACCGTGGACTCGGAATTCGGCCGCACCACCGACCCCGTTCGCATGTACATGCGTGAAATGGGTACGGTTGAGCTGCTGACACGTGAAGGCGAAATTGAAATCGCCAAGCGCATTGAAGGCGGCCTGATGGACATGATGGAAGCCATCTCGGCTTCCCCAGCCACCATCGCCGAGATCCTCAACATGTCTGAGGAAATTCGTGAAGGCAAGGTTGTCATCACCACCGTGGTGGACGGTTTCGTCAATGCGAACGAAAACGATGACTACGTGGCCGAAGAAGACTTCGACGAATACGACGAAGAAGACGACGACGACGGCAAGGGCGGCTCCAAGGCCTTGACCAAGAAGCTCGAAGAGTTGAAAAACGAAGCGCTGACCCGCTTTGACAACATGCGCGAGCAGTTCGACAAAATGCACAAGGTGTATGACAAGGAAGGCTACGGCACCGAGGCATACATGAAGGTGCAGAAGGCCATCACCGAACAGCTGATGACCATCCGTTTCACGGCCAAGACCATTGAGAAGCTGTGCGATCTGGTGCGCGCTCAGGTAGATGACGTGCGCAAGAAGGAACGCGAGCTGCGCAAGATCATCGTGGACAAGTGCGGCATGTCGCAGGAACAGTTCATCAAGGACTTTCCGCCCAACCTGCTGAACAAGGAATGGGTCATCAAGCAAGTCGCCGCAGGCAAGCCCTACAGCGCCGTGCTGGAACGCAATATTCCGCCTGTGCAAGAGCTGCAGCAGAACCTGATCGATCTGCAAGCCCGCGTGGTCGTGCCCCTGGATGAGCTGAAAAGCATCAACAAGCGCATGAACAATGGCGAGCGCGCCAGCCGCTTCGCCAAAAAGGAAATGATCGAGGCCAACTTGCGTCTCGTGATCTCCATCGCCAAGAAGTACACCAACCGTGGTCTGCAGTTCCTGGACTTGATTCAGGAAGGCAACATCGGCCTGATGAAGGCCGTAGACAAGTTTGAATACCGCCGCGGCTACAAGTTCTCGACCTATGCCACATGGTGGATTCGTCAGGCCATCACGCGCTCCATCGCTGATCAGGCACGCACGATCCGTATTCCGGTGCACATGATCGAGACCATCAACAAGATGAACCGCATCTCGCGCCAGCACTTGCAAGAGTTTGGTTTCGAGCCCGATGCGTCCATCCTGGCAGCCAAGATGGAAATCCCCGAGGACAAGATCCGCAAGATCATGAAGATCGCCAAGGAGCCGATTTCGATGGAAACACCCATCGGCGACGACGACGATTCTCACCTGGGCGACTTCATCGAAGACGGCAACAACACAGCGCCTATCGACGCTGCGATGCAAGCCGGCCTGCGCGACGTGGTCAAGGACATCCTGGATGGCCTGACCCCCCGCGAAGCCAAGGTGCTGCGCATGCGCTTCGGTATTGAAATGTCCACCGACCACACGCTGGAAGAAGTGGGCAAGCAGTTTGACGTGACACGTGAGCGTATCCGTCAGATCGAAGCCAAGGCACTGCGCAAGCTCAAGCACCCTTCGCGTTCCGATAAGCTGCGCAGCTTCATCGACTCGCTGTAAAGTCTGTGCATGGAATCGGCCTGCTGGTTCCTCACTGCTCAAAGCCCCGACCTGCCCTAGGTCGGGGCTTTTTCATTTGCGCTCAGGTCAGCAAGTCTTTGCTTGCGCGCAAAGCCCATGGATAAGCCAAAAACAACGGAGACACAACATGGCCAACAGCATTTCGACCACTCTCAGCAAAGCCACTAGCCGCAGCATCACTCGCCGTGAATGGTTGAACTACAGCTCAGCATTGCTGGCCGGTAGCGCTTTTGCCACGCCTTTGGCGCAAGCCAGCCAGGCACAGCGACTGGGCGCTGAGCTGCGCATTGTCATCCCCGCCAACCCCGGCGGCGGCTGGGACCAGACTGGCCGTGCACTGGGCGCGGCGCTGACCAGCAGCGGTATGGTGGACAGGGTTGTCTTTGAAAACATGGGCGGCAAGGGAGGCACCATCGGCCTTGCCGACTACACCAAGCGCTACGGCAGCGATCCCAACAGCCTTCTGATTGGCGGCATGGTGATGGTGGGTGCACTGGCACTTAACAAGGCATCGGCCGAGTTGAATCAGGTCCAGACACTGGCACGCATGACCAGCGACTATCTGGTAGTGGTCGTGCCCGCCGATTCACCCATCCGCAGCCCCAAGGATCTGGCCAAGGCCATGCGTGACAACCTGTCTGCGGTGGCGATTGCTGGTGGCTCCGCCGGAGGTGTGGACCATATGTATGCCGGCATGCTGGCCCGGGTCTCCAAGGCCAACGCCGAGCAACTGCAGTACAAGCCCTTCCCCGGCGGCAACGATGTGCTGCAGTCTCTGCTGCAAAAACAGGTGCAGGTAGGGATTTCGGGCTATAGCGAGCTGCGCGAGGCACTGCAAAGCGGCAAGCTGCGCGCGTTGGGGGTCTCTTCGCGCCGCGCCATGTTCGGCATTCCTTCCATGCGCGATCAAGGCCTGGATGCAGAGATGTCCAACTGGCGTGCCGTCATGACAGGCAAGAATGTGGCTCCAGAGCGCGCCAAGCAAATGCTGGCTGCTATCGAGTATGCGAGCAATCATGACAGCTGGAAGCAGAGTCTGGCCAGCAACAGCTGGAACGCCTCGTGGATGACCGGCAAGGCCCTGCACGACTTCATGGAGATCGAAACCTCTACCGCACAGCTGATGACCTATCTGCTCAAGCTCAAGAGCTAAGCCCCCGCTATGCTTGAGCGCATGAACTCTTCCGCAAACCCCAGCTCTCGCCCCTTGTCCGTCGCCGTCATGGGCGCGGGCTCAGTGGGTTGCTACTTTGGCGCCCTGCTGGCGCGTGCAGGCCACTCCGTCACGCTGATTGGCCGTGCATCCCATATGCAGGCCATTAACGAGCACGGCCTGCGGCTGCAGACCGCCACTGAAGACATTCATGTGCCCGTGGCTACCAGCACATCGGCCGATTCCGTCGCAGGGGCTGATGTGGTGTTGCTCTGCGTCAAATCCACCGACACAGAAGCCGCCGCCGCGCAGATCAAGCCCTACTTAGCCAATCACACCCAAGTACTGAGCCTGCAAAACGGCGTGGACAACGACCAGCGCCTGCGCCAAATGCTGGGCAAACAGCCCGTGGCCGCTGCCGTGGTCTATGTGGCAACCGCCATGGCCGGGCTGGGCCATGTGCGCCACTTTGGCCGGGGCGAACTGGTGATTGCGCCCTGCCCGCAAGGCGATGCCATTGCGCAGCAGTTCAGCGCCGCGCACATCCCCACCCAGATTTCGGGCAGCGTGCTGGCTGCGCTGTGGCAAAAGCTCATCATCAACTGCGTGTACAACGCGCTGTCTGCCCTCACCCAGCAGCCCTATGGTTGGCTGGTGGTGCAGAGTGGTGTGCCTGCCGTCATGCAAGACATTGCCAGTGAATGCAAGGCTGTGGCGCTGGCCGATGGCGTGCAGTTGCCTGCTAATGTCGATGAAGCCGTGGCCGCCATTGCGCGCACCATGCCCCAGCAACTATCGTCTACCGCGCAAGATCTGGCACGCGCCAAGCCCACGGAAATCGACCATCTCAACGGCTATGTGGTACGACGCGGGCAGGCGCTGGGCATTGCCACACCAGCCAATCGGCTGCTGCAAGTGCTGGTGCAGCTCAAGCAGAATGCTGCAAAAGCAGAATAACTATGATTTTCATAGCTACCAGCGCCTATCAATAAAGGGCTTGAGTGCATTTATGGATCAAAAAATTCATAAGCCAGCGCTAACACAGCCTGCAAACCTTGCCATATCGGCCTGAAGCCTGCCCCAGCCCTCTTTGTATTGCTATAAACCCTGAAGCAGCCGGATTTAGACTGTTGATTCGTGGCTGGCCTGCAACACTTGCGGCTAGTTTGTGACGTTATCGTCTCAAGGCGTTGCAGTTGCAGATTTGAAGCTACTAAACTTGTAGCAAAATAAATTAACCGCTATAGTCTTTAGGACTTGGCACTGTACGCACCAAGTGCGCCCAGCTCGACAACATCATTGCGCAAGGAGAAGCGTCCATGAGCTCCAAAGAAAACGCCGCCATCAACCAGCTGTTCGAGAAGCTCGAATGCCGCTATGCGCTGCGCGTGCTGTGGGCTCTGCGGGATGGACATCCCCAGACCTTCCGTTTGCTGCAAGACAGCGTCGGCGGCATCACCCCGAACACCCTGAACACCCGTATCAAGGAATTGCGTGAGTGCGGACTGCTGGAACACGGCAGCGACGGCTACACCGTGACCTTGACCGGTCAGGACCTACTCAAGCGCCTGTCTGATGTGCAGGCCTTTGCGAACCGCTGGGTTGCAGCGCGCGCCAAGAAGTAAAATTTGCCGCTAATGCGGCCGGGAGCAGGCTATTGCGGCCTGCTCTCATATCATTCGAGGGCCCCAAGCATGCTTGGCTGGCCCTTTTTCAATCGCCTTTTTCTGCTTTGCGCTGAAAGGAAATCCATCATGACTTTCAACACTACCGCCTCTGGCCTGCAATTCGAAGACACCGTGGTCGGCGAAGGCGCCGAAGCCACCAGCGGCGCTGACGTCAAAGTGCATTACACAGGCTGGTTGTACCAAGACGGCGTACAAGGCGCCAAGTTTGATTCCAGCAAAGACCGCCGCGAGCCTTTTGAATTCACACTGGACGATGGCATGGTCATCCGCGGCTGGGACGAAGGCGTACAGGGCATGAAGGTGGGCGGCAAGCGCACCTTGATCATTCCTGCAGCGCTTGGCTATGGTGCCCAAGGCGCAGGCGGCGTGATTCCTCCTAACGCCACGCTGATGTTTGACGTGGAACTGCTGGGCAGCAAGGCTGCGCCCGTGCTGCAAATCGAAGACACCGTCGTGGGCGACGGCGCTGAAGCCACACGCGGTGCACGCGTGACCGTGCACTACACCGGCTGGTTGTACAAAGACGGCGTGCAAGGCGCCAAGTTTGATTCCAGCAAAGACCGCAATGACCCCTTCCAGTTCCAACTGGGTGCGGGCATGGTCATCAAGGGATGGGACCAGGGCGTGCAAGGCATGAAGGTGGGCGGCCAGCGCACCTTGATCATTCCTGCAGAGCTGGGCTACGGCGCTCGCGGCGCAGGCGGCGTGATTCCCCCCAACGCGACTCTGAAGTTTGATGTGGAACTGCTGGCTGTCTAAGCTGCAGACTCTGCAATGACAAAAGCGGCTTTCAAGCCGCTTTTTCTTTGGGTAAATCTTGGCTGCTTATTCAGCTTCGGCCCCAAACAAAGCCCTGTGCAACGGCCCATAAGCCTTGTCACCCGCCGCTTCGCGGATGCGCGGGGCTAGCTCCACCAGTTGCTCATAGCCCATGGCCGCTTCCACCGCCAGATTGAGCCTGAAGCCCTTGAGCCCCAGCCCGCCGGTAATAGACACCGCCATGGGGTAAGCCTGCTGATAACGGCGTGTGGTGCTGCCCGGGTCTACCTTGGCAGGTGCCAGAGACGGCACCACACTCTTGGTTGGCTGCACTTCAACAGCAACCGTCGCACCACCCGCTAGGGGCGGTACCTCCCGCTTGGCCAGCCAGCCCTTGGTGACCAAGGCCAGAATATCGTCCTTGCTCACACCCGTGGCTGCCGTGGCGCTCAGCACCTGTGCCAGACTGCGACTGCCATCAAACAGCAAAAAAGCCGAGCGCAGCCGCTGGCTCAAATCAACGTGGCGCTCCTTGAAGGCCTGCTGCCCTTCGGGTGTTTTGACTAAGTACATCCGCCTTGCCTCTCCTTTACTTTTGTTCTTGAAAACAGGGTTCTTGGAAAAGCAGAGTGGCAGCTATGACAAAGGCTGCAAAGCGGGTTTACCTGCAAACTCAGGCAGGATGAATGAGCCGAAATTTCATCCAAAAATAGCGTCTAGCTCAATAAATACAAGAGCAAGCAGCTATCAAATTAAGTATTCAAGCTGGCTTTAGAACGGCGCAACTCCCACCAGCTGACCAGGAATGTCGTGGCAAAGCCCGCAGGCACGCCAAACACACCTGCTGATATGGGCTGAATGCCCCACCACAGCCCCTCAGCACGCAAAGCTGCTGGCAACACGCCTTGCAGGCCTTGTACATGGGTGAGCATGTAATACACGGTAACGGCCAGTCCCAGCAGCATGCCAGCCACCGCCCCGCGCCTGGTGGTGCCGCGCCAGAAGATGCCCATCACCATGGCAGGTACAAAGGCCGATGCCGCAAGCGAAAACGAGGCCGAGACCATGGGCAAAATGTCTGACGAGCGCCGCGCCGCCACAAAGGCGGCAGACAGTGCCACCAGCATCAGCGCAAATTTTGACAAGATCACGCGCTGCTCAGGCGAGACACGGCGTTTGCGAGCCGTATCCACACGCTGGCGCTCCTGAAAATACAGATCCCGTACCAGCGCATTGCTGATGGTCAGCAGCAAACCATCCGCCGTGGATAGCGCTGCCGCAAGCCCGCCAGCAGCCACCAGGCCCGAGACCACATAGGGCATGCCGCCCAGTTCGGGCGTGACCAGCATGATGAGGTCGGCACCCATGCGAATCTCGCCAAACTGCAAAATGCCATCGCCGTTGATGTCTTCCACAGCCAGCAGCGATCCATCAACCCGCGACCATTGGGCAATCCAGTTGGGCAAGGCATCAAAGTGCGCACCGACCAGGTTGTTCATCACTTCGTACTTAACCAGCACCGCCAGCGCAGGCGCGCAGAGGTACAGCAGGCCGATAAAGAACAGCGTCCACGCCACCGAACTGCGCGCTGCCGACACCGTAGGCACCGTGTAATAGCGGGTGAGCAGATGCGGCAGGCCAGCCGTACCCACCATCAGGCAGAACATCAACGCCAGGAAGTTGCGGCGGCTGTGCTCATAGGTCTGCTGCTCCTCAGGTGTGCCATGCGGGTCGCCCGCAAAAGGCTGGCTTTGCAGCGGCATGCCACCCAGCGGCTTAGCCCTCTCATAGGCTTCGCGCAGCTCACGCGTCCAGCGCTCACGCGCGGCAGCTTCATCCTTGGGCATGGCCGCCAGTTCCCGGCTGGCTGCCATGATGGCGCCGATATTGCCACTGCTGGTGCGCAGCTCGCGAATATGTTCGCTCAGCGCCTGGCGCTCCGCCGTCAGCACATTGGGCACATCGCGCAGCTTGGCCTGCAGCACCTGGGCTCGGGTGCGGTAGGCCTCCAGTACAGACTGCTCGGCCTCGGACGCCAGCAGTTGCTGCTCCAGCTGAGCGATCTTGCCCAGTTGCTGGGTATAGGCTGCTGGGGCCAAAGGGTTGCCCAACTGCTTATAAGCCAGCCATGACACCGGCAGCATGAATGCCAGCAAAATCACCACGTATTGAGCCACCTGCGTCCAGGTAATCGCGCGCATGCCGCCCAAGAACGAGCACAGCAATACGCCTCCCAGCCCCAGCATGATGCCGATCTCGAACTGCACGCCCGTCAGTCGTGCGGCAATCAGGCCAACACCGTAGATTTGCGCCACCACATAGGTGAACGAGCAGGTAATGGCCGCCAGCGCGGCAATGATGCGCGGCCAGCGCCCGCCAAACCGGGCCTGAAAAAAGTCAGGCACGGTGTAGAGATTCATGGCCCGCAGATAGGGGGCAATCAGCATGCCGACTAGGCAGAAGCCCCCCGTCCAGCCCAGCACATAGGCCAGGCCGCCGGGCTGGGTGCCCGCCCCAGAAAAGCCTTGCAGATACAGCGCGCCAGAAAGGCTGATGAAAGATGCCGCGCTCATCCAGTCCGCAGCTGCTGCCATGCCGTTGTAGAAAGCCGGTATCCGCCGCCCGGCGACGAAATACTCTTCGGCATCACTGGTACGTGTGTAGACACCAATGCCCGCATACACCATCACAGTGCAAAACAGAAAAATGGGCCCAATCCAGTGGCGCGACAGGCCGCGCCCTTCAGCCCAGAGCATGGTCAGCACAAAGCCTGCCACGCCCAGCACGTACAGAAAAAGAATGCGATGCAGTCGCCAGTGATAGGCGCCGCTCAATGCAGGCCCCTCAGGCATGAAAATCAGTGGCGGAGGATGTTGCGTCGTGATCAGCGGCCGCTTTATCGCTCGCTTTAAGGGCCTCGTCACGCGCTTGCTGGCGCTCAAAATAATCCATGGCCACACAATAGACCACGATGATGAGCAGGAACATCAGGACCGCCCCTTGGGCCGCCATCCAGTAAGCCGCAGACCAGCCCGGCATCAGCGCCTGCAGGTCACGTGCGAAATAGCTGGTGCCAAATGAAAACACCACCCAGACGCTCAGCAGCAAGGCCTTGAGTCTCAGGTGGTGTGTGTCGTGCAAGTCCGGCGGAAAAGTGACTTCTACCGGATTGCCCAATGCATCGAAAGCGTCGAATGCCTGCAAAGAGGCATCCGACACGGCATCGTCATGCGGAGGCGCGTGGTGCGTCTGCATGGCGATGCTGGGGCTTATTCAGCCAAACGCTGCCAGGTGGCAACAACGCTGTCGGGGTTCAGCGAGATCGACTTGATACCCTTTTCTGCCAGCCACAGGGCGAAGTCAGGGTGATCCGAAGGGCCCTGGCCGCAGATGCCCACATACTTATCTTGCTTCAGGCAGGCGGTAATCGCCAGCTCCAGCATCTTCTTGACTGCAGGGTCGCGTTCGTCAAAGTCAGCGGCCAGCAGTTCCAGACCGGAGTCACGGTCCAGACCCAGGGTCAGCTGTGTCAGATCGTTGGAGCCGATGGAGAAGCCGTCAAAGTACTCGAGGAACTCGTCCGCCAGAATGGCGTTCGAAGGCACTTCGCACATCATGATGAACTTCAGGCCGTTCTCGCCGCGCTTCAGGCCGTTTTCAGCCAGCAGCTCGGTCACGCGCTTGGCCTGACCCAGCGTACGCACGAAAGGAATCATGATCTGCACGTTCGTCAGGCCCATGTCTTCGCGCACGCGGTGCAGAGCTTCGCATTCCATCTTGAACGCTTCGCCGAATTCCTTGGAGATGTAGCGGGCTGCGCCACGGAAGCCCAGCATGGGGTTCTCTTCCTCGGGTTCGTAGCGGCTGCCACCGATGAGCTTGCGGTACTCGTTGGACTTGAAGTCCGACATGCGCACGATCACAGGCTTGGGCCAGAAGGCGGCGGCAATGGTGGCCACGCCTTCAGCAACCTTGTCCACGTAGAAAGCGCGGGGCGATGCATGGCCACGTGCCACGGATTCCACGGCCTTCTTCAGGTCGGCATCCACAGCGGGATAGTCCAGGATGGCCTTGGGGTGCACGCCGATGTTGTTATTGATGATGAACTCAACACGGGCCAGACCCACGCCTTCATTGGGCAGTTGGGCAAAGTCAAACGCCAGCTGGGGGTTGCCCACGTTCATCATGATCTTGGTCTTGATGGCAGGCATTTCACCGCGCTTGACCTCGGTCACTTCGGTATCCAGCACGCCGTCATAGATCTTGCCGGTGTCGCCTTCGGAGCAAGACACGGTCACCAGAGTGCCGGCCTTGAGCAGGTCGGTGGCGTTGCCGCAACCCACCACAGCAGGGATACCCAGTTCACGCGCAATGATGGCAGCGTGGCAGGTACGACCGCCGCGGTTGGTGACGATGGCCGAAGCCTTCTTCATGACGGGTTCCCAGTTGGGGTCGGTCATGTCGGTCACCAGCACATCGCCGGCTTGCACTTGATCCATTTGCGAGATGTCGGACACCAGACGCACAGGGCCGGTACCAATCTTCTGACCAATGGCGCGGCCTTCGGCCAGCACGGTGCCGGTACTCTTTAGCTTGTAACGCAGCTCGGCCTGGCCCTTGGACTGGCTCTTCACGGTTTCAGGGCGTGCCTGCAGGATGTAGAGCTGACCGTCGGTGCCGTCCTTGCCCCACTCGATGTCCATGGGACGACCGTAGTGTTCTTCGATCACCAGAGCGTAGCGCGCCAGTTGCTCGACATCAGCGTCGGTCAGCGAATAGCGGTTGCGCAGTTCGTGGGCCACATCGGTGGTCTTGACCAGCTTGCCGTCGGCAGCCTTCTCTTCAGGAGAAGAAAAGACCATCTGGATCAGCTTGGAGCCCAGATTGCGGCGAATCAAAGCCTTGTTGCCAGCCTTGAGCATGGGCTTGTGCACGTAGAACTCGTCAGGGTTCACAGCGCCCTGCACCACGGTTTCACCCAGGCCATAGCTGGAAGTGATGAACACCACTTCTTCAAAGCCAGACTCGGTGTCGATGGTGAACATCACGCCAGCAGCGCCCAGATCGGAGCGCACCATGCGCTGCACGCCAGCGGACAAAGCTACTACATCGTGCTCAAAGCCCTTGTGCACGCGGTAGGAGATAGCGCGGTCGTTGTACAGCGACGCGAACACTTCCTTCATCTTGTGCAGCACGTCTTCAATGCCCACCACGTTCAGGAAGGTTTCCTGCTGGCCTGCAAAAGAAGCATCGGGCAAGTCTTCGGCGGTGGCCGATGAACGCACGGCAAAGCTTGCTGCCGGGTTGCCTGCGCTCAGCGTGGCAAAGGCATCGCGGATGGCGGCTTCAAGGTCAGCCGGAAACGGTTGGGCTTCGACCATCGCACGGATGTCAGCACCCACGGATGCCAGGGCACGCACGTCTTCGGTATCGAGTGCATCCAGCTTGGCGTTGATGCGGTCATTCAGGCCATCGTAGGCCAGGAAAGCACGGAACGCATGTGCCGTGGTGGCAAAGCCCGTGGGCACGCGCACACCGGAAGGCAGCTGTGAAATCATTTCACCCAGGCTGGCATTTTTTCCGCCGACCGCTTCGACATCGGTCATGCGAAGTTGCTCGAAAGGCACCACCAGGGCATCCGGGCTGAACAGTTGAGACATGGGAACACTCCATCTAAGTTAAAAAACCGGTTTTCCTGGGTGCTTGCGCTGGCGTGCCTGTCTGATTTTGTTGTTTGTTCTGGGCAGTCCGGGCATTCAGGAATAATCAAATCATTGTAGAGGTGACAGGCGTTTACATGCGGCCAAAATCCCTCATCAAGGCCTGAATAGTTTTCAATCTACCTGTGAGCACCCTCATGTCCAACCGATCTGTTTTTCTGCTCTCCGATGGCACCGGCATCACGGCAGAAACATTTGGCAAAGCCATCCTGAACCAGTTTGAAAGCAAGCACCGCTTCATCCGCCTGCCGTTTACCGACACCGTGGACAAAGCCCACAGCGCCGTGCGCGACATCAACCATGCGGCCCAGATTGAGGGCAAAAAACCCATCGTGTTCACCACACTGGTCAACATGCCGGTGCTGTCTGTGATCAAAGAGCACGCCAATGCACTGGTGCTGGACATGTTTGGCACCTTCATCTCGCCCCTGGAAGCCGAGCTGGGCCTCACATCCAACCACCGCGTGGGCCGGTTTTCAGATGCTTCCAAAAGCCAGTCTTACAACAACCGCATTGAGGCCATCAACTTCTCGCTGGCCCACGATGACGGACAAAGCCACCGCGATCTGGAAAGCTCAGACATCATCCTGGTTGGCGTGAGCCGAAGCGGCAAAACCCCCACTTCGCTCTATCTGGCCATGCAATACGGATTGAAGGCATCGAACTATCCGCTGATTCCAGAAGATTTTGACCGCCGCAAACTCCCACCGGCCCTGGCTCCACACCGCAAAAAGATTTTCGGCCTGACCATCCAGCCCGAGCGCCTGAGTGAAATCCGCAACGAGCGCCGCCCCAATTCGCGGTACGCATCACTGGAAAACTGCCGCTACGAAGTGTCGGAATCCGAAGCCATGATGCGCCGCGAGGGTATCCGCTGGCTATCCAGCACCACCAAATCCATCGAAGAAATTGCCACCACCATCCTGCATGTCATTCGCCCGGAAATGATGGGGGACTACTGAACGCCCACCAGATCAAGCAGAAAGTTTGATCTAGATCGCACTTTGCAGCGGCACATCATGGTTTGATTGACAGCAATTTAACCAACCCATAAGAGATTGATGGAATGGCACACTCGATTTCCAATGCCACCCTGCTGCAAGCGATACAACAACAGCGTGCCCTCTCGCTAGCCGACCAGGCTTCTGTAGAAATGCTGGCCAAGCGTGCCGAGGTCTTTGAGGTGGCGGCCAGTACCCTCATCTCCCCGGCAAACCAGCAACACCTGTATCTGCACCTGGTTCTGGAGGGAAAAGTCCAGCTCGAAGACCCGGATCACGACATCCGCATCGACCTGAACCCAGGTGAACTATTCGGTTACGGAACCCGCGCCAGCGCCAAAGGCTCCTCGTGGGGCTGCACAGCGCTTGCGCCCACCACACTGGCACGCTGGACACCGGATGTCATCGACCAAATCCGCCATGCACACCCGGCCATTGCCTTTTTTCTGGGCCACCGCACAGCCAAGCCCAACACAGACCCAGGCTCCAATACAGACGAAAACACCGGCTCAGGCAATCACCTGAACCTGATGACCTGACCTTACGCAGGAGCGGCGTGAAATTCTGCAAGCCGGTGGTAGGCGCTGCGC
>ERZ724504.567-NODE-567-length-20933-cov-12.900853_pt1 | contig 20933 bp, 18 predicted proteins | sample MGYA00376037_ERZ724504 | MGnify/ENA primary metagenome ERZ724504 (study PRJEB28724, sample SAMN07190888) | wastewater metagenome | isolation source: influent of sewage treatment plant in Hong Hong | place: USA: Christiansburg, Virginia | collected 2016-03-01 ... | reverse complement strand
TTAATAGAATCCGAGCGTTTCAACCTGATTCATTATGGAGAAATAGCCAAAATTGACGGTTATGGCACAGGTATGATATTTCCCGGATTCAGCAGTAAGTTCTTTATTTTTGATGCCCGTTTGGAATTCCGCAATTTTGGTGATCAATTTTTGCCGGGATATTTTGACAGGCAATATGATCAACAGCGGGCTCAGGTAAGGCATATAATTTCTGATGGTAACGGAAATCAAATATGGTATTTAACGACTAAAGAAGAAACACTGAAAGATGTTGAGTCCTCTCTCGGTTGGTTTGGCTATTTAAGAGCCAATCTTTTTAATATTGTCTATGCTAAAATTGCCTATCAGGATATGTATGGCAAGCAAAGCTTTTTGGGCAAATCCTTGTGGGCAAGCGTTACTGTATGTCCTTCTATTGTTCCTAAATTGAAGGAAGCATCAGTTTGTTACGCTCAAACCAATGTAAATTATATCAACTTCAAATATCCCAGAAATGATAATGCCAATATTTTAGGGCGCCTGGTATATTCCATTTCGGATAATGCCAATTTGGTTGGAAGTTACAGAGAATATTATACCGATATCAATAATGACGGTAAAATCAAAGGTAAAGATGAAATAATTGAAACCTTCACTTTTGGAGTGGAATTTTGGTTTTAGGCATTAACCAATATCTATGCCTGAATAATCCTCAATTTTAAGGAACGGAAATAGATAGCAGAAAATTCTTTATTCACAAGAACAATGATATAGCGTTCTCTACTGTTAACTGATGTTCTACCCAACATCAACTTATCCTTAAGGATGGGTGCTTTCCAAGGAACAGAAAAGACAATATTTAATTGATAAAACAGGAATTTAGCGAGGGGCTTACGCCTGCGGATGAACTGCAAGTTCGTCATTCACTTGTACCTCAACTATTTCCTGATTATTAATTTGGGGTAATAAAGTAGATTGGAAAGTATAGTTGAAGAGGATTTCAAGCTTCCGGGTTCTAAACCTTTTCAACCTTTTCAACCTTTTTAAGCGGGATTTGATAAATATGTTGCTATAAATATATCAGGGAATTGACGCAATAAAGAGGTCTGCAGAACCGGATAGAGTTACAGGTCTTTCCGCAAAAGAGATAAACATTGCCTTACCTCTTTCCAGCGAGAAACCGTCCTCTGTAGTAAAAGAACCCTTAAAACAAAAGACCAGCAAGGGTTTATGCAAATTATCCAAAATGTAGGTTCCTTCCAGAATAAGCCGTGAAAGATAGAATTCTTCTGCCGGAGTAGGGTATGAAACCAGTTCATTAATTTTCATATGCGGGTGAATTAATTGGGGCAGGTATGTTTCAAAACGGGTGATGGCAAAAAGTATTTCCCGGTTTATATATTTGGGAGTAAGTCCTCCGCGGATAACATTATCGGAATTAGCCATAATTTCAATTCCGGCTCCCTGGATATAGGAATGCAGAATTCCGGCATCTAAAAAAATTGCCTGACCTGGTTGCAAGGTGAAAGTATTGAGTAATAAGGGGCTAACTATGCCACTATCAAGGGGATAGAATTCATTTAAGTGCTTACAAATTTGGCAGGTGAATTTCAGTTTAGGGCTCAATTTCGGTTGGATTATTTCAAGGCAATGCATAACTTCTTCCAGTTGTGAACTTTCGCTTTCCAGAATTTGACTGAATAAATCCCTCAAGGTATTTTTAGAAGGATTCTTGTTGAAAGCGGAGAATTTCTGCCAAATCTCTATTATGCCTAAAATATGAAAATTGCGGATAATTTCATCAAAAGGTCGGAATCCGCACATTGCAATAAAAGGAGTAAGAGCACATATCAATTCGGGTTTATGATTGGGGTCTTTGAAACTGCGTTTGGGATCGTTTAACGGAATTCCTTCCTGCTCTTCTTTACGAAAGCCATTTTGGGCAGTTTGCTTATCAGGATGAACTTGAAGAGAAAGAGGTTCAGCGGCAGCTAAAATTTTCAAGAGAAAAGGCAAGGCAATATTTTGTTCCGTTCCCAGCATATTTTCCGGCATATCCTGCAACAATTTATCCATTGGGATTTCTCCTTTTTCGGTTATTGCCAGGGAAGGTGCTTTGGGATGTGCTCCAAACCATATTTCGGCTAAGGGTTTTCCTATTTCCTGTTGTTCGCCAATCAATTCCTGGAGGTATTTAGTATCACCCCAGGAATAATTTTGGAGGGACGGTTTAATTAAATAGGGCATAAATAAACTCCTTAAAACTGAAAATAAATAAAAGGTTGAATTTCAGCAGAGCGAAATTGGAATAAAATCCAAATCACTATTGCCAAAAGCAACGACTGTAAAATTACAGGTGCTTTACTAAGCGTTTTTTGTAAAGCATTATTATAACTATCCGGCATCCAGTGAAACACAAAACCGGTTAAAATAAGAATAGCACATATTTTATATTGAGTTAGCCACTGCCAGAAAATGCTTCCGTTGAAAGCGGTAAAAATGCGGTTCAACATCATTCCTGCGCTAAAAAAATCGGGTGAACGGAAAAATATCCAACCGAAACAGACAAAATGGAAAGTAACGATTACGCCGATAACTTTCATCACTTTGGTTTGCATTATCTTTAAGCGTAACAGCATCTTATCCAAAACCAAAGCCAAACCGTGAATGCCACCCCAAACAACAAAATTCCAGGATGCTCCATGCCACAAACCACCCAAGAGCATAGTTATCATCAGGTTAAGATATTGTCTGGTTTTACCTTTACGGTTTCCTCCCAAAGGAATATACAGATAATCTCTCAACCAAGTGGAAAGAGAAATATGCCAACGCCGCCAAAAGTCCGTTACAGAACTTGCCCTGTATGGAGTTAAAAAGTTTACCGGTAAAGAAAAACCCAATAGTGCTGCCAATCCGATGGCAATATCGGAATAACCGCTAAAATCACAATAAATTTGTAAAGCGTAAGCATAAACGCCTAAAAGATTTTCCAAGCCGGAAAAAAGCGCCGGATTTTCAAAAATGCGGTCTACAAAGTTGACCGATAAATAATCCGCTATAACTCCTTTTTTAATTAAACCCGAAAAGATCAAAATCAGGGCTTTAGCTATGGTATCTTTATCTAAACTTAACTTTTTATGAATTTGAGGGATAAAATAACTGGCACGAACAATAGGTCCTGCTACCAGCTGCGGGAAAAAAGAAACGAAAAAGGTGAAATCCACAAAACTCTTCAGCGGTTTTAGTTTGCCGAAATAGATGTCCAGAGTATAACTCCAGGTTTGAAAAGTAAAAAAGGAAATGCCTACAGGTAAAAAGATATCATAAAGAGGAAGTTGCCCGCCAAAAACTTGATTGATAGTAGTAATTATAAAATTGGTGTATTTGAAGTAACCCAGCGAACCTAAATTCCAGAAAACACTAAGCCACAAATAAAAACGCTTGGTGGCTTTACTCTGTGCATTGTAAAGAAAAGCACCCAAACCAAAATTGATGAGCGAAGTAATAAGCAATAAAATTATGAAACTACCACTGGTTTTGTAATAGAAATATAAAGAAGCCAACATCAGATACCAGGTGCGGACTTTAACTTTGTTCACCACCAGAGGATAGAAAAGCAAAACCACAATAAAGAAAAACAGAAAGAAAGTGCTGTGGAAAAGCAATGGCTTTTGCGGGTCGTAAACTAAACTATTCAGGATATTTTGGATTAAGGGAGGCATAGTAATTTTCTCTTATCCCGATTGTTCGCTGAAACTTTTATAACTTTTAATAAATGCCTGATAGAAGAGATAGCCCTGCAACATATAGCCCTTGGGGGTAAAATGCAAAAGGTCTTTGGCAGACATTTGTTGGTTGCGCCATTTTTGAATACTGTTATTGCCGCCCATCACTTCGTTCAAATTCCACCAGGCACATTGATTTTCTTTGGCATATTCAATGATAATTTTATCCACCTTGTCCAGATCGCTATTGTGCTTTCCCCGCTTGTTAGAATCCGGAGGAAGAGTAAAAAGAACTGGTGTTTCGGGATTGAACTGCCTTAGTTTATACATAAAGGTATTCAGGTTTTTAGTAAAGACCTCTCCGCGAAAAGTGCCCTGAGCATCGTTTGTTCCTAAAGAAATAACGATTAAATCGGGGTTTAAAAGTCCCATCTGCTCAAACAATATTTGTTGCTCCAGCAGATTGTAAAAACCGGCTCCGTTAATTCCACAAGAGTGATATAGCAATCCTGGTTGTTCTTTTTCCAAACAAATTCCGTATAAAGTAGAGGATTCACCGGTTAATGTAAGTTTTACTTTGGATACTTCTGTTTCCCAGTAAACTCTGCTGTAATAGTAGTTGCCTATTTTTTCGGCATTCTTTTCGGGTTCAGCGGAAGCAAACTCCACTTTTGTTTCCATTCCAGGTAGCGAGGTTAGCAGAGATAATTTATTAAAACTGTTATCTCCTCTGAAAAAATTGTTGGTAGCTATTTCCAGGCATAAACCGTCTGCCATTTTTAAAGCATAACCGCTTAATCCGCGTTCAGAATTTAAACGGTTGAAAGAGCCGCTGGCTGATATTCTATAGTCATCCGGTTGATTTGTTCCTGCCAGTCGTAAAGGAAAAACTAATCCCCTGCCTGCATTGCCGAAATATTGTTGGAGTGAAGTTCTGGCAGTTCCGGAAAAATATCCTGCTTGAATATGGGAATCGCCTATTTGATAGATAGTAACCGTTTGTCTTAAGCCACTACGCAGTTCCAGTAATTTTTCATAAAATGGTTTTAGAGCTTTTTTATCTCCCAGAAACTGATTTTTTTCCAGGTTTAGAAATTTATACTGTTTTAGGTATTCATTACTTTCCAGAAGCAAATAATAGCTTTGAATAAATTCTTCCAGAGTATCCATATCGGAAGGATATTCCTCTTCGCTGAAAAGTTCATTGATATCTTCAGTCGTAATATTTTCTTCGGCATAACTTTCGCTTACCGGAAAGATACAAGCCAGTGCCAGTATACAAAAAGGTAATAAACGGCGGATATGCACTTAATTTCCTTTCAGATAAGCAAGAAGCATTTCAGCAATATGATCAGCTCCTGCCCGTGTAAAATGAGTGTAATCCTTTCCTGCCAAAGGAGGTTGATGATTTACATATTTTGGCATAGAATTCAGCCCGCCCATTGCAGAAAATAAATTCCAGAAACCACAACCTGTTTCTTTGGCAATTTTGGCTTGAGTTGAAACCAGATAAGGTATATCAGGAGAAGTTACATACTCCGTTCCCTGCTTAATACATCTATCGTGTGCGCTGATAAGTAAAATCGGAACTCCGGGAAGCGCTTTTTGAAGATGCTCTATGCTTTTTTTCATCCCTTTTGCGTAATAGCTGTAATCCCGAATTTGGTAATTGGAAACATTCACTCCATACTGCAGGATGATAAGGTCGTAATGCAAGTGCTTCTGAAAACCGGATAAAATATCAGAACTTATCCGCTGAAAATACATTCCGGAATAACCGCGAATGGGATAGTTATCTACATAAGCTCCTTGCGGTTCGTCAAAGCTAACTCCATATAAATGAATAGGATCATAAGCATTAAATTCCAGCCGGATTTTTTTACAGGCAGTAACAGGACTGAGGTCTAAAACCTGAACCCCGGGCTGATTTTGTAAATGACGCAAGATAAAGGGAGCTCCATTATAGGAGACCTTTACATAACTGCTATCCGAACTGTGACTGTAAAAAAGACGAATACGATTGAAAGTTGAAGCTCCTCCTGCTACCTGAGATGCACTATATTCCACCCAAGGGTCATAATCAACATAAAAACGGGCATTTTCTTTTTGCGGTTCCGGGCTTGCTACTTGTGCGGAATCCAAAACAGCTAAACTATCAAGCTGTAAGGGCTCAATAACCTTTTCCGCTACATAATAATTACGCGGAATAAAAGTGTAACCGGTAATTCCCAAAGGAATATCATATTTATGAGGAGTCATAAAGGAAATGCTTTCCCAGTTGCGGGAAAAACTGTGCTTGATAGTTTGCCTGAAACCTGCTACAATTGAAGTTATACCTACCATTCCTACACCGGAACCTTGATGCATTGATTGAAGTTCCATCCGCAGTTTTCCGGTTATTAAATCCCCTTCAATAATAGAATCTCCATAATAGGCAATCCGTAAATTTGCCGAAGGATTATTGAGTTTGGTAATAAATGGCTTAAGCGGTAATAAATCATTGGAAATAGCAACCGCTTTTTGCACAAAGGAAGTATCTGCTGAGACAACTGCTTTCTCGCGTTTCAGAGATTCAAACCAAGAAAGCTTTTTTAAAGGGAAAAAACGGTTATCCACAGCAGGAATAACCCTAGCTAAAATTTCCACTAAAATGACCGCTAAAACCACTATTATAAGTGGTCTGATAAAATTTTTAGGCATAACCACCTTTTAAGTTATAATAATGTCTCTTACAGATAACACAGATTTATAATTTTGCTTTCCCTTACACCGAGAACACCGAAAAAACCGAGAGCACTGAGATTTTTTATGGTTTCCGAGTTATCTTCATTTTTCACTATTCATTAAATCTCTTTTTCTCTTTTCTCTTTGTAAAAAGAAGAATTAAAAAATCTCCAACTTATTAACCTTTTTTAATTCCCAATTCTCCATTATTTCTCTTTTTCTCTTTTCTCTTTGTAAAAAAAGCAAGTCGTGACGATTTCCAATTTTTATATAGTATGTTACCGTCAAGAACTATTTGGTTTTATGATATTTTACCTTAATATATCTATAACGAATAAAAGGAGTGCTTTATGAAAAAGACAAAATTCGGGTTGTTATTAGGCATAGGAATTTGTGCTATAATAATTGTATCCTGTTCTGCTCCTGAAACTTATTCTTCAAAACCGGTTTCTCAATCTACTGAACAGAAAACTCCGGAAATAGAAAAGGTCTCTAAGGTAGTAAATTACCACCAGGATAAGTTGCAGGCAATTTATAAAAAACATACTTACCAAAATGCAATGCAAGGCGATTTGGAATTTACCCTTTATATTACTAATGAAGGGCAAGTTCAGGAAGTAGAAGTGAAAGCACTTTCCGGAAAGTTTTTCTCCAATTTTATTGATGAACTGAAGAAGGAGATTTTAACCTGGGCATTTCCCAAGCAGGATAAAATTATCTATAGTTTTGTGGTGAGTTTCCGAAAAGGGTGAGTTTTTATAAAGAGAAAAAGAGAGTTCTTCTGGAATAATTACTTAGAGCGAGGAAACATAAAAAAAGCCCCATTCTTCATTCTTGTCCTTTCTTCTTGACATCAATGTGTATGTAAATCTTTAGGTTACAACTTATAAAAAAGAGGATGAAAGCGTGGAATACACTGATTATAAAAAGACCGCCAATGATATGATAGAACAAATTTCTGAAATTCGGAGGTTACTTTGATCCCGAGCCCAAAAAGCATTTGATAATGGAACTGGAGCAAAAGATGAATGCTCCCGATTTTTGGGAAGATCAAACACAAGCCAAAAAAATAAGCAAACAGCTTTCTCAATTAAGAGATGAACTGGAGCATCTGAAAAAACTGGATACCGTTAAAAGTGAACTGGAGATATATCTTACCTTATTAGATGAGGATTTCAATGCCGATTTACTGGCAGAAGCGGTTTCTGAACTTCCCCGCATACAAAGTTTTATTGAAAAAGCTGAAATTGAATGCTATCTGAACGATAAATATGACCATAATAATGCACTGCTGACAATTCATTCTGGTGCAGGCGGAACAGAATCCCAGGACTGGGCTGAAATGCTTTTACGGATGTATGCTCATTGGGCAGAAAAAAATGACTATAGCTTTGATATTATTGATTCTCTACCAGGAGAAGAAGCAGGACTTAAAAGTGTAAGCGTTGAAATCAAAGGTGATTATGCTTACGGGATGTTAAAAAGTGAAATTGGTGTTCACCGTTTAGTGAGAATAAGTCCTTTCAACGCTCAAGGTAAAAGACAGACCTCTTTTGCCTCGGTTTTTGTGTATCCGGAATTTGATGAAGACCTGGAAATAGAGATTAACCCCAAGGACTTGAAAATAGATACTTTCCGTGCAAGTGGAGCAGGAGGACAATATGTTAATACAACTGATTCTGCAGTTAGGATAACACATTTACCTACAAATATAACAGTTACCTGCCAAAATGAACGCAGTCAGATGCAAAATCGGGAAAAAGCAATGTCCATTTTGAAAAGCCGTTTATATCAATACTATGAGGAACAAAGGGAAAAAGAGAAAAAGAATCTGGAAAATAGCAAAACGGAAATTGGCTGGGGCAATCAAATTCGCAGTTATGTTTTCCATCCCTATCAGATGATTAAAGACCATAGAACAAATTATGAAACAGGCAATGTTGATAAGGTAATGAATGGTGATTTGAATGATTTTATTTATGCCTGGCTGAAATACAATGCACATCAGAGGATAAATGGCTAAACAGGATTATAAAGAATTGCTCAATGAACTGGATAAAAACAAGTTACCTGTTCATATAGGTTTCATTATGGATGGAAATGGAAGATGGGCAAAAAAAAGAAATAGACCCCATCTTTACGGTCACAGAGCAGGTGTGAAAGCATTAAGGCAAGTTGTAGAATTGGGAGTTGAGCTAAAACTTCAATATTTAACCTTCTATGCTTTTTCTACAGAGAACTGGAGCCGTCCGGAAAGCGAAGTAAAAGGTCTGTTAAGATTGCTTAAAGAACAGCTAAAAAAGCAAATTCCGGAACTGATGGAACAAAATATCTATGCTCAATTTATTGGTTCTACTGTTGGCTTGGAAGAAAATTACTGGAAAGAAGTAAGTTCTCTGGTTGCTCAAACACATAATAACACAGGAATGATAGTTAATTTTGCCTTCAACTATGGAGGTCGCCTGGAAATTATTGAGGGCTTCAAAAAGTTTATGACGATGCATCCTGAAGAATGGCATAAACTAACCCCTGAGGAATTTGGAAATTATCTTTGGACAGCTGGTCAGCCCGATCCGGATTTGATAATTAGAACCAGCGGAGAAAAACGTCTTTCCAATTTTTTGCTTTGGCAATCCGCTTATGCCGAACTCTATATTACAGATACATTGTGGCCTGATTTTGACAAAGTGGAACTGATAAAGGCGCTTTTAGATTATACTTCCCGGGAACGCAGGTTTGGAGGCAGGAATGAGTGAACTGGCAAAAAGAGTGCTGGTTGCAGTTATTTTAATTCCCATAGTTCTTATTGTTCTGTATTATAGGGGTTTGCCTTTAGTTATAACTTTATTGATTATTACTTTTTTGAGCTCCTGGGAATACGCTCAAATGCTAAATAAGGCAGGCATAAAAATACACTATGTTTGGCTTGTGTTCAATTCTCTTTTTTATTTGGCATTTGTTTATATGAAGGGTAAGGATTTATCTCTTTTATGGTTGGTCTTGTTTTTAGCAATAGGGGAAGCAATATTAACCTGGGAAAAGGAATTATCTGTTCCGCGGCTTTTTGCTGTTCTTTTCGGTTTCGTTTATACTGCTTTATTTCCTGCTTTAATTGCTCGTTTGGGTTTATATTATGCGGAACATAATTTTTTACTTGCCTTAATTCTATTGATTTGGATTGTGGATTCTGTTGCTTATTTTGCTGGAATAAAAATTGGAAAACATAGAAATATAACAGCTATCAGCCCGCAAAAATCCCTGGAGGGTTTTATAGCGGGAGTTCTTGCGCCTTGGCTGATTTTGATTATATTATATATTTGCAAGGTTGAGATACTGCCATTTTCTTATCTGGCTCTGCTGGCAGTTGCAAGTGGAATTTTCGGTCAGATAGGGGACTTGGCAGAGTCAATGTTAAAACGATTTTGCAAGGTAAAGAACAGTTCTAATCTTCTTCCCGGGCACGGGGGAATTTTAGACAGGTGTGACAGTTGTTTATTTGCAGGTTCGTTTTTATATTGTGCTTTGGAAATTTTAACTAAAGTGAGGTAATAATAATGAAAAAAGCACTTACTCTAATCGTTATGTTAGCTGCCACAGCAGCTATGTTTGCTCAGGTCTATGCCGTTGACCTTTTCTTCTCGGAATATGTAGAAGGAACAAGCAACAATAAGGCATTGGAAATTTTTAACGGAACCGGAGAGCCGGTTGATTTATCCAATTACACCGTAAAACTTGCCTCCAATGGAGGAACCTGGAGCTCTACCAACATTCTTAATATGAGTGGAGTGTTGGATGATGGTGATGTTTATGTAATTGCCAACAGCCAGGCAGAAGCATCAATTCTGGCTATTGCCAATGTAACCTCCACTGTTACATACTATAATGGTAACGATGTAGTGGGATTATTTAATGGAAATACTCTTATTGATATTATCGGTGTTTATCAACAAGACCCAGGAACTGCCAATTGGCCTGTTGCCGGAACTCCTTCTGCTACTGCGGAACATACTTTAATTCGGAAGCCAACTGTTATTCAGGGCAATACCAATTTTCTTGCTGGAGCTGGAACTAATGCTGACGATTCGGAGTGGATAGTTTTTCCGCAGAATTATTTTGCCGATTTGGGTCAGCATACTTTTAATCCCGGAGCTCCCGAACAAGCAGCAACTCCTACTTTTAATCCTCCTGCAGGGGTCTATGCAAATCCTATCAGTGTAACAATTTCTTCTACAACGCCTGGAGCTACAATTCGTTATACTACAGATGGTACAGAGCCGAATGAAACATCCACTCTCTATTCTGCTCCTATAGCTTTGGCAACTACTACAACTCTGAAAGCCAAGGCCTATGCTACCGGTTTTAGTCCTTCTTACACAGCAACTGCTAATTATATCTTCCCGGTGCAAGTTTCCAATATTGCAGCTTTACGTGCTTCTGCCGCCGATGGAACAACTATTTATCAGCTTGCCAATGAAGTAATACTTACGATGCAACAGAACTGGCGTCACCAAAAGTTCATTCAGGATGCAACAGCTGCTATTTTGATTGATGATTATAATAATATTATGAACACTCCTTATAATATCGGAGATGGAATTACAGGCATTACAGGAACTCTAAATCGTTACACTACCGGTATGCTACAATTTTGGCCCGTAATAAATCCCGGTCCTGCAACCTCTACAGGTAATGTAATTATTCCTCAATTGGTAACTATAGCAGAGATAACTAACAATGCAGAACTCTATCAATCACGTTTAATGCGTCTGGATAATGTTCACTATGCTAGCCCCAGCGGAAATTATGCCGCTCAAACCAGTTATGATTTATTGGATGCTACGGGCACTATTGTAATGCGAACTCAATTCTCTGATGCGGATTATATTGGAACTCCTATGCATCAGGGAAATTTTAATGTGTATGTTATAGTTACTCAGTATAATGCTACAACACAGGTTACTCCCAGAATGCTAAGTGACTTCAATCCCGTTGCCAATGATGATAATGTGTTAACACCTATGCAAATTGAACTGATAGGCAACTATCCTAATCCTTTCAATCCCGAAACAACTATTCGTTTCAAAATGGAAAAATCAGCTCCTGCGGAAGTGATTATTTACAACGATAAAGGTCAGATAGTTAAAACATTTAGCACTATTGCTACGCAGGGAATAAACAGTGTTGTTTGGGATGGAAAAGATAATAATGGACATCCTGTTGCCAGTGGAGTTTATCTGTTCCGTCTGAAATCAGGAAGCTACAGTAGCACCAAAAAAATGGTTTTGATGAAATAGCCGGAGGATGCTGTTCCTCCTCAAGAAAAAAGGGAGATTCAGCGAGCTCCGACTACACCAAAACGACTTTTGACTACACAGTAAACAGCATACTGACAACCTACTATTTATAAAGTAAGAAAGCAAAGATGTCAGTATGCTGTTTTACAATTTAGAGAGCAATGCCAATATCCAAACGAAAACTTCTGTTGATAACGGATTTATATCCCAATAAATTCAATCCTGTAAATGGTGTGTTTGTTCAGCAGCAGGCAATTGAACTTTCCAGGTATTATCAGGTTCAAGTTGTTGCTGCTTGTGATAAAAATCCTTATCTTGTATATGAACATCATCAGGATGGCTTTCCAGTAAAACTAATCTGCTATCCCTATTGGCAGAAGTATTTTTTAACTTCCCTGATAACATATAGAATATTGGCTTTACCAGCCATAAAAAGATGCTATAAAAGATTTCAACCGGATATAATTCACATTCACGATTACCGTCATATTCCGGAATTATTTTGGTTGAAGCCCTGGTTAAATAAACTTACTGTTCCCAAGTATCTCACTTTACATAATATACGCACTCATCCCGAACGGCTGAAAAATAACCCCCGGATTGGTTTTTACCGTTGGGCTTTAACGAAAACACTAACTGGTTGGGAGCATATTTTTACCGTAAATAGCAAAATAGCTAAATGGGTAAAACAATATAACCCTGCTTCCAAAGTAACGATAATAGGTAATGCTGTTTCAGAGCTTGCTGAAGTTGATCCGCAATTAATAGAGCCATATAAAAATATTTTGTTAGCCGATTATTTTCATCTTATCAGCATAGGTAACCTGTTTACCGAGAAGGGCTTTTCATATTTGATTGAAGCAATATCCTTATTAAAAAAAGAAGGACTTCAAGTTCAGCTCATTATAGCAGGGGATGGAGATAGAAGAAAGGAACTGGAAAATCAGGTTAGGAACAATAACTTGAACGAGGAAGTGATATTCCTTGGTAGAATTGAGAATAAACTGTTAAGAAATATCCTGCCTTTGTTTGATTTATTTGTTCTGGCAAGCTATAGTGAAACCTTTGGCATTGTATTTCTGGAAGCAATGTTTGCCGGCTTGCCTGTAATTGGCATTAAAGAAGAGGGTATCTACAATTTGGCAGAAGACGGTAAACAAGCATTATTTGCAGAGCCCAAAAACAGTAAAGACCTGGCTGCTAAAATTAAATTACTGATGATGAATCCGCTTTTAAGAGAGGAGATAGCTAAAGCAGGACAAAGATTGGTGCAAGAGAAATATATGCTAAAGGAACTTATTAAAAGAATAATAGCGGTTTATGAACAAAAATAAGATACTGATGATTATCAACGAATTTCCTCCCACAGGTCAAAGCGGAGTTCAAAGACCTTTGAAATTCGTTAAATATGCCGTAAAAGCCGGATGGGAGGTGCATATTATTGCTCCTAAAAAGCCGGTGAGAAAAGTGGTAGATTATTCCCTTCTGCAGGAAATACCCAAAGAAGCACATATTTACAGAGTTGCTGGCTTAGGCATTAAGACCCCGGATGAAAGCAAAATGGTAAATGCCCATTTTGCGGAAACAGCTCCACCTTCCAAGATAGAAAGAGCATTTTGGAGATTGGCAAAGCTGGTAAATGATTTTCTTTTCCCTTATGATAAACAAATCGGCTGGATGCCTTTTGCCTATTATACTGCTTGTAAGATTATTAAAAAGCAACAGATTAGAAATATTTACATCACTGCTTTTCCCTATTCTGCTTTTCTTGTTGGTTTGGCTCTTAAGAAGAAGTATAAGGACAAAATTTTCTGGGTAGCGGATTATAGAGATTCCTGGCAGTTTGGCATAATGATAGAAAAATTAGTATTTCCCTTTCGCTTGAAAACTATCCGCAAAACGGATGATAAAGTTCTGGCAACTTGTGATGCAGCTGTTTTTGTAACTCCGGAAACCCAATTGGAATATATAAACAAACATAGCTGGTTGAAAGAAAAGTCCTATTATATTCCCAACGGCTATGATGAAGATGATTTTACGGGTATTACCCCGAAAAAGTTTGATAAGCTGACTCTTGTTTTAATGGGCAAGCTAACTAAGGTTTATGGTTCTCCCTTAAATTTACTGAAGGCACTGGAGGACTGCTTTCCGAATAATTATCAGGTAATCCATATAGGCAATATAGATAAAGCTATTTTGAACAACATAAAAACCTCCGGTTACACGAGCTATAATTATCTTGGCTATCAAAAACATAGCGACGCAATTGCCTATTCCCTGGGAGCAGACATCAATTTGATTATCCTAAATGAAAATCCCACTGCCAAATATTGGTATCCAGGCAAGCTTTTTGAACTTTTACGCTGTGGGAAACCTATTCTGGCTTTAGGACCAAAGGAAAGCAATCTGGAGAAAATATTAAGCGCTACCAAACGAGGCAGATACGCCTATATAAACGATAAAGAACAAATAAAAGCCCAAATTGAATATATCCTAAAAAATCACGATCAGTTTGATACCTCTCCCGAAACGATTAAACAATATTCCCGAGAAGAACTATGCAAACAGTTATTGGCAATATATGAAAAAGGTTAATCCAGTAATTCCTGAACGCGTTTAAATACCATATCCGGAGTAAGCTTAAGCAGACAATCCAGTGTGCAGTTTGGTTTCTTTTTCTTATCTATGCAAGGAGAGCAGTCAACAGGATAGCGAATTATGTTACTATTATTTGAAAAAGGAGCTGTCTGTAACTCGTTGGCAGGACCAAAAATAGTTAACCCCTTTATTCCAAAACAGGAAGCGATATGTCCTAAACCGGAATCGGTATTAATAAAGAAATGTAATCGGGAAATAATTGCAGCTACATTTGCCAGTGGAGCATTGAGCAGAAGAAGGGTCTTAGTTCTTGCCTGAATAGCTTTTCCTACTTCAATTTCATCAGGACCTGCAATAATCAAAATAGGATAATCATATTGCCTTTTAAGCTTTTCTATTAAAGCAATAAAATATTCCTTATTCCATCTTCTGCGTTTATTTTTAGCCATACAACCAGGATGTATGCCAATAATCTTTTTTCCTGTTAGATTGTTTTCAGCCAGGAAATTTTCTGCCCATTGATGATTTGCTTCCGTTAAATGAAAATAGGGATATAAATTTAGTTCATTTTGACGAACAATTGCTTCTTCCCAGGAAGGCAGATTTAGGAAACTTTGAAACAGAGTATAGTTACTTCGGGTTCTGGAAAGAAGAGGATTAAATTTAACATAGACGGATAAACCCGGGTAGCGAAACTTTTTATATTCTCCAACCTTGATTTCTGCCTTTAAGAGTAACATAAAAAGCCAGGTTTTCCAGGGGCGAACTCCAGAAGAAAAAAGGACAGCTTGATACTTCTCTTTCCGTAGTTTGAAAAGAGTAGGAAGCAGTAAATTTGCTTTCCAGCCAGTAAAATGAATTTTACTAATAAAAGGAGCATCTGTTACAGGTATTGCAGCGGACTTCGGGAAAAAAAGAATTTCCAGTTCCAGCAAAGGATATAAGGTCTTTACTGCTTGTAAAACAGGAGTTAATAAAATCAGATCACCAATTCCCCAAGTATGAATAACTAAAACTTTTCCCTGTGTAACTTTTTTCATTGTAAAGACCTTAAGCCGTTTTATGCAAGAATTTTTCCCAAAGACCTTTCAAATCAGCCATTGTTTCCTGCCATAAATCAATAATATCTTTTCTCGTTGGTAAGAGGTATTTTAGCATTTTGCCCTGGCTGTCCTTTTGTTCAAAATAAACAATTAAAATAAACCAGAGAAAATAGGAAAAACTACTGCTGAGTGCAGCTCCGTTGATTCCCATAACGGGAATCAGCCAAAGATTTAAGCCAATATTAATTACTAAAGCCACAGCGGGAAGGATAATACTGATTATAGGAAAGCCCTTACTATTCAAGTAATTATTAAACAGCGAACCAAAACTTAAACCATAAACAGCTGGCATTAACCAAAAATAAACATAATACACAGGCACAAATTGAACTCCAAACATTATGCGCATTATGAATTTGCCCAGAAGACCAAAACCTAAATTTGCCAAAGTTATAAAGAAAAAGAACAACAGAAGGGTCTTCTTCAGAAGCAGCCATTTACTAATATCATCATCTATATCGGAAAGCTTTACAAACAATAAACCCCCTACAAGGTTTGAAGCAATCTGAATAAAATCTACAATATGTGCTGCCATAGAATAAATTCCTACTTCCTTGAAATCCAAAAAATGCTTGATTATTACAATATCGGCTCTAATTAGTAACATAATGAACAGAGAAGAAAGAAAAACACGAAAACCATAACTGTAAAACAGCTTAACTAACTTGAAATTTAACTGCTTATACCAATTAGTCCATTTGGTTCGCAATACCAAATAAATAACACTGACAAATAAACCTGCAACGGTAAAAACCAAGACCGCATTAATTCTATCTACTTCTAACAGAGCAAAATAACCAATAAGCAAAAGAACAAAAAAGATAGCGGAACTTAAAAAATGCGCCAAAGAATTTTCCAGAATTCTATCCATTCCCATATATATTGCCTGTAATTGCATAAATGCCTTATTAAAAGAAATAAACATTATTAAAAGGATTATTTTTGCCGGAGTAAGAGGATAACCAATCAATTTACTCCAAAAATCCAGAAAAACAATGCCCAGACAGCTGAAAATGAGCAATTCCAAAAACATCGTAAGAATAGTCCAGCCAAACATCGTTTTCACTTCATCAGGATATTTACGCACTAAATAAGGATAGCTTCTGAAAATTCCCCAATCCAAAATCATCCAGATAAAACCTCCTAAAGTAATTAAATAGCTGTATTCACCTTTCAAAGTTAAACCTAAATACCTGGCACTTATCCAGCTGATTAAAAAGGAAAGAATTAGGATTACTATCCTGAAACTGCCACTGGTAACGATATTTTTCTTCAGGTTTATCTGGGACATTTTTCTCTGTTTTTGCTGTGTAAATTTTGGTTTTTACTATAATTCATAATGCCATAATGCTTATATCGTCCTTTTTGTCAAATGGAAAAAAACTCTCTGCTCTTCGCTCTTAGCCCTCTGCCAAAAGCCCGTCAGGGCGAAACAATGATAGCGATGGTGGCGTAAACCCCTCGTTACAAATGGGAAAAAAACTCTCTGCTCTTCGCTCTTAGCCCTCTGCCAAAAGCCCGTCAGGGCGAAACAATGATAGCGATGGTGGCGTAAGCCCCTCGGGAAATGGAAAATGAAGAATGAATTAAGTCAGGAGTCGTCATCGCTTATATAATTTTAACCTTTACCTCAAATTATTTTAGCGATGAGAACTCATAACGACTTGGATTTTTTACAAAGAGACAAAGGGAAAAGAGAAATAAGGGAGAATTGAGAATGGAAGTAGCTCCGAAACCATAAAAATAACCTCGGTGTTCTATGTATTTTCGGCGTAAACCAAAATTAAAATCATAACTCTATGTTTTTTTATTGTGAGGTGTAAGTGGACTTAATTTCCTTGACAGTTAACAGCTTGATTTTATCAGGAACTTTCAAGGTAAATGCAATGTTAACTTTATATAAGACACAAAGAAAAGGACAATAAATGGTAATCGCGAAGATAGTATTCTGGATTTCCTGGCTACTTTTAGCTTACCACTTTGTTGGTTATGGATTAATCTTATTTATCATAACTTCACTGTTTAAAAAAGCAAAGATTTCAATTCCCGCACCGGATGTCTTTCCTTCCATCACTGTAATATGTCCTGCCTACAACGAGGAAAAGGTTATAGAAGAAAAAATCCGTTCCTTTTTACAGCTGAATTATCCTAAAGAAAGAATAAAAATGATTATTATTTCTGATGATTCCACCGATAGAACTAATGAAATAGTGCAAAAATATACCGATCAAAACATTTCTCTGGTAATTCAAAAGCCAAGAGCAGGCAAACAAAATGCTCATAATCTTGTGTTACCCTTACTGGATACCGATTATGTTTTATCTACCGATGCCAACAGTATTTTTACTCCCGATTGTGTTCAACTTTTAGTAGCTAAAATGCTTTCTGATAAAAGGATAGGTCTCGTTTCGGGAGAAGTGAAAATGGTTAAAAGAGGCAGTAAACAATCGGGGGAAGCTCACTATTGGAAATACGAGGCATTTTTAAAATTGATGGATTCACGGCTAAAAACTTTAATCGGAGCTAATGGTCCTATCTATTTGATTAAAAGAGAACTTTTTTCGGAAATTCCCTCAAACAGTCCTGATGATTTTGAACGGGTTTTACTTACTTTAAAACGAAGATATATAGCTGCTTATGAACCACAAGCCATCATTTATGAAGAAGTTACCGAAAAAGCGACGGAAGAAATATCCCGAAAAGTGAGGATTATTACCCAGGAATGGTGTGTTTTGAAACGCAATATTGAGTTATTAAATCCGTTTCGTTATCCCGCTGTAAGTTTTATTTTATTTTCGCACAAAGTGTTACGCTGGTTATTCTTTGTTTTTGTATTGACAGGATTTGTCAGTAACGCTTTTTTGTTGCAGTTTGGTTTTTACAGGATTGTTTTTATTTTGCAGGTGATATTATATTTGTTTGGAACTATAGGACTTATATTCCAGGAAAAAGGTCACCATATTCCTTTAACCGGAATTCCGGGATATTTTGTAGCGATGGTCTATTCCTCAGCTCTTGCTTTTTGGAACTTCCTGCAAAATAAGAAGATTAATTTATGGCAGCCGGTGCGCTAAGGAGAAAAAATGAATATTCTAATTACCGGCAGTAACGGTTTTGTCGGTTCCAATTTAATGCGGGAACTGGAAGAAGACGGGCATACTGTAATCGGTATTGATATCAGTGAACATTGCGAAGGGAAAAAGCATCCCCAAACGCTGAGAGGAGATATCAGGTCGCTAAAGGATTTAAACAGGGTTGCCTCTGTTTTTTTACAAAAGCAGCAATGTCCTCTGGAACTGATTATTCATTGCGCAGCAGCGAAGAATGACTTTGGCGTTTCCCGTCAGGAATATTATAGTCATAATAAATACGGCACCAAAACATTACTGAATTTTGCCTGTGAGCAAGGCATCAAGAAGTTAATTTATATCAGTTCCGTTGGCGTTTTTGGTCATCCGGAAGGTAAAGCAAATGAGGATTTTCCTTATAATCCGGATACTGATTATGGCGCTTCAAAACTGGCAGGAGAGGTGCTTTGTATCAAGTGGCAGCAGCAAAATCCGGAACACGAACTTATTGTTTTGCGTCCGGCAGCTATTTTTGGTCCCGATAATTTTACCAATACTTATAAACTTATAGATACTTTACATAGAAGACCCTATTTAACTATCGGCGAAGGAAATCACATTAAAACCATCGTTTCCATCCATACTGTGATTGATATGATTCGTTTTGCAATGCAGAAATTAGCCCCTGGATACGAACATTATAACTGCATTGATGAGCCATATTTAACCTTGAAGGAATTAATGGAGCTTATTTGTTCGCATCCAGGTTTCCAAATGCCCCGCTTTAAAATCCCCTTGAAAGCAGCAATTGGCATTGGAAGATTGTTTGATATTCCAGCGAAACTTTTTTCTATAGACCTTCCAGTAAATAGTGAGAGGATGCGTAAATTAGGAACCGCTACCTATTTTACTGCCGAAAAAGCTAAAAAAGATGGTTTTGTACAAAAGATGTCCCTAAAAGATAGCATCACCGAGATGTGCGATTGGTATCTTTCTATAAACAAATAACATAACAGGAGTATTTTGGATGAAAACAGTGAAAATCGGCTTAATTGGCTGTGGCCGCATTTCTAAAAATCACCTTGATGCCGTTTCTCAAATTCCGGAAGCGGAGTTTGTTGCCGTTTGTGACCTTGTGGAAGAAAAAATGCAGGCGGTAGCAGAAAATTATGGAATTAAAAATCTTTATAACAACTATCAGGATATGCTGGAAAACGAAAAGTTAGACCTCGTTTCAATTTGCACACCAAGTGGCTTGCATCCTCAAATGGGAATTGATGTAGCAAACCATAAAATCAATGTGTTAACCGAAAAACCGATGGCTACAAACATTGAGTCAGCCGATGCTTTAATCCGGGCTTGCGACCAAAATAAGGTGAAACTTTTTGTAGTTAAACAAAATCGCCTCAATGCCACTATGCAACTCCTTAAAAGAGCTATAGATAAAGGACGCTTTGGCAGAATCTATTTGGCGGAGTCCAATGTTTTTTGGCAAAGACCTCAGTCCTATTACGATGCCGAAAAATGGCGTGGAACCTGGGAATTTGATGGCGGTGCCTTTATGAATCAGGCAAGTCATTATGTGGATGCACTTTATTGGCTTTTAGGAAATGTGGATAGTGTTATGGCTTACACGGCAACTATGGCTCGCCGAATTGAAGCGGAAGATACGGGTTGTGCTATCTTACATTTTCGCAATGGCATAATAGCAACTATCAATGTTACAATGTTAACTTATCCCAAAAATTTTGAGGGCTCTATCACTATCATCGGGGAAAAAGGAACGGTTAAAATCGGTGGCGTGGCAGTAAATAAAATAGAAAAATGGGAATTTGAGGATTACGATGATGATGATCGCATTGCTCAGGACGCCAATTATCAGCCGCCAAATGTGTATGGCTTTGGTCATAATCCCTACTATCGCAATGTGATAGATGTCCTTTTAGGCAAAGATGTCCCTTCCACCGATGGAAGAGACGGCAGAAAATCAGTGGAAATTATTCAGGCAATTTACCGTTCTGCCAAAACCGGAAAGCGCGTTTCTCTGCCTTTATAAAGTAAGGATTTTTTTCCCCTTAAGGTAGCAAAATCATTTAGCATACAATTTCAGACCTTGGGCTGCCGAATTTCAATTCGGAAAAGGGAATACCGAAAATGTTTTTGGAAAACTATCTGATATCATTTCTATTTTCATAATCCCTTTGTCATTCCTGCGAAAACTGGAATCCAGATATTTTTAATCTTTTTAACTGAATTTTTAATATTGAACATATTATCTGTGCCAAATTGGAATTTACCACCCTTTTTCCCCTCAACTATGTTTTTCTGCTTCATCTTTTTTTGCCTGCATAACCATCTAATAATCCAGTAACACTCAAGTAACAACCCCGTAACGGAACTACGGAAGTGTTACGGAAGTGTTACGGTGTCGTTACTTAATCA
>ERZ724504.564-NODE-564-length-20971-cov-4.405336_pt1 | contig 20971 bp, 17 predicted proteins | sample MGYA00376037_ERZ724504 | MGnify/ENA primary metagenome ERZ724504 (study PRJEB28724, sample SAMN07190888) | wastewater metagenome | isolation source: influent of sewage treatment plant in Hong Hong | place: USA: Christiansburg, Virginia | collected 2016-03-01 ... | reverse complement strand
GTCGCAGGGCATGTCAGAAAGCAACAGCGTCGACACCCGCGCCTGGTGGCGGGCGGCGGCCAGGCGCCCGCCCTTGATGGCCGACAGGTGGCGGCGCACGCAGTTCATCTCGCTGATGGTCGCACCGCTTTTGAGCAGCGCGGTGTTGATGGCCTGCTTGTCGGCCAGGGTCAGGCCGGGAGCGGGGTCAACCAGCAGCGCTGAGCCGCCGCCCGAGATCAGGGCGATGACCAAGTCGTCCTCGGTCAGGCCCGTGACCAAGCTACGGATGCGCTGCGCCGCCGCCAAGCCTGCCGCGTCGGGCACGGGGTGGGCGGCTTGCACGATCTCGATGCGCTGGCACGGCACCTCGTAGCCGTAGCGCGTCACCACCAAGCCGCTGAGTTCGCCGGGCCAGTGCGCCTCCAGTGCCGCAGCCATCGCTGCCGAGGCTTTGCCCGCGCCGATTACCACGGTGCGCCCTTTGGGTGGGGCGGGCAAATTCGGCGGCAGGCACAGCGCGGGCTGGGCGCTGGCCACGGCGGCATCGAACAGGGCGCGCAGCAAAACGGCGGGGGCGGGGGTGGTGCTCATAACGGTCAGGGGATGAAATTACGGTTGATCGGGGGTCACAGTGTGATCGGCCAGCAATTCCAATGCCTTGACCAAGGCTGAATGGTCTTGGTCAGCCAGTCCGTGGGCGGCGCAGGCTTGCATCAGTTGCGCGGCGTTGGCGGTTTGAGGCAGGGCCACGCCCAATTCGCGCGCGCTTTGCAGGGCCAAGTTCAAGTCCTTTTGATGCAAGCGGATGCGGAAGCCGGGCGCAAAGGTGCGCTTGATCATGCGCTCGCCATGCACTTCCAAAATCCGGCTGGAGGCAAAGCCGCCCATCAGCGCGGCGCGCACTTTGGCGGGGTCGGCACCGGCCTTGCTGGCAAAGACCAGTGCCTCGCTGACGGCAGCAATGTTCAGCGCCACGATGATCTGGTTGGCGACTTTGGTGGTCTGGCCGTCGCCGGAGCCGCCGACCAAGGTGATGTTTTTGCCCATTTTTTCCAGCAAAGGGCGCACGCGCTCAAAGGCTTCGGGCGTGCCGCCGCACATGATGGTGAGCGAGGCGGCCTTGGCCCCGACTTCGCCGCCGGAGACGGGCGCGTCGATGTAGTCCGCGCCCAAGGCTTCGATGCGCTGGGCAAAAGTTTTGGTCGCCATTGGCGAGATCGAGCTCATGTCCACCACGGTTTTGCGCGTGCCGCCGGGTGCGGCAGGCAGCGCCGAGGCCACGCCTTGCGGGCCAAACAGCACGGCTTCCACGTCGGGCGTGTCGGGCACCATGATGAAGATCACATCCGAGTTTTCTGTCACCACGGCGGCATCAGCGCAGACCAGGGCTGATGCGGCGGCGATGTCAGCGGGCACGGCACTGCGTGTGTGGACATGGAGCTGGTGGCCCGCTGCCGCCAGATGCAAAGCCATAGGCGTGCCCATGATGCCCAAGCCGATAAAACCGATGTTCATAAGAAAAATTCCTTGTCTGCCAAAGTGAGGTGAAGCGGCAATGGCTCAGTAGCCGCTGCCGGATGGGGAAGCCTGCGGCGCAGGCGCGGGTGCGCTGGGGCGCAGGTTGTGCATCCCGCTGCGCATGGTCTGCACGGTTTGCTTGGCCCCAGCAGCCATCAGCCGCGCATCAGAGCTGACGGTGACGAACTGAAAACCCTGCGCAATGCGGCGCAGCGCCGCGTCGGTGCCGCCGTTGTGGATGCCCGCCACCAAGCCGTGCGCTTGGGCGCGTTCCAAGATGTGGGCAATGGCTTGGGCGGCGGGCGGGTCCACGTCGTCAAAGGTGGGCGTGCAGCCCAGCGCCAGCGACAAGTCCGACGGGCCGATGTAGATCGCGTCCAGCCCTTCGACGGACATGATGGCGTCCAGGTTGTCGAGCGCCTTGGCGGTTTCGATCATCGCGAAGGTGACGATGGTGTCGTTGGCGTGCTGGGCGTAGTCCGCGCCGCCGTACAGCAGCGCCCGCACCGGGCCAAAGCTGCGCGTGCCGCGCGGGGCGTAGTGCGTCCAAGCGACCAGTTTCTCGGCATCTTCGCGGGTGTTGATCATGGGGCAGATCACGCCGTAGGCGCCTGCGTCCAGCGTCTTCATCAAGATGCCCGCGTCCAGCCAAGGCACGCGCACCACGGGCGTGGTCGGCGTGGTTGAGATGGCTTGCAGCATGGGCACCATCTTGGTGTAGTCCACCATGCCGTGCTGCAAGTCGATGGTCAGCGAATCCCAGCCTTGGTGGGCCATCGTCTCTGCCGCAAAGCTGTCGGGTATGGCCAGCCAGCCGTTGACCACGGCACCCCCGGTGGCCCAGGTGGTGCGTAAAGGATTGGGACGCATGCGTGATCTCCTCGTTACTTTGAATATCAGGTCACTGGGGCCGGGTTGAACAGCACCAAAGCGTTGTGCAACTGATGGTGTTCGGCCCAGGTTTTTTGGCCGCTGGCGGTGGCCAGCATCAGGTGAAACAGCGCCCAACCGGCTTCTTCGATGGTTTGCTCGCCGTCAGCGATGCGGCCTGCGTTCACGTCCATCAGGTCGTGCCAGCGGCGGGCCAAGTCGGTGCGGGTGGCGACTTTGATCACAGGGCATTCGGCCAAGCCATACGGCGTGCCGCGCCCGGCGGTGAACACATGCAAATTCATGCCCGCCGCCAGTTGCAGCGTGCCGCAAATGAAGTCACTGGCCGGGGTGGCGGCGTAGACCAAGCCGCGCTGCTCGGGGCGCAGCTTCTCGCCCGGAGCCAGCACATGGCTGATGGCACTGGAGCCGCTTTTGATGATGGAGCCCATCGCCTTTTCGACGATGTTGGACAAGCCACCGGCCTTGTTGCCCGGCGTGGTGTTGGCGGCGCGATCCACCCGGCCCCGATCCAAGTAGCGGTCGTACCAGCCCAACTCGCGGATGATGGCTTCGGCCACTTCGGGTGTGGCGGCGCGGGCGGTGAGCTGCTCCACGGCGTCGCGCACTTCGGTGTTCTCGCTGAACATCACCGTGGCCCCGGCGCGAACCAGCAGGTCGGCGGCGTAGCCCACGGTGGGGTTGGCCGTCACGCCCGAAAACGCATCCGAGCCACCGCACTGCACACCCACCACCAACTCGCTGGCGGGAATGGCGACGCGCTGGCGCTGGTTCAAGCGGCTCAGCGCGGGCACAGCGCGGGCCAAGATGTCGTCAATCATCGACATGAAGCCGACGTGCGCGTCGTCTTGCAGGCAAACCGTTTCTGGCCCGCTGGCGGCGTCGCGCCCATCGACGATGGGAAAGCTGCCGGGCGGCAGCAGGCGCTCGGGTTGCAGCTTTTCGCAGCCCAGGCTGACCACTAGCACCTCGCTGCCAAAGTTGGGGTTGCGGCTGATGTGGCGCAGCGTGCGGATGGGGATGATGGCGTCGGGCGCATCAATCGCCACGCCGCAGCCGTAGCTGTGTTCCAGTCCGACCACGTCGTCCACGTTGGGGTACAGCGGCAGCAGTTCGGCCTTGATGCGCCGGACGGCGTGCGCCACCACGCCCGCCACGCACTGCACCGTGGTGGTGATGGCCAAGATGTTGCGCGTGCCCACCGAGCCATCGGCATTGCGGTAGCCCATGAAGGTGTAGCCGGTGAGCGGCTCGGCCACCGGGGCGGCCTGCGTCGCCAGCGGCAAGCCTTCCAGCACGCGGGCGGCGGGCATGTCGAGCAGGCGCTCGTGAATCCAGCGGCCTGCGGCGATGTCGGTGCGGGCGGTGCCAATCAGCACGTTGTAGCGGCGCACGGGTTGCCCAGCGGCGATGTCTTCCAGCGCCACCTTGTGGCCCTGGGGCACTTTGTCCAGCAAGGTGAGGCCCGCGCCGGGCACGCCGGGCGGCAGCACCGTGCCTGCGGGCAGGCCACCGTCATTGGCGACGATGGCCACGTTGTCCGCCGGGTGCATGGCGATGGTGAGGGGAGGTCGGGTCGGGGTGTTCATGAGGTCTGAAGGGTGGAGGGTCATTCCAAGCTGACTTTGCCTTCGCGGGCCACGCGGCCCCACTTGGCCAGCTCTTGGCGGTTGAAGTCGGCAAACTGCGCCGGGGTGTTGGGTTGGTGGATCATGGCCAAGGCTTCCAGCCGGGGCTTGAGTTCAGGCTGCGCGAGAATTTTTTCGACCTCTTGGTTCAGTCGCTGCACGATGGCGGCGGGCGTGCCAGCCGGGGCGTACAGGGCTTGCCAGCTGCTCACGTCAAAGCCGGGCACACCCGCTTCTTGCATGGTGGGCACGTTGGGCAAGGCGCTGCTGCGCTGGGCGCTGGTCACGGCCAAAGCGCGCACCTTGCCGCCTTGGATGTGCGGCAGCGCGACGGTCACGGTCTCGAAACTGGTGGGCACTTGGTGGCCGATCACATCCTGAATGGCCGGGGCGCTGCCCTTGTAGGGCACATGCGCCAAGTCCGCGCCCGCCAGCAGCTTGAACAGCTCGCCCGACATGTGCTGCGAGCTGCCTTGGCCCGAGGTGGCAAAGCCAATGGTGTCAGGCTTGGCCTTGGCGGCGGCGATCAGCTCTTTCACGGATTTGTACGGCTGGTCTGTGCCCACCAGCAGCACGTTGGGAATGCTGCCCAGCAAGATCACCGGGGCAAAGTCTTTGAGGGGGTCATAAGGCGTTTTGGTGCGCAGCGCCGGGTTGATGGCGTGGCTGGCAATGGTGCCCAGCAGCAAGGTGTAGCCGTCAGGGGCTGACTTGGCGACCACATCCGCCCCAATCACGCCGCCCGCGCCTGCGCGGTTGTCGACGATCACGTTCTGGCCCAGCACCAGGCGCAGCTTGTCGCTGAGCAAGCGACCCAAAATGTCGCTGGTGCCGCCAGCGGCAAACGGCACCACCAGCTTGATGGGCTTGTTCGGCCATGCTTCTTGCGCTTGAACGCTGGGGCTGAAGCCCAGCACAGTGGTCACGGCGAGGGCAGAACTGGCCCAGTGCAGCAGGTGTCGGCGAAGCATGGTGGGTGTCTCCAGAGGATGGCGTTATCGGGTTTTGTGGTATGTCATCGTACAACATGATGGCGTGACATTGCCACTGAAATCACGTCATATTTAGGGTAAACACGGGGGTGATGTGGACTGATGAGGCATTTTTGCGCGCTAACTTGCATCCGTGTGAGGTATCAAAGTACATTGTTGTATGACGACTGATGTGCCGGCATGCTGGCGCTATCCTTATTCCTCTTTGCTCAGACTGGATGGATGACCATGACCCTCGAACTCTTGCAAACCGGCCCTTTGGTGCCAGCGCTGGAGGCGGCACTGCAAGCCCGTTACGCCGTCACCCGTCTGCATGAACAAGTCGACCCGTTGGCCTTTGTGGCCGCCGAAGGCGCACGCTTTGCCGCCATTGCCAGCTCGGCGGCGGTGGGCTTTGGTGCGGCGCTGTTGCCGCATCTGCCGAATCTGCGCGTGGTCAGCAGCTACGGCGTGGGGCTGGACAAACTGCCCGTGGCCGAACTGCACGCCCGCGCCATCACCTTGGCGACCACCAGCGGCGTGCTGGACGACTGCGTGGCCGATGCCGCTTGGGCGCTGCTGCTGGCTGTGGCGCGGCGCGTGGTGCAAGCCGACGCCTACGTGCGCGCAGGCCAGTGGGCGCAAGACGGCACCAACCGCTTTGCGCTGGGGCGGCGGGTGAGTGGGGCGCGTTTGGGCGTGGTGGGGCTGGGCCGCATCGGCCAAGTCATCGCCAAACGCGCCAGTGGCTTTGACATGCGCGTGGCCTACCACAGCCGCCGCCCGGTGCCCGGCGTGCCTTGGCGCTACGAAGCCGACTTGCGCGCGCTGGCGCAGAGCAGCGACTTTCTGGTGGTGATTACCGCCGGTGGCCCCGGCACGCAGCACCTCATCAACGCCGAGGTGCTGAACGCGCTAGGCCCGCGTGGCTACCTCATCAACGTGGCACGCGGCAGCGTGGTCGATGAAGCGGCGTTGCTGGCCGCTTTGCACGAAGGCCGCATCGCCGGGGCGGGATTGGACGTGTTTGACAACGAACCCGCCATCAGCGCCGCCATGCGCAGCGCGCCCCGCACCGTGCTGCTGCCGCACATCGCCAGCGCCACGGAAGAAACCCGCGCAGCGATGGCCGAGCGGGTGGTGGAAAACCTAGAGGCTTACTTCAGCACCGGGCAGGTGCTGACGCCAGTGCGGCCCTGATCAGGTCAGGGCGTGTTACAGCCGCTGCCAGCGGTGCCGAAGCCACCGATCAGCGCCGTGGCCTGGCTTTGGATGCCTGACAATGCCTCTGTGACCGAGGTGGTCTGGTTGTTCGAAATCAGAACCAAGGTTTGCATAATGAGTTTCAAAGAATTTCACTGACCATGGCAAATTCCGCAGTCCGGACAGAGAGCGCTCCCGAGCCCGGCGACAGCTACGTGCAGTCCTTCGCCCGAGGGTTGGAGGTGATTCGTTCCTTCAACGCGCAGGCCCGCCAGCAAACCCTGAGCGAGGTCGCGGCCAGCACTGGCCTGACCCGCGCCGGTGCGCGCCGCATCTTGCTGACTTTGCAAACGCTGGGCTATGTGGATGGCGACGGCAAGTACTTCCACCTCACGCCGCGCATCTTGGAGCTGGGCTTTGCCTATCTGTCGTCCTTGCCGATCTGGAATCTGGCCGAGCCGGTGATGGAGCGCTTGGCCGACCAAGTCAAGGAATCGTGCTCCGCCGCTGTGCTCGATCGCTGCGACATCGTCTACGTGCTGCGCGTACACACCCATAAAATCATGTCGCTTAACTTGGGCGTGGGGTCGCGCCTGCCGTCCTACTGCACCTCTTTGGGTCGGGTGTTGCTGGCGGGTTTGACCGATGCCGAAGTCGAAAATCATTTGCGCGCCAGTGATCTGCAAGCGCGCACTCGCCATACCTTGACCGACCCGGCACAACTGCTGCGGCAGGTGCAGTTGGTGCGCACCCAAGGTTGGTGCTTGGTCGATCAGGAACTGGAAGAGGGCTTGATCTCCATGGCCGCGCCGGTGTTCAACCGGGCTGGCGTGACGGTGGCGGCGTTGAACATTTCAGGCCAGGCCAACCGCAGCAGCGCCGAGGCCATGCAGCAAACCATGCTGCCCGCTTTGCGCGAGGCGGCCCACACCATTTCGATGTTGCTGCGCTCCAGCGGGTCTCGCTAAAGCTGCTGTGCTGGCCCAGGCCACGCCAGCATCAGCCGGTGACGACTTGCATGCGGGTCAGGGTGAATGATGCCGTCTTCGCGGTGACGCCACCTTTTCGTCTTGGGGTTGTCGCAAGAGCTGCCCATCTGATGGAACTTGGTCCCGAAGGCCGTCGGGGGATGCCTTGCTGTGCCATGGAGCATCTTGCAATTACCACCAATCGTCACTTTGACCCAGCGGCGGGATGGTATATTTTGGAAATATTTTAATGGAGTGCGAAGTGAACATAAATTGTTATTTACCTCATCTCACTTCAACTGCTCTGATAGCGCCGCCACCTGCATCAGTGGGTGGTTTTGATAATACCATTAAGATATTTTTAGAGACTTGTATTTCTGAAATACATGCAACTTTCAATAGCGCCCATCATTCCGAAGGGGGCACTGATCCCATTGCCCCGGAAAAAGTCCTGAAAATTTTACTCAGTCACGAGTTTAACTATCAGTCCAAAGGACGAACCAAGCATTTGCATGCAGACCTGCTGAAGCTGCTTGGCCGTGTTATAGCCTCAGGAAAAAAGATCCCGATTTATTTTCTTTTTCGTGGGGGATACCGGGCTGCGGTGGGGGGTGAACCTCTGGCGCATGTGTTTGCGCCCGACATCACAGAACTGATGCTGATTTACCAAGTCGCCCGGCTGGAGCGGCGTATTCGCGAGGTTTATCCACCAGGGGTATCGTTTTCTATTGTGATTAATAATGGAGTGGCTGCGTTTACCAATGGTATTGCTTATGCCTGCACCAACGATTATGTTCGGCGTCTTCGTCAATTAATTGGCCGATTGGGTGCGCAGGAGACTGTTTGGGTGCTGAATCAATCCGAATTGGGTAGTTTTGAAGATCGAATGCATGGCATCGACATCGTGCCTAAACCCGAAATCAGCCCTGTCGATCACGGTGTGGTGCAGCGCTTTTTGGGCCGGACTTGTACCGTCGAAGAGGCTTGCCTAAAGATCGCCACTTACGAAAAGGCCGAGATGGTGTGGGGCACTCAAGTGCGCGCCATTGTTGCTGCCGATGGCGGGATTTTTTGCCGACAGGTGGCGCATCCGGCTTGCCTGTCGTTCCGCCCATTTCCTGGAGGGGCGATCCGGGTGCAAAACGGCACGCTGGCCTTCCGTTTGGGGGATGCCGGGCCGGTGCCCGTTTTCGTCACCCCGCTCACGTGGGCGCGTGAGCAGCCCGTGGTGTTGCCTATGCACCTTGCGCTGTTTGATGGCGTGAGCGCAGCGTCTGAGGCTGCTACCGAGACCGCGCGCGTGCCGACATGAATGCCCAGCACCATGAGCTTGGCGAGGGTTGGCAGTCCTCGTCTTTTTCTGCGCCGAGCGAATCGCTGGTCGCCCGCACTTTGGCCGCCGCCTTGGCCGACACCGCCGCCGCTAGGCCTCAGGCGAGCGCCGTCATAGACCGGGGTCTGCACGTCAGTTTTGCTGAATTGACGCAACGTGTTGGTGGTTTGGCCGCTCAGATTGGTGACGCGGTGGCGCAGCCCGGCCCGGTGGCTTTGTTGCAATCGGTTGGGGTGGATGTGGTGGCGGCTTGGTTCGCCTGCGCGCTGGCCGGACGGCCCTTTTTGTTGCTGGAGACCACCAATCCGCCTGAGCGCAACCGGGCCTTGATGATCCGCGCCGGGGTGCGGATTTTGTTGACGGATCGTGCGCCCGATCCAGTGATGGTCGCCGACATCGATGGGGTGGTTCTGGTGCAGCCTGAGGGACGAGAGGCTTCCTTACAGCCGAATCTGGGGTTGGGCGTGGACGAGCCGACGATGATCTTCCCGACCTCGGGATCTACCGGCGAGTCCAAGCTGATCACGTACAGCGCGCGCACCTTGCAGTCCAAGATGCAGGCTTCGATCCCTTTGATGGGGGCTCAAGCGGGTGACCGGGTTTTGATTGCCGGCTCGCACAGCAACTACGGCTTCTTGCATCACGCACTGCTCTTTGTGCTGGCTGGGGGCACGCTCTGTCTGGTCGATGTGCGCGTCCAGGGGCTGGCAGCGGTGTTCGATGCCATCCTGACCCACAGGGTGCGTCATGTGCGCTTCACCCCTTCGCTGTTTCGGGTGGCCGCCAGCAATCCAGATGCTCGGCCCGCCTTGCAGTTGCTGCGTGGGGTGCGCTTTTCGGGTGAGCCGCTCTTGTCCGCCGATCTGGAACTGGCGCGCCAAGTGCTAAGTCCGGACTGTCGGATTCAAAACGTCTATGGCAGCACCGAAAGTGCGCTGTTCATCTGGACAGATGACCGCGCCCGCACGGTGGAGCCAGGCACGGTACCCATAGGCCGGATTTATCCCTTCTGGGAGTACGCGATCCGCGATGACGATGGAGTCCCGGTGCCGCCCGGCGAGCTGGGGGCTTTGATCATTTCTGCACCCTGTCAGGCGCTGGGTGACTGGCAGGATGGCGTGGTGGACGGGGGCCGTTTCCCGCCCGATCCACGCGGCGGGCCGTGCCGACTCTACGACACCGGCGATGTGGTCAGGCAAGGGCCGGACGGCACGCTGACGGTGGCCGGGCGCAAGGACAGGTTGGTCAAGATCAATGGCCTGCGGGTGTCCTTGGACGAAATCGAATCGCACTTGCAAGCCATGCCCGGCTGCGCCCAAGCCGCCGTGCAAGAGCTGGCCGGGCGCAGCGGCAACCGTTTGGTGGCCTTTTTGGTGAAGGCGCAGGGTGTCGAGGCGACGGAGAGCCCTCAGGCTTGGATGAGCCGCCGACTGCCCCGGCACATGATCCCGGCACGCTTGCACTGGGTCGATGCCATGCCGCTGCTGCCTGGCGGCAAGATTGATCGCAAAGCCTTGTTGGCGGGCTTGCCTGCCGAAGAAGAGGTCATAGAAGTGGCCGAAAGCGATGATCCAATCCAAGCCTTGATTACCCTCTGGCGGCGCATTTTGAAACTGCCCAGTTGCGGCCTGGATGCGGATTTTTTTAGCCTCGGCGGGGACTCCCTTTTGATGCTGGAGCTGCAACTGGCCGTGGAGCAGCGTTTTTCCCGTGGTTTTACAACGGACGATTTCATCGCCCGACCTACGCTGCGTGGCTTGGCTGCACTTTTGGGGCTGGGGCCGATGGGGGAACTTAGCCCACTCCAGCGTGGCGAGGTGGAGATCAATTTTCGTGTCGTGAGGTTGGCTCAAGGAGCCCGGCGCGGAGTGGCGCTGTGCATGCCGGGCTTTTGGGGGGCAGCGAACCAAGACTTCTTGACCCAGTCACCGCTATTGACCGACTTCGACCTTTGGGCCTGCGATGCCCGGTTTGAGTCGGGCACGATGTTGAGCTTTCATCATTGGGTGACGACAGCCTTCTTGATTGCTGAACAGATTGTTGAGGGTCGAGCGGTCAAGCCTGATTTGGTGGTCGGTTTTTCGATTGCAGGCTATATCGCTTGGTTGGTGACGCGGTTGCTGGCGGGGACGGCGGTTCAGCCTGAGCGTGTGGTGGCGATTGATTCAATTCCATTGCACCGTCTACGTGGTTATCGGACTTGGCGTTTCCGTTCAGTTCGGTTGCAGGATGCTTTCGTGCGAACGGCAGGCAGTGATCCGGTTGAATTTTTGAATGTGCAGTGCGATATGCCCGCACCTTTTCAAATTCGCCATCAACCTTCACATTTGTGGCAGGCCGACGGTGTTGGATTCACGATGATCCGAGTCCAGACGCTGGAGCATGGAGACATAGGGAAATCGGCTGCACTGAAGCAGATGGCCTCCGCTGTGAGTCGTTACGTTGAGGGTGGGGCGTCTGCGGTTCAGCCAAATACTTCTATCGCGGGCGTTGATTCTTTCAGCGGCGCTGCCCATGACTTGTTGCGTACGGCAGCCGATCCCGATCTCCATCAATTGAATGAAATTCTGGCCCAACCACAAGCTTTTATTGGTCAGACGGTGCCATCAGCATTGCTGTTTTTGACTTTGGCTTATGCACCTTGGGCTAGGGCGCAGGTTTTTTGTGTCGAGGTGCTTCGGATGCATCCGGGGCTTGCTGCTGGGTACTACGCCAAGATGTTGCTCGCTGTGTTGCCTCAAGCGAGTCCAAGTCAGCAGGCTTCCATGCGCGCAGACATGCTATCAGCCCGTCATGTTGATCTTCACTCCTTTGCGGCCATTGATTTGGCTTTGAGTCTGAGACTTGGCGCTTTCTCAATAGGAAGTCTTCCTGTGCGAACTTTGGCTCGTGTTCTGGCTGTGGTGGCTACCCTTGGTCATCGGAGTAGGAGCGGATTGCGGCGGTTAGGCGATTGGTTCTGAGTGAGATCCGAACAGGCTTCGCCGATCAGCCCGCGCCTTGCTGGCTCAAAATCAACCCCAGCGCCTCGCGCGTCACGGGGTCGGTGCTGTGCCACAGCGGGTCGTAGATGGGTTTCATGCGGCGCAGGATGGAGCCGTGGTCGCCGTACAGGTGGAACTGCACGCCTTGTTTGGCCAGGCGCGTTTGGGTGTCGGCCACGCGCTGCGCCCACAGTTGGCGCATCAGTTTGGCCGAGGTTTGCCCGGCTTTCAGCACCTGTTCTTGCTCGCTGGCGCTGAAGCGCTGCCATGCCTGCTGGCTCATGATGAGCACCTCGGGCGAGACCACATGGCGGGTGAAGGTGTAGTGCGGGGCGATCTTGTAATGGCCCACGCTTTCGTAAGCGGGCAAGTTGTTTTCTGCGCCGTCGATCTGGCCGAACTCCAACGCACCCAGCACGTCTTTGAAGGCCAGTGACACCGGCTTGCCGCCCAGCGCGCTGACCATGGCGATTTGTGAAGGGGTGTTGCCTATGCGCAGGCGCTCGCCTTTGAAGTCGTTGGCGGTGCTCAGGGCTTTGCTGCGGTGGTAGAAGTTGCGCGTGCCGCCGTCGTACCAGCCCAGCAGGATCACGCCCACCTTTTTGAGTTCGTCGGCCATGAGCTGGCCCAAGCGGCCATCGAGCAGCTTGAACATCTCGGCGCTTTCTTTGAACAAAAAGGGCACGCCCAGCAGTTGCAGCGCGGGCACCTTGTCGCCGTAGCCCAGCACGCCGATTTCGGCAAAGTCGATCTGGCCGTTGGTTAAGCGCGTCAGCACTTCACCTTGCGGGGCCAGTTCGCCGCTGGGGTGGACTTGGGCGCTGAGTTTGCGCCCGGTGATTTGCGCCAGCGCGTCGGCAAACTGCTGCATGGCTTGGTTCACCGGGTAGTCATTGGGGTGAACACTCCAGCCGTGCAGCACCGACTCGGCGGCCTGCGCGGGGGTTGAAATCTGGGTAGCCCAAGGGGCCAGAGCCAAGCTGCGTAAAGCAGTGCGTCGCAACATGATCTGACTCCTTGGGGCTACAGGCTTAGAACACTGGGTGCCCGGTGATGAGTGACGGCAGCCACGTCGAAAACGCAGGCACGTAAGTCACCAAGTTGATGGCAATGAAGATCGCCAAGTAGTACGGCCAAGCGGTTTTGGTGGCTTCACCGATCGAGATGTTGCCGATGGCGCAGCCCACGAACTGCACCGTGCCCACTGGCGGATGCACCAAGCCCAGCGCGCAGTTGAGCAGCAGCATCATCCCGAACTGCACCGGGCCCACGCCCATCGCAATCGCCAGCGGCAGGAACAGCGGCGTGGTGATCAAGATGTGCGCCGCCATGTCCAAGAAGATGCCCAAGAACACCTGAATGATGTTGATGTACAGCAGCATCAGCCAAGGCGTTTGCGTGGCACCCATCAGCATCGCTTCGATGGCATCGGGGATTTCCAGGTAGGCCATTTGCCAGCGCAGCATGTTGGACACGCCAATCAGCAGCAAGATCACGCCGGTGGTTTTGCTGGCCTTGGCCAGCGCCTTCCACAGCTTGTCCCAGCTCATGGTGCGGTAGATCAGGCCGGTCAAGATCAGCGAATAGGCCACGGCGATGGCGGCGGCTTCGGTGGCGGTGGTCACGCCACCCATCACGCAGCCCAAAATCACCGCGATCACGCCCAAGCCGGGCAGCGAGGCAATGAAGGTGCGCAGCACCGCGCCCCAGCCGGGGAACAGTTCCAGCATCGAGCTGCCATCGGCGCGCTTGGGGAAGCCGTAATGCACGGCTTGCCAGTAGGCGGCCACCAGCATGCAGACCATGATCCAAAACACCGGCACCAAGCCCGCGAACATCAAATCACCAATCGACACGCCTTTGATGGTGTGGCCGTCGATGGTGCCCGCTGCGGCTTGCGCGGCAAAGGCGTAGATGATCATGTTGTGCGAGGTGGGCATCAGCGCGCCGGTCAGCGAGGCGTGGGTGGTCACGTTCACCGCGTAGTCGGCGCTGTAGCCTTCGCGCTTCATGATCGGGATCATCACCCCGCCCATCGCTGAGGTGTCGGCCACCGGCGAGCCGGAGACACCACCAAACAGCGTGCTGGCCATCACGTTGGCCAAGCCCAGGCCGCCTTTCCAGTGGCCGACCAAGCTGCGGGCAAAGTTCATGATCTTGTCGGCGATGCCGCCGTGCAGCATCAGCTCACCCGAGAAGATGAAGAACGGAATCGCCAAGAACGAGAATACGTTCATGCCCGACACCATCATTTGGATGGCGGTGGCAATCGGCAGCCCCTCGACCATGTAGGTGGCCAGACAGCTCAACCCGATGGCAAAGGCCACCGGCACGCCCAGGATCAGAAACAGCAGAAAACTCAAACAAAGGACGGTCAGTTCCATGATGCCTCCGGGGCGACAGGGGTAGACAGGCGGCGCATCAGGTGCTCAAAAGAGAACAGCAGTATCAGCACGCCCGCAATGATGGGGGGCAGGTAGCGCATGGCTTCTGACAAACCCAGCGTCGGGATGGTGTCGTGCCAGGTGGACAGCGCCATGCGGGAGCTGCCCCAGCACAGCACCACGGCAAACACCATCGTCAGCACATCCACCAAATGCAGGCAGGCACGTTGACCCAGCGGCGGCAGCAGCTTGACCACCGAATCCAAGCCGATGTGGCCCGAGTCATACACGCCCGAAGCCGCGCCGAACATGGCGACCGAAATCACCAGCAGCAGCGCAATTTGTTCGACATAGGGCGGCGCGTCGTTGAAGGCGTAGCGCAAGACCACGCCATACACCACGACCAGGCCCAGCCCGGTCAGGCACAAGCGAGCCAAGACCAGCACCGTGCTGGCCAAGAGCTTGTTGAGGGTAAAGAGTTGAGCCATACCAGAAGATCAGCGGCTGTTGATGATCTCGGTCACCACGTTGCGGATTTCCGGGGTGGTCATGTACTTGTCCCACACCGGCTTTTCTGCTTCCACGAAGCTCTTGCGGTCGATCTCGTTGGCGGGAATGATCTTGACGCCAGCCTTGATCACGGCGGCGCGGGCATCACGCTCCTTGGCTTCCCACAGCTTTTGGTAGTAAGGCACCGAATCCTTGGCCGCTTGGCGGATGGCCTTTTGCTGCTCGGGCGTCAAGGTGTCCCAGATCTTCTTGGAGAACACCAGCACCTCGGGCGACATCACGTGCATGGTTTCGGAGTACACCGAGGCCGCTTCGTAGTGCTTGGCTTCTTCGTAAGAGGGGTAGTTGTTTTCAGCCGCGTCCAGCAGGCCGGTCTTCAAGCCGGTGTAGACCTCGGCGAACGGCATGGGCGTGGGCGATGCACCCACGGCGCTGATCAAGCTCACCCACAGGTCAGACGGCTGCACGCGAATCTTCATGCCCTTCATGTCGGCGGCGTTTTTGATGGGCTTTTTGGCGTAGATCGAGCGCGAGCCGCTTTCGTACAGCGCCAAGCCGATGAAGCCTGCTTTTTCAAACGCGGCCAACACCTTGTCGCCTTGCGGGCCGTACATGGTCTTGCGGAAGTGATCCATGTCGCGGAACAAGAAGGGCAGCGACGGGATCATGGACTCGGGCACGATGCCGTGAAAGGCCGCCGAGTTCACGCGCACCATGTCCAGCGCGCCGATCTTGACTTGCTCGACGGTGTCTTTTTCTGAGCCCAGCGAGCCGTCGGCAAACACCTTGACCTTGTCCTTGCCGCCCGTGGCCTTGCCCAGTTGTTCGCCCATGTACTTGACGGCCAGCGTGGTCGGGTAGTCCTTGACGTGGATGTCTGCCGAGCGGAAGTCGCGCGCCTGAGCACTCAGGCTGATCGCCGCCAAAGCAGCGCTGGCCAGCAGAGTCTTGAGAGGAGAGAAGCGAGTTGTCTTCATGATGTTGTCCTGTCGTTGGTTAGTGAGGGGAAGAGAAAGCGGTTTCGGCCAAGCCGGTGGTGCCGGGGCGGGTGACAAACACCGCGCCGCCGAGTTCGATGTCATCGCCCTGGGGCTGGCCGGGGCGGATGGTGGTGATGAACAGCAAGTCCAAATCTGCGCCGCCAAAGCTGCACATGGCGGGCTTGCTGGTCGGGATGGCGATGGAGCGATCCAGCCGCCCATCGGGCGTGAAGCGGTGGATTTGGCCCGCGTCGTTGCCGCAGATCCAGTAGCCGCCCTCCACGTCGATGGCCGCGCCATCGGGCCGACCGGGCAGCGCGCGCATGTCCACAAACGGCGCGGGCTGGCCCAGCGTGCCATCGTCGTGCAGCGGCGCTTGCCAGATCTGCTGCACCTGCGGGTGGCTGTCGCTGAAGTAGGCGGTGCGCCCGTCGGGGCTGAAGGCCAGCCCGTTGGGGGTGATGAAGCCATCGCGCACCGGGGCCGACAGCCCTTGCGCGTCGTAGCGGTAGAGCTGCCCGGCAGCGGCGGCGCGGCCCATGTCGCGCACCATCGTGCCGACCCACAAGCGCCCTTGCCGGTCGCAGCGGCCATCGTTGCAGCGCATGCCGTCTTGCGGGTGGGCGATGGCGGCCAGCGGCGTGGCCTGGGCTTGCGTGCTGTGCTGCGGCAGGGTGACGTGGAACAGCCCCGTGTCCATGCCCGCCAGCAGCCCGCCCGCGTGGTGCAGGGCGATGCAGGCTGGGCGCTCGGGCGTGCTCCAAGCGCGGTGTGTGCCGCTGGCGCTGTCCCAGCGGTGGATGGCGTAGCCCTCGATGTCCACCCAGTACAGCGCGGCTTCAGCCGGGTGCCACAGCGGGCTTTCACCGACTTGGCAGCGCAAATCTGGCAGCAGCAGTTCAACCGATGTGCTCATGGCCGTGACTCCAAGCTTTACTCGAACGGGCCAGTGCGCACGAACGGGCCGCCTTGAAAGATCACGGCGGGGTCGCTCATGTCGGGGCGCGGGTCGGCTGCTTCGATGGCGGGGCGAAAGCGCTCCGAGCTGTCTTGCGGGCGGTAGCCAATGTGGCGGGCGCTGGTGTTGTCCCACCATGTCGTGGTGTTGTCGCCCATGCCGTAGATGATGGTGTGGCCGACCACCGGCGCGGTCAGGCTGGCCATGACCAGCCGCTCCAAGTCGTCAAAGCTCATCCAAGTGGCCAACATGCGGCGGTTCTTCGGTTCGGGGAAGCTGGAGCCGATGCGCACGCACACGGTTTCGATGCCGTAGCGGTCAAAGTAAAAGCGCGACAGGTCTTCGCCAAAGGCTTTGGACAGGCCGTACAGCCCATCGGGCCGCACCGGGTCACGCGGGCTGACCACTTCGTCTTGGCGGTAAAAGCCGGTGACGTGGTTGGAGCTGGCAAACACGATGCGCTTCACGCCGTGCTTGCGCGCCGCTTCATACAGGTTGTAGGTGCCGATGATGTTGCCTTCCAAAATCGGCTGCCAAGGCTGCTCGGTGGAGACGCCGCCCAGGTGGATCACCGCGTCCACGCCTTCCAGCAGGGCGTGGACGGCGGCTGCATCTTCCAGGCGGGCGGGGTAGAGTTCTTCGCTCGCAGCGGCAGTGCCTAAATCGGCGATGTCGGACAGGCGCAGCGTGTCGCAGTACGCCGGGAGCCGGGCGCGCAACTCGCGGCCCAAGCCACCGGCAGCGCCAGTCAGCAGCAATCGGGAAAAGCGCAGAGGGGTCGGATGGGCAGGCATGGTGGTCATCAAAAAAAGGTCTTGGTACAGTAGAAACTGGCCTTGTGATACGTCATCAGTTGTCGTACAACATAGGAGCGAACTTTAGCGTTCGTTTCGCCACATTGCACTAGGGTTAACACCAAGAAAAGAGACCGCCATGAACACCACCGACACCGCCAACCGCCGCAAACCCCGAACCTTGGCCTTAGAGCTGGTCGAATCACTGGGAGGCCGCATCCGTGAAGGGCGTTTGAGCCCCGGCGACAAGCTGCCGACCGAGGCGGCGATCATGGCCGAGTTCAACGTCAGCCGCACCGTGGTGCGTGAGGCGATCTCCAAATTGCAAGCGGCTGGGCAAGTGCAAACCCGTCACGGCATCGGCACCTTTGTGCTGGGGCTGGGCGATGCGCCGGGCTTTCGCATCACACCTGAGCAGTTCGGCACCTTGCGCGATGTGATTGCGGTGCTAGAGCTGCGCATTGGCGTGGAAACCGAGGCCGCCGCCCTCGCAGCGCAGCGTCGCACCCCCGAAAATTTACTGGCCATGCGCCGCGCGTTAGACGCCGTGATGGCCGCCGTTGAAGACCGGCGCGATGCCGTGTCCGCCGACTTCCAGTTTCACCTGGAAGTGGCCCGCGCCACGCAAAACCACCACTTCGCCGAACTGATGAGCACCTTGGGCAGCATGATCATTCCGCGTGCCCGTTTGGACAGCCCTGAAGCCCAAAGCGACGAGCGCCAGCAGTACCTGCGCCGCGTCAACGCCGAGCACGAGAGCATCTTGGATGCCATTGCGGGCCAAGACCCCGACGGTGCCCGCGCCGCCATGCGCACCCATTTGGCCAACAGCCGCGAGCGCCGTCGGCGCGCCAGCGAACTGAGCACGCACTGAAGCGGCGTGCTGAGGCTTGGGGTCAACCCTGTTGCTGTTTTTGGGTCTTTAGTTGTATGATGACTGACAACGTGGCGGGATGCCACGTCATCAATCACCTTAGACGGAGACTCATCCATGCTGCCTTCAGAACTCAAAACCGTACTTGAATCCGGTTTGTTGTCTTTCCCCTTGACCGATTTCGATGCCGAACTCAATTTCGAGCCCAAAGGCTATGCCGAGCGCTTGGAATGGCTGCAACCCTACGGCGCGTCAGCCCTGTTTGCGGCGGGCGGCACGGGCGAATTTTTCTCGATGGAGCCGGGCGAGTACAGCGACGTCATCCAAGTCGCGCTCGACACCTGCCGGGGTCGCACGCCCATCATTGCCGGTGCCGGTGGCCCGACCCGCGTCGCCATCCAGTACGCGCAAGAAGCTGAGCGCTTGGGCGCGCAAGGCATCTTGCTGCTGCCGCACTACCTGACCGAAGCCAGCCAAGCCGGGTTGATTGCCCACGTGCAGGCCGTGTGCCGCAGCGTCAAATTTGGCGTGACGGTCTACAACCGGGGCGGTTGCCGCCTGACGCCCGCCAGCTTGCAAGTGCTGGCCGACACCTGCCCGAACCTGATCGGCTTCAAAGACGGCGTGGGCGACATCGAAAAGTTCGTCTCTATCCGCCAAACCTTGGGCGAGCGCTTTGCTTATCTGGGCGGCCTGCCCACGGCTGAGCTGTTTGCGGGTGCGTACAAGGCGATGGGTTGCCCGGTGTACTCGTCCGCCGTGTTCAACTTCATTCCTAAGACGGCGATGGAGTTCTACAACGCCCATGCCGCCCATGACACCGCCACCTGCGACCGCCTGATCCGCGACTTCTTCTTGCCCTACATCGCGCTGCGCAACAAGAACGAGGGCTACGCCGTCTCCATCGTCAAGGCTGGGGCGGCAATCGTGGGTCACTCGGCTGGCCCGGTGCGCCCGCCGCTGTCTGACCTGCTGCCCGCTGAAGTCGAAGAACTGCGTGCCCTGATGGCACCGCTGGGCGCTCAGTAAACCCGGAGTCGCGCCACATGACCGCCACTTCTGCCTCTGCCGCCACCCCGCATGTCGTGAGCTTGCGCGTCGTTCCCGTGGCCGGGCGCGACAGCATGCTGCTGAACTTGAGCGGCGCGCACGCCCCGTTCTTCACCCGCAACCTGTTGATCTTGACCGACAGCGCCGGTCGCACCGGCGTGGGCGAAGTGCCCGGCGGTGAACCCATACGCCAAACCTTGGCCGATGCCGCCGCGCAAGTCGTCGGGGCCAAGCTGGGCGATTGGCAAAGCGTGCTGAACCGCGTGCGCAGCGTCTACGCTGACCGTGACGCGGGCGGGCGCGGCCTGCAAACCTTTGACTTGCGCACCACCATCCACGCCGTCACGGCCATTGAGTCGGCGATGCTGGACTTGCTGGGCCAGCATTTGGAAGTGCCAGTCTGCGCCTTGTTGGGCGAAGGCCAGCAGCGCGACAGCGTGCCCATGCTGGGTTATTTGTTCTACGTGGGCGACCGCAGCGCCACCGATTTGCCCTACGTCAGCACCCCCGATCAGCCTGACGACTGGCTGCGCCTGCGCCACGAAGTCGCCATGACGCCCGAGGCCGTCGTCCGCTTGGCCGAGGCCGCGCAAGCGCGCTACGGCTTTCAGGACTTCAAGCTCAAGGGTGGCGTGCTGCGCGGCGAGGACGAGGTCGAGGCCATCAAAGCGCTGAAAGCCCGCTTCCCGCAAGCGCGCATCACGCTCGATCCCAACGGCGGCTGGCTGCTGAAAGACGCCATTCGCCTGATGCGCGACATGGCCGGCGTGCTGGCCTATGCCGAAGACCCGTGCGGCGCTGAAGGCGGCTTTTCAGGCCGCGAGGTGATGGCCGAATTCCGCCGCGCCACCGGCCTGCCCACCGCCACCAACATGGTCGCCACCGACTGGCGGCAGATGGTGCACTCGCTCAGTCTGCAAAGCGTGGACATCCCGCTGGCCGACCCGCATTTTTGGACGATGCAAGGCGCAGTGCGCGTGGCGCAAATCTGCCGCGACTTTGGGCTGACTTGGGGCAGCCACTCCAACAACCACTTTGACGTGTCGCTGGCCATGTTCACCCATGCCGCTGCTGCCGCGCCGGGCCGCGTCACCGCCATCGACACGCATTGGATTTGGCAAGAAGGCCAAGAGCTGACCCGCAACCCCTTGCAAATCGTCGGCGGCGAAGTGGCCGTGCCCACCATGCCCGGCTTGGGCGTGACGCTGGACATGGACGCCGTGGAGCGCGCCCACCAGCTCTATTTGCAGCACGGCCTGGGCAGCCGCAACGACGCGCAAGCCATGCAGTACCTGATCCCCGGCTGGTCGTTTGACCCCCAAGCGGCCTTGCATGGTGCGCTGATTTTTGGTTCTCTATTTCACGAAAGCTGAGTCACTTCTATGACCACCCTTGCTTCTTACAACGCCCGCACCGGCGAAGTGCTGGCCCGTGTGCCTGTCAGCACCGCCGCTGAAGTCGATGCCGCTTGCGCTGCTGCAGCCGCCGCTTTTGCCGACTGGCAAGCCAGCACCGGCGCACAGCGCGCCAGCTTGCTCAACGCCTTGGCCGATGTGCTGGAAGGCGACCGCGCCGCGCTGGTCGAATTGGCCGACCAAGAAACCGCCCTCGGCCCGGTGCGCTTGAGTGGCGAACTCGACCGCACCAGCTTCCAACTGCGCCGCTTTGCCACCTTGGCCGCGCAAGGTGCCGCCTTTGCCGTGTTGGACGACCCCGCCGTGCCCGGCGCGCCGCCCGCAGGCCACCCGCACATGCAGCGCTGGAGCGTGCCGCTCGGCCCCGTCGCCATGTTCTCGGCCAGCAACTTTCCGTTCGCTTTCTCGGTGCTGGGCGGCGACACCGCTTCGGCGCTGGCTGCCGGTTGCCCGGTGGTGGTCAAGGCGCACAGCGGCCACTTGCTGCTGTCCAACCGCGTCTATCGCTTGATCATTGAGGTGCTCAAC
>ERZ724504.558-NODE-558-length-21054-cov-8.956665_pt1 | contig 21054 bp, 18 predicted proteins | sample MGYA00376037_ERZ724504 | MGnify/ENA primary metagenome ERZ724504 (study PRJEB28724, sample SAMN07190888) | wastewater metagenome | isolation source: influent of sewage treatment plant in Hong Hong | place: USA: Christiansburg, Virginia | collected 2016-03-01 ... | reverse complement strand
CCAATTAAGGCATGATCCAACGGCCCAGAAGCTGCTTCTGGGCCGTTCTTGTATCCGCTTCCGCTACCCAAGGTGTTGTTGCCCATGCGCGTGCTGCATATCTCCCCGCTTTATGCCCAGCCTGTTGAAGGCCTGCCCACGCAGCCCGCCACCACCGGGTTCTACTGGGTTTCCTGCGCACGCTCCGAACTGGAATCGCAACTGCCCGCCATACAGGCTATGCTGACGAAGCTGGGCGGCTCACCGCTGGTCGATCTGCATGTCTCCGACCTGCTCAATCCGGCCATCCCCTCCAACTACGACTACACCTCGGTGTATGACGTGCTGGTATTTCGCCGCCTGGCCAATGCTCACCTGCCCCCGCTGAACGGCTCACATGCCACAGCCCCCGCAGCCAGCACCGCCCCGGCGCTCACCCCGCCCGCCATGGCTGCGGCCCCCCATGCACCTGCGGTGAATGTGCCGCCTCCATCGCATCACTCAGCCCATGCGGTGCAAAAAGACCGCGAAACACCAGTGCTGCAGCGCGTGGAAACCCAGCCTGTGGGCTTTGCCCTGTATGACCAGATTTTGCTGTCCGTACACCCCGACGACTGCTTTGTGCTGGAGAACTTCTGGCAGCGCCTGATGGCCGGCCCAACCAAGAACGACAGCCGCCCCGTCACCGCCAAAATGCCCGTCGAGCCCGCCGATTTGATGCTGCGTATGGTCAACGGCATGGTGGACGGTTATCTGGACCTGCGCCGCACGCTGACGCGGCAGATTGATCACTGGCAGATCGCACTGCTCAAGCCGCATAAGCGCTTCAGCAACTGGGCCAGCGTACTGGATGTGCGCCTGGCGCTGCACCAGCTCGATGAAATCTGTGAAGACCAGCGCGCCGCCATGCAGGACTGGACAGAGGCGCTGGAAGGCTGGCCGCCCGAGCACACCGCCTCACGCCAGCATGAGCGCGAGCTGCTGCGCGTGCGCTCACGCGACGTGCTGGAGCACATAGAGCGCGTGACCCACCATATTCACCGCATGGAGCAAAGCGCCGAGACGGCTGTGCAAATGCACTTTTCGGCCCAGAGCAACCGCGCCAACGACATCATGCGCACGCTGACTACGGTCACCGCCATCTTCCTGCCGCTCAACCTGATTGCCGGCATCTTTGGCATGAACTTCGAGTTCATCCCCTTTGTCCACAAGAAAGACGGTTTTATCTGGGCGTTGCTGGCCATGGTCATCATCACCGTCGTGCTGGTGGCGTACTTCTGGCGCAGGCGCTATCTGGAGAGCGAAGAGAAAGAATGACGCCCTGAGGCGCTTCCGCGCCCTCCCCAAGGGGACGACATCCTCGCTGCGCGGCGGCGCTTGCTTGATGTCTCTGATGGGGGAGCGCCCAGCGACAACGGGCTTTAGATAAAAATAGCTGCTAGCGCTTATCTATAAAGCGCTAGCAGCTATGGTTTTAGACTCGCCAACACAAACCCTTGATACTTCAGCGCGAAGCCTTTTCTCAACCGAAGCCTGGATTGACTAGGTCTTGTTAGCGGCTCTTTCTCTCAAGCCAGATGTTCGCCGAAGAAGGCCAGAGTGCGCTCCATGGCCTGCGCTGCGGCAGCTGCGCTGTAAGAGCCGCGCTGGCCGCAGTTGAAGCCGTGGTCGGCCTCGTAGACATAGACCTGCACCTTGGGCTGGGCCAGCTTGAAGGCCTCTACAGACTCCAGCGAGATGTAGTGATCTTTGCTACCAAAGTGGGCCAGCACCGGGCACAGCGCCTGACGGTTGGCTTCATGCTCACCCGTCATGCCGCCGCCGTAGTAACAGACTGCCGCAGAAACGCTGGGCAGCGTGCAAGCTGCGCGCCAGGTCATCAAACCGCCCCAGCAAAAACCCACCACGCCGACTTTACCGCCGGGCACCAGCGTGGCGGCATGGGCAACGGCCGCTTCCACATCGCGCAGCGCGCCGGGTTCCGGCAAGGCCTCCACAGCACCCTTGAGGGCGGAGCCCGTCTTCATGTCTTCTTCGGTATAGCCCAGCTCTACATTGGCTTTGACGCGCGCAAACATGGCGGGGGCCACGGCCACATAGCCCTGAGCGGCATAGCGGTCAGCCACGGAGCGGATATGCGAGTTCACGCCAAAAATCTCCTGCAACACCACAACGGCACCGCGCGGCTTGCCTTCAGGCATGGCCACATAGGCAGAAGTCTTGGCGCCATCTACGGCGGTCAGTTCAACAAAGCTACCCATATATGCTCCTATATTTGTTGCACTCATCGTAAGCCCGAAAAGCATCAACACAGGATTTCATTATCTTTGGCGAATGAATGCTGTAATGCCTGAGTTAACCCGCTGCACTCGCGTTTTTCGCTTGCCGACGGTTCACCCTCCACAGACATGCTGCGGTTCATTGTCCACGCGCTGATGGGTCAAAAAAATTTCTGCGCTGCGATGGATGGCACCCTACCCATAGCCGGGCAGCGCCTCAAACCCTGCTTGCCTGCACTGATGCACTGACAAATCGATTAAGCCACCGGAAGCCCCTTGCCATGGATCTGAAGCCGCTCATCACACTGGTTGCCATCATCAACCCGCTGGCCATCATTCCGTTTTTCATCCACTACACGGCAGGCTTCAGCGCAGAGCAGCGCTGGCAGACCATTCGCACGGCGGCATTTGCAGCGTTCTGCGTGATTGCGGTGTGTGCCCTGCTGGGCCTGCAGATTTTGCAATTCTTCAACATCTCGCTGCAAAGCTTTCAGGTCGGCGGCGGCCTGCTGCTGCTGCTCAGCGCCATGAACATGCTGAACTCGCGTCCGGCAGAAGACCGGCCCAACACCGGCACGCTGGAGGCAGGTGTAGAAAAAGCTGCCGAGGGCAACAGCATTGCCGTGGTGCCGCTGACCATTCCACTGCTGACGGGGCCTGCAGCCATGTCCACCGTGGTGATCTACGCTGATCAGGCGCGCACCGTCTGGCAGCATGTGGCGCTGGTAGGTTATGGCGTGGTGGTGGCAGCGGCCATCATGCTGTGCTTTTCGCTGGCCAACCCAATCGCCCGTGTGCTGGGAAAAACCGGCATCAATGTGATGACCCGGCTCATGGGGCTGATTCTGGCTGCGCTGGCCATTGAAGTGATGGCGGGCGGATTGGTCAAGATCTTCCCTATCCTGGCCTCTCCCGCGATTTACCCCTGATCATTAATTTCATAGCTTCAAGCGCTTTACCCACGGGCGCTTGAGCCTGATTCAGGCAGTAATCTGCGCTTGCATCTTTTCGCTGCCGCCGCAAGCACCGCCGCAGCCCGTAATCGGCTCAGCAGGCAAAGCCTCAGGGGTCAGCACCGCGCCCGTAATCGGGTCAAAGCCTGCGCTGCGCATGTGCAGGGCCAGCGCGGCATCCATGTTTTGTGCGTGGTGGCTGAACCAGGGACCCAGCTCGCCCGCCATGTGGCGAATCGAGCCCAGGTCGCCCTGCTCGCCTTTGACAGCTCCTTCGCGCATCACGGCCAGTACCACCTTGTGCTGCTGGCTATGGCAGTTACCCGTGGCAAAGCCCGTGGCCTGCATCCAGCGGTCTTCTTGGTCGAAGTGGTGCTGGGTGTGGACAATTAACTCATCCCACAGCGCGCACAGCTGCTCGTCGCCAGCCGCTTCGACCTGCGCCAGCAGGGTGACGAACTCTTCATGCACCTCGTCCATGACGGGAAAATCGAGGATGAGAGCGGCATTCCATTCGAGGCGGGCCATGGCAGTTCCTTGTGCGTGGTGGTCGGGTTTGAGGACTCTGCAGCTTAAAAAGAAGGCAGCTCCCGGCCATTGACGCACATCAGAAAAGCCTCGCCCACCTGCGCCAGAAGCTTGCCCAGAATCAACAAAGCCCTGCATGGCAGGGCTTTGTGATGTGAGAGCACTAAAAACTTATCGGCCGTATTTCTGTAACCAGCTGCTGAGCTGATTGGCCAGGTTGTTGACGCTGGCAGCCATTGCCCGTGCGCCACCGGCGGCATCGCCAGTCACAGCTGGGGTCTGGGCGCTGAACAATTGCTGGCCCAGCAGCACATTGCCACCACGGCGGTCTTGCGCAATCAGGCTGGCGCGGATGCGCACCACGGCCTGGCTGCTCTGGGCGCTGTCAAACACCTGGCTGAACTCCACCACTTCAAGGCGCAGCAGGCCCAGCGGGCGTTGGTCATTGGGGTTGACGCTGAGGTTGTCTTTTTCCGTCAGCACCGGGCGCTCCAGCGCCAGGCGGGTGCGAAGACGCTGCTCCAGCATCTGCGCAGGCGGCAGGCTCCAGCGGGCACCTTGATAGGCGCGTTGCTCCTGCTGATCGGCATAGGCCAGCCTGTAAAGCATGGCCGTGGAATTGTCAGCACCTGCAGGCGTCTGCACTTCGGCCAGCACCAGCGGCGGCGGGGTCACACTGGGCGCAGCGGCATTGGCCTGCGGCACTGCCGCGTCGGTCAGCCCCAGGTCATAGCGCACAGGCTGGGTGGGCGCTGTGGGCAGCGCCGAGCAGGCAGCCAGCACTAGCGCCGCAGCAGATAGAGTGGCAGCACGCAGCAGAGCAGACGAAAAATGGAGAGGTTTTGCCATATCGGTTCCTGTGACGGTTTCGTCAGATCAATGCGCGGCTGCCGGAGCCACAAAACCGGTCTCACCCGGGCCGGGCTGACCCACGCCAGCACCATAGATAACGGACTGCGGGTTGTCGCCAATGCGGCTGGCCATATTGCTCAGGCTGCGCGATGCGCGCGAAAAATCATCGGCGGCGCGGTTCACGCGCGGCAGCGTGTTGCGGCCCATGGAGTCTGCGGCCTGAGACAGCGCCTGCGTGCCATCGGCAATTTGTTTGAGCGGGCCATCGGGGGCGTTGATCTTGCGCACCGTGTCCTGCAGGCCATTGGCTACGCCGGTGGCGGCGTTACCTGCCTTGGTCAGCGACTCCAGGGTCTGATGTGCATCAGTGGTAATTTGCGGAAAGCCAGCAGCAGCCTTGTTCATGGTGCCAGCCAGCTGATTGACGCTGCCCGCAGCGGCTGCAATGTTCTGCAGAGCCTCGCTCATGTGCTTCTGGTTGTCTTCGCCCAGCATGGCGTTGAGGCGGCGTGAAATTTCATCAACCCGCTCCAGCAGCACCGGGCCTTGATCGGCCAGCATGTTCAGCGGCGAAGACTTCATGCGCAGGCGCGGCAGGCCGCTGGGGCCGGGCTTGATCTCCTCCGGCGCTTTGGCATCATCATCGAGCTGAATGTGGGCCAGACCCGTTACGCCCTGGTAGCCCAGCTGGGCGTAAGTGGCAGGAGTTACGGGCGTGTCCTCGCCCACAGCCACGCGAATCAGCACATTGCCGGGGATCTGCGGGTCAAAGCTAATGCGCACCACCTTGCCCACAGGCACGCCCTTGTAGCGCACCGTGGCCTGCGGCTGCAGGCCGCTGACGCCGTCCTTGGTGGACATTTCATAGAGCTGGTACTCGCGGTTATCGCGCGTGAGCCAGACTGCCAGCCCTGCCAGCAGGGCTGCAACTACCAGCACAAAGATGCCGGCAGCCATGGCATGGGACTTGTTTTCCATCAGCTTTCCTCTGCGGCAGGGCCGCCTTGCACCGGGGCCATGGCACGGCGGCCACGTTCTCCCTGGAAGAAGTGTTCGATAAACGGGTGCTTGACCTCAGCCACATCGCGCGGCGCGCCGGTCACCAGCACCTTCTTCTCGGCCAGCACGGCCACGCGCGTTGACAACGCAAACAACGTATCCAGATCGTGGGTGACCATGATCACGGTCAGACCCAGCTCCGCATGAATATCACGCAACAGTTCACAGAATTCGTCCGAACCCTTGGGGTCCAGCCCGGCGGTAGGCTCGTCGAGCAGCAGCAGTGGCGGGTCCATCATCAGCGAGCGCGCCAGCGCCACGCGCTTGATCATGCCGCCCGACAGGTCGGCTGGCATGCGCGTCGCATGCTCGGGCTTGAGGCCCACCATCTGCAGCTTGACCATGGCCGCATCGCGCACCACGGCATCGGGCAGCGTGCCCTGTTCGTTGAGCGCAAAAGCGATGTTGTCCAGCACGCTGAAGGCCGAGTACAGCGCACCCTGCTGAAACAGCATGCCCACCTGGCTCGCGGCCAGCTCGCCGCTGATGACTTCACGCGAGGGGCGTCCGCTGACCGTGACGGTCCCACGCGATGGCGAGAGCAGGCCCAGTATCTGGCGCAGCAGCACAGTCTTGCCCGTACCCGAGCCCCCCACCAGAGTGAGGATTTCACCCGGGTAGACATCGAAATTCAAATCCTGGTGCACGGCAAAGCGTGACTCGCCCTCGCCGAACTCGGTCCACAGGTCAATTGCCTGTACCAGCGGCTGCACATCCTGCGGCGGCACATAGCCACCCACCGCACCCTTGATCTGGCGGTTTTGCATCACCTCAGCCATTCGCGCGCCCTCCAAAACCGGCCTGTTCCATGTCGGGGACACTAAGCAAGGGCCGCCCCGCAGCGAAGGTGTCGTCCCCCTTCCAGGGGGAAGCAGCGAAGCTGCTCAGGGGGTATGTCATTTTCTAAAACCCCACATTTCTGAAGAGGATGGCAAAGATCGCATCCACAATGATGACCATGGTGATGGACGACACCACCGAGGCCGTGGTGCCGCGCCCCAGGCTCTGGGTATTGGGTTCCACCTGCAGACCCCAGTGACAGCCGATCAGCGCAATCAGCACACCAAACACAATGGACTTGCCCATGGCCAGCGCAAGATTGCCGACCTTCACGGCTGCAGGCAAGGACTGCAGGAAGTAGGACGGGGTGATATCCATGGTCAGATCTGCTGCCACCATACCGCCCGCCAGCGCGGCCAGAATCGTCCACAACGACACCAACGGCATGGAAATAGCCAGAGCCAGTGCGCGCGGCATGACCAGGCGATAGCCCTTGGAGATACCCATGACCTGCATGGCATCAAGTTCCTCAGTCACGCGCATCACGCCGATCTGCGCGGTGATGGCCGAGCCGCTGCGCCCCGCCACCAGAATGGCGGCCAGCAAAGGGCCCAGCTCACGAATGAGCGAGATACCCAGAATATTGACGATAAAAGACTCGGCACCGAACTGGCGCAACTGCAGCGCCATCAGATAGGCCAGCACCACGCCAATCAAAAAGCCCACCAGCGCCGTGATGGGCAAGGCCGTGGCACCCGTGGCATAGAGATGACCCGAAATATCGCGCCAGGGTCCCCGCAATGGATTGCGCACCAGGCGAATACAGTCCAGCAGCAGCTGACCGATCAACCCAATCAGCTTTGTGAAATGCCCGCAGGCACCAATCACCATCTGCCCCAGCTGATTGACCTCACACATCCATCCCGAGGATTCAGGCTTGGGCGCAGGCACATCGCTGAACTTAGCCACGCGCTCCAGCATGGAGCGCTGATTGGCGGTGGTCAGCAACTGAGCAGGCCAGACCTTGCCCCACTGCTCCCACAGCAGCTGCGCGCCGATATGGTCGAACCTGACCATTTGCTGCAGGTCCCAAGCGACGTCCTTGGGGACGGCCTTGATCTGGGGGGCCAGCTGACGCCAGATATGACGATCGCCCAGCTCCGCAGCACTCCAGCGGCCCATAGGCACGGCCCATTGCTGACCATCACGGGTCTGCAGCGGACATTGAGGTAGTTGGTCTGAGCTGGACAAAGAAACGCTTCCTAGGACATGAGGGAGGCTGGATAACCAGAGGAGGTCAGCATAACGCGCCAGCCCGTATGCACACACAGAGCATGCCAAACGCAGCGCGTAGGCCGCTGCCGCATGAACACACGATGATACCGCTGCAATTTTTATCAAAAAATCGCGAAAGCCGAAACCAGTATTGCGTGAGCTGCTTCAAAAACAGGAGTACTCAAGCGCTTTCCCTATCGACACCACCCGCTCCATCGCACTTAATGAATCAGCCTTTTTGCCTATGACCCCTGAAGGTTTGGCCTGCCCGCAAACCCGTATCCGGCCCGTACCTGGCCTTTGATCTGCCCATGAGTGACACCCAGTTTGACTACATCGTCATCGGCGGGGGCACAGCAGGTTCGCTGCTGTGCAACCGTCTTACCCGCAACAAAAATCACCGGGTTCTGCTGATAGAAGCAGGCGGCAAGGATGATTACCACTGGATTCACATCCCCGTTGGTTACCTCTACTGCATAGGCAACCCGCGCACTGACTGGCTCTACCAGACCGAGCCCGCCGCAGGTCTCAACGGCCGCAGCCTGCGCTACCCGCGTGGCAAGACGCTGGGCGGCAGCTCCAGCATCAACGGCATGATTTATATGCGCGGCCAAGCCCGCGACTATGCACAGTGGGCACAGCTCACGGGTGACGACACCTGGCAATGGGATCAGGTGCTGCCTGCCTTTCGCCAGCATGAAGACCACTGGCGACTGGATGCAGAACACAGCGCCAATACAAGCGACGCCTTCAAGCAGATGCACGGCAGCAAAAGCACCGGCGGCAGCGGCGAATGGCGCGTGGAAAAGCAGCGCCTGCACTGGGACATTCTCGATGCCTTTTCTCAGGCCGCGCAGCAGGCAGGCATTCCCGCCACCGACGACTTCAACCGGGGCTGCAACGAAGGCGTGAGCTACTTTGAAGTCAACCAGAAGGCCGGCCTGCGCTGGAACACGGCCAAGGCCTTTTTGCGCCCCACCTGCTACGGCCGCCCCAACTTCGAGATGTGGACCCGCGCCCAGGTCAGCCGTCTGATTCTGGAAGACCTGCCCGATGGCAGCCAGCGCTGCACAGGCGCCGAAGTCTGGACCGGCGATGAAATGGTCACCGTGCAGGCCACGCGCGAAGTGCTGCTGTGCGCAGGCGCTGTCAACTCGCCGCATCTCCTGCAACTCTCGGGCATAGGCCCTGGCGACTTGCTGCAGCAGCGCGGCGTTACCGTGCGGCGCGACCTGCCCGGCGTGGGCGCTAATCTGCAAGACCATTTGCAGATTCGCTCAATTTACAAAGTTCAGAATGCCAAAACGCTCAATACCATGGCCAGCAGCCTCTGGGGCAAGGCCACCATAGGACTGGAATACGCGCTCAAGCGCAGCGGCCCCATGAGCATGGCGCCATCACAGCTAGGTGCCTTTACGCGCAGCAACCCGTCGCTCGCCCACCCCAACCTTGAATATCACGTACAGCCCCTGTCGCTGGATGCTTTTGGCGAGCCACTGCACGACTTTGCGGCCTTCACCGCCAGCGTCTGCAACCTCAACCCCACCAGCCGGGGCACGGTGCAGCTGCAAAGTTCAGACTTCCGCAAAGCACCGGCGATTGCACCCAATTACCTCTCCACGCCCGAAGACCGCCAGGTCGCGGCAGACAGTCTGCGTGTAACGCGGCGCATCGTCGCACAGCCGGCGCTCGCGCCATTCAAGCCCGAAGAATGGAAGCCCGGCGTGCAGTACCAAAGCGATGAAGATCTGGCCCGGCTGGCGGGCGACATTGCCACCACCATCTTTCACCCTGTGGGCACCACCAAGATGGGCCGCGAGGACGACCCCATGGCCGTGCTGGACAGCCGCTTCAAGGTCCGGGGCGTGCAAGGTCTGCGCGTGATTGATGCCGGAGCCATGCCCAGCATCACCAGCGGCAACACCAACAGCCCCACGCTGATGATGGCCGAGAAGGCTGCGGGCTGGATTCAGGAAACGCCATAAAAGTGCAGCCGCTAAAGGCCGACAAAATCACTCAAGGAAGGCTGAATCAAGCGCTGAACCCAGCCATATTTTCTCGGTCTGCGCACTTTTTTCGCACGATAGATGGCTTTGCATTCTTGACGAAGGTCACTCCATAAAACCAACCTAAGAATGTTTTGTCATATAGATATGACGCTATTGTTTTTGACATTTCTCAAAAGCAAAAAACTGCAGTCGGTAACAATCCGTTTAGCTTGTAAGACAATTTCTACATAACCCAAGGGAATTCCCCAATGCACCACGAAGGTGCAGCCCTTACATTCTCGTCACTCTCGCTGCTCTACGAAGTGGCATGGAGGGCCGAGGAGACAACTCGACACAACCAGACTAATACATATAAAAGCATCAAAGATGCGTTCAAAAGCGCCCCTCACGGGGCGCTTTTTTTATGTCCGCTCACAGGCGGGATGCTGCGGTGCGACAATGCCCGGCCGTCTTCAAGGCGGCCTTCTCGTTCAGACACCCGCATCACCCAGTGACACTCGCCAGTAGGCCCGTCGTCGCTCACGGCATGCACCAATTGCAGGCAGCACCCCATGGAATGGATTCTTGTTTCCCTCGCCTCGGCTCTGGCCGGGTTTGTTGATGCCATCGTGGGCGGTGGCGGCCTCATTCTGGTGCCAGCCATGTTCGCCGCCTTCCCCACCACCACGCCCGCCACTTTGTTTGGCACCAACAAAAGCGCTGCCGTCTGGGGAACGGGCATTTCGGCATGGCAGTTCAGCAAGCGCGTTCAAATCACCTGGGCCACGCTGCTACCGGCCATTGGCACCACGCTGATCGGTGCGTTTGTCGGGGCGTGGGCGGTGACCGAGATTTCGCCAGATTTTCTGCGCAAGCTGCTGCCCATCATCTTGCTGGGCGTGTTGTGCTACACCCTGGCCAAAAAAGAGCTGGGCCGCGACCACGAGCCGCGACTGGCGGGCCGCACCGAGATGTTGACGGCCAGCGCCATCGGCCTGCTCATTGGCTTTTACGATGGCTTCTTTGGCCCCGGCACAGGCAGCTTCTTCGTGTTTTTGTTCGTGCGCCTGCTGGGCTATGACTTTCTCAATGCTTCGGCCAACGCCAAGCTGCTGAACCTGGCATCCAACGCCGCTGCGCTGCTGCTGTTCTCGCTCAAAGGCCATGTGTGGTGGCACTTTGCGGTTCCGCTGGCTGTGGCCAATGTGCTGGGCAGCATGCTGGGCACGTGGATGGCCCTACGCCACGGCACGGGCTTTGTGCGCAGCATTTTTATCGGCGTCGTCAGCCTGTTGATTTTGAAAACAGGTTACGATGCTTTTCTGCGCTAACGCTTACAAGATAAGCGTTAGCAGCTATCAATTTTAAGAATGCGTTGACGCTTTAGGGCGCTGTCTCGTCGTCCGCCAGTACCGAGATATCTGACGCACGGCGGGGCGTGCCAATGGGTGCACCCGCCTTGCCGACGCGTACCGCGGCAATATCAGCCTCACTGGGGTAGTTGCCCACCAGCCAATAATCCAGAATGCGGCGCGCAATGGGGGCGGCCGCTGCCGCGCCAAAGCCCGCGTTTTCCACAATCACCGCGACAGCCAACTTGGGGTTATCGGCCGGGCCATAGGCGATGTAGAGCGAATGGTCGCGCTGGTATTCGGTCAGGCGGGAAGCGTTGTACTTTTCCTTCTGGCCCACAGACACCGCCTGTGCCGTGCCCGTCTTGCCACCCGACAAATAGCTGGCACTGCCAAACACACCGCGACCCGTGCCGTTCGTCACCACGCCCACCATGCCGCGCTTGACGGCATCGACATTGGCCTGCTTGTAGCCCAGGTTCACAGGGTCTGGCTGAACAATGGCGGTGCGTGTGCCCGACACGGCATCAATCAGCTCCTTGCCCACATGGGGCGTGTAGCTCATGCCGTTGTTGACCAGTGAGGCCAGCGCATGCGAGAGCTGCAGGATGGTGAAGTTGTTATAGCCCTGACCAATGCCCAGAGAAATCGTCTCGCCGCCAAACCATTGCTGCTGGGCGGCGCGTTTGTAGGTCTTGCGCTTCCACTCCTTACTGGGCAGCACGCCGCGCACTTCACCGGGCAGGTCGATGCCGGTGATCTGCCCAAAGCCCAGTGGCTTCATGAAGTCGTGAATCGCATCCACGCCCATCTCATTGGCCAGTGTGTAGAAGTACACATTGCTGGAGTGCTGAATGGCGCGCACCAGATCGACCGGGCCCAGCGCATGGCCTGAGCGGAAGGTGTGGCCGCCAAAAGTCCATGAGCCACCGTCTTGAATCACGGTGCCAGCCGTGCGCTTGCCGCTTTCTATACCGGCCAGAGCCATAAACGGCTTGTAGGTCGAGCCCACGGGGTAAGTGCCGCGCATGGAGCGGTTGAGCAGGGGTCGGTCCAGCGACTCGTTGAGCGCCTTCCAGTTTTCCTGGTCGATACCGTCTACAAACAGATTGGGGTCGTAGGTGGGCTTGCTGACCATGGCCAGCAGCTCGCCGTTGCGCGGATCAATGGCAATGGCGACGCCGCGGCGGCTGCCGTAGAGGTCTTCCACCATCTTTTGCAGCTTGATATCAATCGATAGCTGCAAGCTGTGGCCCGGCGTGGCGGGGCGGCTGCCCAAGCGACGCACCGCATGGCCGCCAGCGGAGGTTTCCATTTCCTCCCAGCCCGTCTGGCCGTGTAGCTGCAGCTCATAGCTTTTTTCAGCGCCCAGCTTGCCAATGACTTCGGTTCCGCGATAGTTAGCCGCGTCGTCGGAGTCATCAATGTCTTCTTTTTCACGCGGATTGATACGGCCAATGTATCCAATCAGGTGAGCACCCACTTCTTTTAAAGGATAAGAGCGGAAAAGGCGTGCCTTGATATCCACACCCGGAAAACGATAGCGCTGAGCCGTGAACTTGGCCACTTCTTCATCACTCAGGCGTGAGCGAATGGGGATTGACTCGAAGCTCTTGGAGTCATCCACCAGCCGCTTGAACTTACGGCGGTCACGCGGGGTGATATCGATAATCTCGCTCAGTTCGTCGATGGTGTCATCCAGACCATCGACCTTGGAGCGCGTGATCTCCAGCGTATAAGCCGAGTAATTGGTGGCCAGCACCACGCCGTTACGGTCCAGAATCTGACCCCGATTGGGCACGATGGGCACGACCGCCGTGCGGTTGCTCTCGGCACGCTCGGCAAACTCTTCATGGCGCACCACCTGCAGCATCAGCAAACGCCAGACCAGCAGGCAAAACGCCAGAAACACCACGCAGCACATCACGGCTGCGCGCATCCGAAAGCGCTGCAGCTCTACTTCAGTGTTACGAATTTCCATTAGCTACGAGCCCCATGACACTGGCTCAACTCAAGTCCGAGACAGCAAGCAAGGGCCGCCCCGCAGCAAGGCTGTCGTCCCCCTGCGGGGGAAGGCGCGAAGCGACTCAGGGGGGTGTCCATATCAAAGCGGCCGGTTTTCATCACTATCCGGCGCACGGCGCTGCGGGGCTAGCAGAGCCACGCTGACGAGGGGCCACAGCAAGGTTTCAAAAACAGGGGCCAGCAAAAACTCCAGCCCAGGAAAAATTCCCCCTGTCGCTACGCGCAGCAGCACCTGAATGCCATGCGCCACGGCAAACAGCGGCAACAGGTGCAGGGCCTGCACCGGGCTAGAGAACCACAGCAGGCGGCGGCTCATCCAGCCCGTAACATACACCAGCAGCGTATAGGCCAGCGCGTGCTGGCCCAGCAAAGAGGCCCGGTCTACATCCATGATCAGGCCCAGCACAAAGGCAATGCCCAGACCGATGCGCTGGGGCTGGTTCAGGCTCCAGAAGGCGAGCAGCACCATCAGCATGTCAGGCAACCAGACGATGCGGCCCAGCGGCAGCATGTTGATGGCCAGGCCAATCAGCACGGTGACCACAATGAACAGAGGATTGACCGGCAGCAACAGCTGCTGGCCGCGCGGCATGATCATGCGGGGTCCTTTGCGGGCTTTTCAGGCTTGTTGGCCCTGGCTTCAGCCGCCTTCTTTTCGGCAGCCGCTTGCTCGTTCTTGCTGCGCGCCCTGGCGGCGCGATCGGCCTTTTCGGCATCCCCCTGTACCTGCATATTGGCGGCTTCGGGGTGTTCGGTACGACCTTGCGGCGCAAGCACCATCACATGGCGCACGCCCTGCACCCGGCCCACGGGCTCGCAGTAGATGCGGGTAAAGGCCGAATCAGCGCGGCGGTCCACTGTCACCACCTTGGCCACAGGCAGGCCAGAGGGGTACAGGCCATCGACACCGCTGGTGGTCAGCAAGTCGCCCACCTGCACATCGGCATTGCTGGGCATAAAGCGCAGTTCAAGCCCGCCAGAACGCAGCGAAGACGCATCGCCATACGCCACGCTGCGCGCACCCGTACGGGGGTTGAAGACGGGAATGGCCTGATCGCGGTCGATCAGCAACGTGACTTCAGCGCGGGTGGGATAGACGCGTGTGACCTGCCCGATGACGCCTTTTTCATCCAGCACGGGCGAGCCCGGCGCAATCTTGTCCACCTGCCCCTTGTCAATCACCACGCGGCGCGTGTAAGGGTCGGGGCTGTCATAAACCACCTCGGCCACCTGCCCCGGCGTGATGCTGCGCTCGCGTAGCTCCAGCATGGAGCGCAGGTGTTCATTTTCTTTAATCAGCTCATCGGCCAGCTCGGCACGCTGGGCCATGACGACCAGCTCCTTGCGGGCGGCGTCTTCGCGGGCCACCGCCTGTTGCTGCACCTCGGCGTAGCGGCTGGCATTCTGGTAAGCCAGCACAGGCTGGGCTACCACCCACTGCACGGGCGCAAGCGCCGCCGATACCGCGGAGCGCACCGGCGTCGTGATTTTGAAACGCGCATCAGCCACCATCAAAAACAGCGCCAAGGCGCTGTAGAGGGCAAGCTGGGAAGTGCGCGAGGCCTGTTGCTTGAACAGTGATGGAGCGCGGTGATCAAGAGTTTCCATACTCATGCGCGCCTCTGGGCAATAGCCGTGTACGCACAGCCTCCTAGATCAGGAGGAATGCAAAAAGAGAGCGCGGTATGCAGGCGTATCACGGACTCAAGCCCTGTTTGTGGATAAGTGGGTGCAGTACGCTCACTATGCCGCGTACTGCAAGACACCACAGTGCGCAGCGATTAATCGCTGGTGAAGATGCTGCCTTGACGGCGGTCCATGGTTTCCAGCGCCATGCCGCAACCACGCACCACACAGGTCAGAGGCTCTTCGGCCACCAGCACGGGCAGACCCGTTTCTTCGGCCAGCAGGCGATCCAGATCGCGCAGCAGCGCGCCGCCACCGGTCAGCATCATGCCGCGCTCGGCAATGTCTGCACCCAGCTCGGGAGGCGTCTGCTCCAGTGCGTTCTTCACGGCGGAGACGATCTGGTTCAGAGGATCGGTCAGCGCTTCCAGCACTTCATTAGAAGAGATGGTGAAGCTGCGTGGCACGCCTTCGGACAGATTGCGACCCTTGACCTCGATCTCCTTGACTTCGGAGCCAGGGAAGGCCGAGCCAATTTGCTTCTTGATCATTTCAGCGGTTGGCTCGCCGATCAACATGCCGTAGTTGCGGCGGATGTAGCTGATGATGGACTCATCAAACTTGTCGCCGCCCACTCGCACGCTGCCCTTGTAGACCATGCCGCCCAGCGAGATCACGCCCACTTCGGTGGTGCCGCCGCCAATGTCCACCACCATGGAGCCCGAGGCTTCAGACACGGGCAGACCCGCGCCGATACCGGCAGCCATGGGTTCTTCAATCAGGTACACCGCAGTCGCGCCAGCCGCTTCGGCCGCATCTTTAATAGCGCGGCGCTCGACCTGGGTCGAGCCGCAGGGCACGCAGATGATGATGCGCGGGCTGGGAGTCAGCACCGAGCGGGGATGCACCATCTTGATGAACTGCTTGATCATCTGTTCGGTGATCACGAAGTCTGCAATCACGCCATCCTTCATGGGGCGGATGGCTTCGATGTTGCCGGGAACCTTGCCCAGCATGGCCTTGGCTTCGCGGCCAACGGCCTGAATCACCTTCTTGCCGTGGGGGCCGCCTTCATGGCGAATGGCTACGACCGAAGGTTCGTCAAGGACAATGCCCTTATCACGGGCGAAAATGAGAGTGTTTGCAGTGCCAAGGTCAATGGCAAGGTCGGTGGAGAAGTACCGACGGAAAGCTCCGAACATTCAAGGTCCTCTCAGGCACGGCAAGCGCATCGGCGGGCCGTCGCCGGGGTATGGGTAAGGGGGTCTGGGTGGGTGGGCTTTTTTTGCACAATGACCAGCTCAATGAGGGTATTGCGGCAAAGCCGAGATAATACCGTATCCCCTGTGAATAACTTCTACTGTCCTGGTCAGAAACACTGCTTTACACGTGGCTGACCTCTTAAAAGATTTCTATGGCATTGAACGAACAAGATATTGCGCGTATCGCGAACTTGGCTCGCCTTGAACTGTCTCAAGGTGAGAGTGAGCGCATGCTATCGCAACTTAACAACTTTTTCGGCATCGTCGAAAAAATGCAGGCTGTGGATACCTCAGGCGTCAGCCCTTTGTCACACCCCGTCGCAGCCATTCAGGACATCACCTTACGGTTACGTGACGATTTGGTAAGTGAGACCAATAACCGCGACGCCAACATGCAAAACGCACCGGCGGCCGAAAACGGCTACTTCCTGGTTCCCAAGGTCATCGAGTAAACGCGCAAGAAACACAGAACAATGAGCCAAACCGAACTCCACCAATTGAGCGTGGCCGAGCTGGCCGCGCAGTTGCGCACCAAGCAGGTCTCCTCCGTCGAAGCCGCCCAGCACTTTCTGGCCCGCGCCAAGCAGCATCAGAACCTGGGCGCTTTTGTGTCCATCAACGAAGACGCCACGCTGGCGCAAGCCAAAGCAGCCGACGCCTTGATTGCTGAAGGCAAGGGCGGCAAGCTGGCCGGCGTGCCCATTGCACACAAAGATATCTTTGTTACCAAAGACTTCCCCACCACCGCCGCAAGCAAGATGCTGGAAGGCTACCAGTCGCCGTTTGACGCCACCGTGGTGCGCAAGCTGGCCGAATCGGGTGTTGTGACGCTGGGCAAGCTCAACTGCGACGAGTTCGCCATGGGCGGCGCCAACGAGAACAGCGCTGTGCCCCCCGTAGGCTTTGACACGGCCCAGCCCGTGCGCAACCCCTGGAACACAGATCGCGTGCCCGGCGGCTCCTCGGGCGGCTCGGCTGCTGCTGTGGCCGCGCGCCTGGCCCCAGCCGTGACCGGCACGGACACCGGTGGCTCGATTCGCCAGCCTGCCAGCTTCTGCGGCATCACCGGCATCAAGCCCACCTACGGCCGCGCCAGCCGCTACGGCATGATCGCGTTCGCCTCGTCGCTTGACCAGGCCGGCCCCATGGGCCGCAGCGCCGAAGACTGCGCACTGCTGCTCTCCGAAATGTGCGGCCCCGATCTGGACCGTGACTCCACCAGCCTGGACTACCCTGCCGAAGACTTCGCTGCCCGCCTGAACGACAGCATCGAAGGCCTGCGCATTGGCGTGCCTGCCGAGTTCTTTGGCGAAGGCCTGAGCGCTGACGTGCGCACCGCCGTCGATGCCGCCTTGAAGGAATACGAAAAGCTGGGAGCCAAGCTGGTGCCCGTGGCACTGCCGCGCACCGAGCTGTCTGTGCCCGTGTACTACATCCTGGCTCCGGCCGAGGCTTCGTCCAACCTCTCGCGTTTTGACGGCGTGAAGTTCGGTCACCGTGCTGCCCAGTACGAAGACCTCAACGATATGTACAAGAAGACCCGCGCCGAAGGCTTTGGCGACGAGGTCAAGCGCCGCATCATGATCGGCGCCTATGTGCTGAGCGACGGCTACTACGACGCCTACTACCTGCAGGCGCAGAAGATTCGCCGGATGATCGCCGACGACTTCCAGGCCGCCTTCAAGGACTGCGACGTCATCGCCGGTGCCGCCGCGCCCACAACCGCCTGGGCCATTGGTGCCAAGGCCGACCCCGTGAGCAACTATCTGGCCGACATCTTCACCCTGCCCGCATCGCTGGCGGGTCTGCCCGGCATGAGCCTGCCAGCAGGCTTTGGCGACGGCTGCATGCCCGTGGGCCTGCAGCTGATCGGCAACTACTTCAGCGAAGCCAAGCTGCTCAACGCCGCCCACCGCTTCCAGCAAGCGACCGACTTCCACCTGCGCAACCCCGCCGGTATTTAAGAGACGCAGGAAGGACTAGATACATATGACAGTCAAACTGATCAATGGCTACGAAGTCGTCATCGGCTTTGAAACCCACACCCAGCTGGCCACCCAGTCGAAGATTTTCAGCCGCTCCAGCACCGCCTTTGGCGCTGAGCCCAACACGCAAGCCAGCCCCGTCGATCTGGCCCTGCCCGGCACCCTGCCGGTCATGAACAAAAAAGCGGTGGAATGCGCTATCAAATTGGGCCTGTCTCTGGGCTCCACGATTGCACCGCGCAGCATTTTTGCCCGCAAAAACTACTTCTACCCTGACCTGCCCAAGGGCTACCAGATCTCCCAGTTCGAGATTCCGGTCGTCCAAGGCGGTGAAGTCAGCTTCTACCTGGAAGAAGGCAAGGAAAACGTCCTCAAGACCGTGCGACTGGTTCGCGCCCACCTGGAAGAAGACGCCGGCAAGTCCGTGCACGACGAGTTCATCGGCCAGTCCGGCATCGACCTGAACCGCGCCGGCACGCCCCTGCTGGAAATCGTGACCGAACCCGACATGCGCTCGACCGCAGAAGCCGTGGCCTACGCCAAGGAACTGCACAAGATCGTCACCTGGATCGGCATCTGCGACGGCAACATGCAAGAAGGCAGCTTCCGCTGCGACGCCAACGTCTCCGTGCGCAAGCCCGGCCAGCCGCTGGGCACCCGCCGCGAAATCAAGAACCTGAACTCGTTCAGGAACATGCAGATCGCGATTGACTACGAAATCCTCTGGCAAATCGAGCAAATCGAAGACGGCAAGAAGATCCAGCAAGCCACCGTGCTCTTCAACCCCGACACGGGGGAAACCCGCGCCATGCGCACCAAGGAAGACGCGGCCGACTACCGCTACTTCCCCGACCCCGACCTGCCCCCGCTAGTCGTGGCCGAAAGCTGGGTCAACGAAGTCAAAGCTACCATGCCCGAGCTGCCCCGCGCCATGGCTGCCCGCTTTGTCGAAAACTACAGCCTGCCCGAGTACGACGCCACCATCCTGACCCAAAGCCAGGCCGTGGCCGCCTACTTTGAAGACACCACCGCCGTGTGCAAGCAGGCCAAGCTGGCTTCCAACTGGGTGATGGGCGAAGTCTCGCGCCGCCTGAACATGGAAGAAATCGGCATGGATGCCGTCAAGGTCAGCAGCGCCCAGCTGGGTGCCATGATTGCCCGTATCTCCGACGGCACCATCTCCAACAATGCCGCCCGCACCGTGTTTGAAGCCCTGTGGACGGGTGACGGTGAGGCAGTAGCTCTAAACATCATTGCGCCGCCCGGCAATGCCGAGGCTCTGATTGATGCCCTCATCGAAGCCAAGGGCCTCAAGCAGATGAACGACACCGGTGCGCTGGAAGCCATCATCGACGAGGTGATCGCCGCCAACCCCGGTAACGTCGAGCAATACCGCGCAGGCAAAGACAAGGCCTTTAACGCCCTGGTCGGCCAGGTGATGAAGGCATCCAAGGGCAAGGCCAACCCCGGCCAGGTCAACGAAGTACTGAAGGCCAAACTGGCCTAAATCTGTTACATGCACGTCCCTGAAGACGTGCCTCTGTCCCCAGATAATGCTCAAGGCCGCAGGTAGTACATGCCTACGGCCTTGTTTCTTTCCGGTCATCCCCGTCATCGGTCTCCACGCCCTGCGCAGCCAGCTCAGAAAAAATTCAGTGATCTTCTCGAACGCCACCCTCATCGAATCCGAAAAAGAGCGCAACCTCTGCACCAAGTTCTTTGCTGGCTACTTTTTCAATGAATTCACGGCTGGCTATGCCAAGCGCATCGTCCACTTCAACCGCTACATCCAGGAAGTCACAGGGCGCGAAGACTTGGTGCTGCAAAGCCCCAACGTCTCGTTCGACACTCATGCCTATCTGTGCCACGAACGCCTGCGCAGCAAGCTCTCCGACGTACTCGTCTCCGACACGGCGCGGCAGACCTTTCTGTTCATCGAAACCAAGTACCTCACCAACTGGACTTACGCCGCTGACGTGGCCAAAGGGGTTGAGCGACTGGACAAGGTGTTTGACGCCGAGAAAAAGCCCCATCTGGCCAACGCCAAGCAGCATTACTTTCTGCTGACCTCCCGCCGCAAGGAAGAAGTGGCCGAGCGCCCTGTACGCAACTACCCCCCGGTGCACCTGCCTATCTATGTGCCTTCGCCCCTGCCCGCAGCCACTGCAGTGGCCGAAGGCGAGGCCGCAGAGTCGGCCAAGGCGTCATTTACCAGCTTGCTGTATTGGGAAGATCTGGCGCAGATGTGTGATCGCTCGGAAGTGCGGCAGTACATGGAGGCGCGCTTGAAGCTGTGTGTGAGCAGTGCTCGGAATCAGCATAAGGCGGGGTATTTTTTGCCGGGGGCGTGAAAACTGGGACAGTTGTGTTTAGCGCAGATGGTAAACGCCCTCAAAAGGGAAGACTCACCCTGGGTTGGCAACGGCGTTGTTGCATAAATCAGCCTGCGCAAGCCGCTAGGCTCGCCGCATGAGCAAGCCTCGCAGTTCCACACCCCGCTACCGCACCACCAACTGGCCCAGCTACAACGCCGCTTTGAAGTCACGGGGCTCGTTAACGATCTGGCTGGACAAGCGCATGCAATGGTTTGCCGCGGCTAGCGGCAAACGCGGGCGCAGCCCGAAATTCTCGGATGCCGCCATTCAGTTTTGCTTGACCATCAAGAATCTGTTCGGCTTGGCACTGCGCCAAGCGGTGGGCTTTGTCGAATCCCTTCTGAAGTTGTCAGGACTGCATTGGCCGGTGCCGGACTTCAGCACTCTCTGTCGTCGCCAGCGCAGCCTGCAAGTCCATGTGCCTTATCGATCAAGCCAGGCAGGGCTGCACCTGCTCGTTGATTCCACGGGCATCAAGTTCCTGGGCGAAGGCGAATGGAAGTGCAAGAAACACGGCGCTGAGCGCCGACGTCAGTGGCGCAAGCTGCATATCGGCATTGATGCACAGACGCTACAGATACGGACGATTTGCGTGACCAGCAATGATGTGAGCGATGCAGCGGTTGTGGCCGACATGCTGGAGCAAGTTCCTGCAGGGGAGGCTTTGCACAGCTTGACTGGTGATGGTGCCTATGACACCCAAGCAGTCTATGAAGCGCTGCGCCAACGAGGCTGT
>ERZ724504.553-NODE-553-length-21102-cov-4.835321_pt1 | contig 21102 bp, 33 predicted proteins | sample MGYA00376037_ERZ724504 | MGnify/ENA primary metagenome ERZ724504 (study PRJEB28724, sample SAMN07190888) | wastewater metagenome | isolation source: influent of sewage treatment plant in Hong Hong | place: USA: Christiansburg, Virginia | collected 2016-03-01 ... | reverse complement strand
GTATTGACTTCGCTTTTTGTCAGTAAGCGTAGTCAGCACAGGTTTTGATATAGCTCGTTTTGAGGGTCACTTTGGGAATCTGCTGTAAGCCCCTGAGAACGGCAGTATAAAGAGTATTGCAGGTACTGTCACTATGACTTGTAAGCACCAAAGAGAGGTCTTAACGATGTGTCCGTGGCGCTGTCAGATTGCTCAATAACTGCGACGCTGGGCTGTTGAGTTTGCTCATTGGATTGGCTTTGTCAACCACCTTGGTCAACTTGCGCATTGCCAGGTGGGTGTAAATCTCGGTGGACTTTGGATCCCGATGACCGAGCAGGCTTTGCCGCACCAGTAAATCCTCATCCTCCTCCGCCAGCTCTGTGCCATAAAGATGTCGCATCGCATGAGGGTGGAGCTGGTCAATAGGCACACCAGCCGCAACGCCGTGCCGCTGGATCATCTTTAAAACCCCACGCGTTGAAAAACGTCGCTGCTCGCCGTAATACTCATGTGCCTTACACCTCCTGTTGCGAGTCGTCACAAACAGCACCTTGTCACCACCATCCACAGTTCGGTCGATCAGCTCAAGGTCGGGATGGGTTAAATACACCCGCAGCAAAAGGTCGGCCTCACGGGGGACGGGGATCAATCGTTGCTTACCGCCTTTTTCAACAGGTTTGATCGCCGTACGCACATCGCCGCCCACCTCCTGAGTCACCAGAGACCCCTCATTAAGACCAACCAAGCCCGACACACGCAAACCACAGCCAATCAACAGCCCCATCATCGCCGCGTCGCGAACCCCGTCAAACTTAGAAAAGTCAGGGGCCCACATCAGCCGCTCAGCATTGGCCAACGACAACACCCGTGGCAAAGTCACCCCTTTTTTTGGGTAAGGCAAAATAAGAGCAGGATTATCACCGCCCACCACCGCAGCATGCCAAGCATACAACCCACGCAAGCAAGCCACGTAGGGCGTGCGGGACGTCGCGTTGAGCTTAAGCACCTTATGCAGATACGGCCCCGCAAACACCAACAAATCCTCCCCAGACAACCCAAACGGCTCGCGTCCATTGAGCCACACCTCAAAACGCGCCAATACATCCCGGTAAGCTCGGACCGTCCGATCTGTCGACCCATCATTATCCGACTTGTAAACCAAAAAATCCTCAAGCTCACGCCGCATACACCCCCCCATAGCAAAAAAACCCGTGAAACCGTGGGTAAAGCCCATTTTAAAACAAAAACACATAAAATCAAAGGCTTATAACTTAATTACATCCACGAAAACCCGTGGGTTGAACTTTGAAACCGTGGGTTAAAAAGTAAGCACCGTGTTTTTTTGTGGAATCTGTTTTTACTCAAAGTTAAACTACTTATCTTATAACTTATTGTTTTTTAAAAGAAATAATAATAAATAAAGGAAAGAGAGGTGCAGCAGAAAAAACAAACCGTGGGGAATCGAGGGCAAACCGTGGGTAAATCCACGGCCATAAAAAAAGAATGTCCTTACAAAACAGTGGCTTATGATAGATGGAAACAAAATCCACAGCCCACAATCAATCTGCATCACCTGCCGATTTAAAACCAAGTGCCGACCACAAAAAAACCGCGAAGCCCCGCGGTTTGTCCTCAGATCATCGCCCAAACAAAAACCGCTCAAAAGAGCGGCCTCTGAATGCCTTGGTAGGCAGTTGTGAATGAGCCATCAATGTATCACAAGTCGTCGATAAAAGCTTTGGCGGCCTCAATGGCCTCCTCTTTTGTATCGTAAAGCCCTGCGATGGGCACCACGCCCGCGACTGCGCGGAATTTACAAACAACTGAAGGCTTGGCACGGCGTACCGCCCACCAGCACATCGGGCGCGGCCACCTCGCCTTGTAAAATACGACGCGGCAAAGCCGTCATGTCACCATAATTGGGCACATCAGGGTAGTGGTGTGCCAACACCGCACAGGCAAACGGATCAACCTCGCTCAACCATGCCGCCTGCCAACCCAACGGATGCCACGCCACGCTCGCGGCCTCGATGCCGCTGCAAACTGAGCCGTACTTAAGCATTTTCGACCGCCAAAGCATGAGCGATGGCCTTTGCTAAAAACAGATCATTTGGTCGATCCTTTTGGATCTCTTTTAACGCGTTGGACAATTTGATCGCATTTGGGTGATTGATGTCCGTCAAAAGCACGCAGTTTGAGTGCTTATCTCGACCAAACCAATCGTCCACCACTCTTTTGTTGTAAAAATTAGCCAAGAGGTCGGCTTGTGTGGTTTTGCCCGATGCTCTCGGACCGTAGATGATGATATTGCTCATTTCAATTTCCTTTTTTTAAATTCCGCCGCAAACGCGGCCTTAGTGTCCTCGATCGCCTTGTCGCCTTGCCATGCCCATCGCTCCAGCCAAGCCCGCCGCACACCAACAGATGGCAGCACCAGCAAAAACCGCACGCGGCAGCACAACCGCAAAAAATCGTAGTGTCCGCTTGCATCGGCGCACAATTTACAGTTGATCATGCAAATAACCTTTGTTGCTCAACGCGGTTGGCGCACGATGGGTTGAGCCAAATTTGCTCAGTCCTCATCTTTGCCCCACGTTGCCCGGCAATGCGTGCTTGGGTGGTGTGGGTCTCAAAGCCAACGAGCAAGCCGTCGTACAATTTGTTTGGATAGCCGCATAAAATGACCATCCCTTTGAGTGATTTAACGACCTCGATCAGATCCATGTGCTGCTGATCGTCCATCTCGTGCCGATAATACCCCGCGCCCTTACTGTTTTTTAAAACCCTCGACCTGTGTATATAGGGCGGATCAACAAAGTGCAATGTGTCATGGGCATCGTGTTGCTGCATTACTTCCAACGCGTCTCGATTTTCAATCAGCACTCCCGTCAACCGTACGCAAATAGACCTCAGCCGATCTGGGTATTGAGCCCAAACGTGTTGTGCGGTCGAGCACTCGCGTTTGGTGTCTATCCTAAACCCCGTCGTGCCTTTGGTCGCCCCCGCTGACCCAAAGCCCATCTCTGAGCGGATCACCGTTTGGCGTGCCCGCTCAACGGGATCATCTGACTTTACCCAGGCAGCATAAAATTCCGAGCGTGCATAAGGGTCATGGTGATTTGCTTTATAAGCTCTTGGCACAGAGTCGGGTTGCGAACGACTGTAAAAAAATTAACGATGTCATCGTCAAGGTCGTTGTACACCTCAGCGTATGACCTTGGTTTTTGCAATAAAACGCCTGCAGCACCGCCAAACGGCTCAACGTAAACTTTGTGTGCAGGCATGTGTTGCAAAATCCACGGCGCGAGCCTAAATTTGGCCCCGTGGTATCTTAGGGCTGGTTTGGTGATCATCTTTTGCTCTCTATTAATTTAAGCTCAAGCGCCTTACGTTGAGATTCGTGAAATCCGCACTCTTCAATTTGCTTCGCTTTTCCACCAAACGTTTTCCGCTCAAAGACACAAGCACAGTGGAGTCTCTTGCATGGTGCTAGTCCTGCTTTTTCAGGGCTTTTCGTTTTCATGCTGCCTCCTTGTCCTTGCATGTCATCTGCATCAACACCCGCGTGTGTGTGTCATCAATGATCTGCTTGATCGACTTTGCGCCCGTCCGCAGCAAGGCATCGCGCAGCTGCAATGTTTGATCCAGTGCGGCCTGCACATCCGACGGCGGCAAAGGCATGCCCGCCTTGGCGTATCTTTTGAGCCGCTCGATGGCATCGGTGCCGACGGTTTTAAAACCGCGCGCGTGGTAATGATCCGCAATGTCCGTCAAGGTCTCCATGCCCTCCCACGCCTTGAGATAGCCGCCGCCGATGACGATCACATAGTCCCCATGGCGATTGACGATGCTCTCATTGGTTTTGATGACCTCACTCAGCCACTCGATCATCGGCGACAGTGAGTTGTTCAAACGGATAAAATAATTGACCACTTTACGTGGGACGTAGGGTTTATTGCGTTTGGGTTTGGTTTTCATTTGAGACTCCTTGGCGTGGTGGTAAAAAAATAAAATTTTGTTTTGGCGTGGTTTATTCAACTCTTGGCGTGGCATACAACCCCAGTTTTTCGAGCTGCGACAAGCTGATCGCCGTGAGGTGCGCGGTGCGTTGGGCGCGGATCGACTTTTCCACGTCGTCTTTAATGACAACGTTTGATTGCAACAGTTGCCGTTTAAAGATGCGCCCCGTTTTGATCGGCAAATGATTAAACTTGTCGCGCAAATGGTTGGCGGTCGAGATGTGATCCATGACGTGGTTGGCTCGGATAAACAAAGCCATCTCACGCTCACCGTCATCGTTGACGATGTAATCCCAGCAAAACGGATAATCAAATCGCTTGGCATCGAGCTCTGACAGCAAAATCTCCATGATCCACACCCACGGCAACCTCGCCCCATCGGTGTCGGCCATGTGCTGGTTCATTTCGGTGATCAAATCCTCAATCAAACCGCCTTGATCCACGTCAAACTCAGCAAATTCGGCCAGCATTGCCCATGCCGTCATGATCCCGGCGTAGTTTTCCATCATGCGGTGCGCCGTCGCATCACCGTCGCCTGTGCGTGATCGGACTTGGCACAGCTTGGTGTACCCGGCGTGCGTCTCACGGATGCGGGCAGGGTCAGCGGCAGCAATAAATTGCAGCCACGCCCACATCGGGAACTGGGGCAAGTTGTGCGAAATGATGTCGCCTTGCTTGGCCACCGACAACGTGGATCGGCAGATTTTGGACTGGAGGGATTGCACATCGACCTCCTCACCCGCCAACAGCACAGGCGCACACATCAAATACGGCGTGAGGGCCGAGCCGATGCGGGTAAACTCAAAACGGTAAGTCGACTGTAGCAACGCATCGATGTCTGACAGCACCTGTTTGGGCAACTTACTGAACTCATCCCAGCCCACAGGGTGAGTGGTATAGCTCACAGACGCACGGCGGCGGTGATCGGTCTTGAGCATTTGCCCTGACAGCACTTGGAACGCACACGCCGCCTGCAGTGATTCGAGCAGCTTGGATTTGCCCGAGCCTTTTTCCGCCTGCATTTGAAAATGCGGGTAAAAGCCGATGACATTTTTAAGGTGTGCCCCCAAAATCCACGTGAGGGCGATCGCCGCCGCGTTCTCCTTAAAGGTCGATTGATACGCCTGCACCACTTGCCGCGCCTGTGTCGCCGCACCGCGCGGGAATGTCATGTTGTAGTACAAACACTGCTTTTGCGGCTCTGTGAAAAAGCAATTTTGCCCCTCCAGCGCCTTGAGTTTGCCATCCTGCCACGCCACGCCGATAAAGTTGACCACATCACGGGCGGCGAGGTCAGCACTGCGCTCCATGATCGTGATCATGCGGGCAAACTGTGCGGGTTTCCAGATGTGGCCGAAGCGATATTTCCACCATTCGAGGTTGTAAATTTTGTCGCCCGTCACCACGTCGCGCTGCAACAGCGCACCGTTGCGCGGCGTTTGGCACGAGATGCCAAACACCACTTCGGCCTGAGAGTCGGGCGTGCCGTTGACTGTGGCCAAGTGGGACTGGATCGACAAGCGCGACAGCTGAGCCACACGAAACGAGCACAAATCACCAAAAAACTCTTGACGCCCCGTGGTGTCTCCTGCTTCGTCCGTGATGTTTTTAAAATCATCGACGTACTGCATAAAATCGTCCATCACACGGTAACGCCAGTACACCATATAGTCCTGTGAGGGTAAAAAGATGCGTTTGCGCGCCTCATTGCGAAACAAATCATTGCCCTCGTAGGACGGCTGCCCTGTGATCAGCCAAGGGTCTAATATCTTTAAACGCCGAGCCAGCTCAACCGTCCCGTTGTTGAGTTGCAGCACATCATTGAGGTCTTCGCCTTCGGTCCATGCGGTCATGTCGACCATGCGCGCCGCCACATCCGCCGCTGTCAAACGGTCGTACAGCTTATAAGCCGCTTCCATGCCCGCACGTTTGCCCGTTGATTTGTTGATCCCATCGGCCATGTCCAGTGCAATGATCGCCGTTTTGCCGCGCATAAACGACCAATCCATGTCCACATTGGCCACGCCGCGGATGGCGATCGCCACGTGGTATGGGTTGCTGTTGACGGTCTCAAACGAGAGCGCATTGATCGGCGACTCAACGATGTACACTTTTTTGGCTTGTTTAAATCGCGCGCGATTGCTGATCCAAATCGCCCCCGTTTTTTCGCCCTGGCATTGGGTTTTAACCCCGCCGTTAAGCTCAGGATCAACGTACCTAAAATCAACCGCCACCGCCCGGCCATTGTTGTAGACCATAAACGCCACCGCCGCGCCCCCGTGCCCAGGGGTGCATGCGGGCTTTGAGGGTGACGTGTAGTCATTAAAGCCAACGGTTTTGTTTTTGATCGCCGCACGCGCAACCTCGACAGAGATGCCGCGCCCCGTCAAATACTCAACGGCAGACTCAGGGTTTTTAGCACACACACTGGCGAGGTATTCCGCCCGCGACAGCTTGACAGGCGCGACGTGGCCATTGGTGTCGGGCTTGGGGATGGGCTTGCCCACCCATTCGCCGAGCAGCTTGGCCGCCGCCATAAAATCGTCCGCCACGCCTGCGTAAATAATCAAATCGATCGTGCTACCGCCATCGCCGCTGGTGTGATCCATCCATTTGGTGCCGCCGTACAGGGACAAGCTGGGCGTTTTTTCGGCGCGCGCTGGGCTAAACCAGATGCCTGTTGAGCCTTGGCGTTTGATCCCCAGGCGATCAGCGACGTCTAAAATGTCGACCTCTTTGAGCTGGCGGATCCAGTCCCCGATCGCATTGCTGTTTGACATGCTCATAAGCCCACCACGCCCCATTTAAGGGCGCGCTGCGCCGCCATGCCCACGCGCAAACCATCGACACGCTCAAAAATGACCGCTTTGAGCTCGGCCGCAAACCCCACACGCCAGCCCTCCCCAAGTGATCGTAAAAAATCACGCGTGGACTCACGCCAATCGCTTGACTCCAGTGAGACCTCATGGTCCACGGGCGTGTGCAGCACCGCCACGGCCTCGCGCCATTGCACGGGGCAGGCATCGACCAGCGCCGTCAATCGCCCATCCACGAGGGTGAGGGGCAGGGTGATCAACAGGCCATCACGGGCGGCCATCGCATGCCCATAGGCTCGGTATGTGGTGCCGCCACCGACGGCGGTTTGAATGTCGTTGAGTGTCATCGCAAAGCCTCCATTTGGATCATGTAATCGCGCGCCTCGCTGATAAAGCGCTGCCGGGCATCGTGTGGGGTCAAAGGCTCGGGCATGTTGTTGTCGAGGGGCGTGATGCCCTGCAAGATCGCCCACTCAACCCCATCATTGGGCATCAAGCGCGCCCGCTCGGTGGCCAGCACAACCAAATCCGCATGTTTGATCAACGCCGCATCCTCGAGCGACAGCTCAATGCCAAATTGTTTGTAAATGGCCGCCTGCACAACGCCCTCAATGTATTGGTATGAGGGCAACGTCCGCTTGACCGTGCTCACCATGTCGCCCAAAAAAGCCTCGGACGCATCGTGCAGCAACCCGGCCAATGACAAGCGCGCGGGCAGTAAAAACGCCACCAGCATTGAGTGCTCTGCCACTGAGTAAAAGGCACGCGTCGCACCGCCAAAGCGGCACACGTGAGACAAATGGTGGGCAATGTCATCGATGCAAAAGTCCTCGGGCTGTGGGTTGTACAGGTCAATGTAACGGCCTGACACCGTTTGGATGATGGCCTGTTGCATCATGACTGCACCCCCGCACGCTGGTGATGCACATCCGACACCTGCACAATCTCAAGCGGCAGGTGGTACATGTTGATGGCGTCCACGTGTACCAATTCGATGCCCGCGATCGCTCGCATCGCGCGGATCGGAAACGCCGCCTCAAACGAGGGGGCAGAGAGCCGTTGGCGAAAGGCCTCGACCGCCATGAAGTGCAATACCACAGAGCACGTGTTACCGCGATAATGCTCAAGCAACCCTTGGGCCATGATCGGGTTGTTGTATTGATCAATCAAACTCAACCAAAGCGGATCGGCAATGGCGTGGTCGACGATAAAGGTCACGTCAAACTCTTGCGCCAATCGCAGTTGATACTGTTTTTTTGTTCTCATTGCAGACTCCTAATTAATCATGTTTCAATTTTTTAATGTTTGGTGTTTTGTGACCCAGCGGCCCACGAATCAATCATCTGTTGTATGGCGTGGGCGACTTCGCGGCGATCACAATTGGACACGTATTGCGCCGCAGGTCCATCAAAGCAAATCAAAACAAACCCCATTTGTTGACCGCCCGCACTGTCCAGTGTTTGGCTGATGGCGCGTGCAATGCCTTGCATTGCGCCTGTGACGTCCTTTGTCATGCTGTCTCCTTGTCATGTTGTTTGCGCAGCGCGCTCAAGCGGCCACGTCGTTTGTTGTGTGTGGCGTCCACATTTTGCAAGGCCTGCTCCATGTCCTCACGGGTGGCATGGGCATAGATCGCGGTGTTGTTGATGTTGCTGTGACCGAGCACCTTTTGCACCACCAGTAAAGGGTTTTGCGCGCCCGATGAGCGCATGATGTTCATGGCGCGGGTGTGTCTAAACCAATGCGGTGACACTTTTAAGCCCAAATCAGCCTCATCCGCCCAGTACTGCACGCGCAATTGATAAGCGCGCACGGTCATGGGCTCACCATAACGGCCAGGCACCAATGGCGCATCCATCACCCGCGCATCGGTCATGTCCAGCAGAGCCTTGAGGTGCTCGGCCAATGCGGTCGTCACATACACCTCATGGTCTTTACGCTTGTCGGGCACTTGAGTGCCATCGGCCTTGATGTGTGCCCGTCGGCCTTTGCGGTGCTCGCGTGGCAAAAACAAATACTTTGACTTGAGTGCATTGACCGCTTGCAACACCGTGATGCGCGCAAACTCACCAATGCGGCAACCACACAGGGACAACGCCGCAATGATGTGATAGTCGCGCTTGGCGGTAGGGCTGTTGACCCGTTGCACGGTTTTGAGCAGGGTGCTCAGCTCGGATGGGGTGAGGTATTTATCCACGGTCAGCCTCCTGACACGCGCACGGGCTGTTTAAATTCCGCATGCAAATTTTGGGCTCAGGATCGCCCTCATAACGCCCCAGCAACTCAACCGTAAAACCACGTTTTAACCAGTTTCGGACGGTCTTTGCTTCTTCCTTTTTGCGGCCTTTTTCTTTCCAGTTCATGGCGACCACGCCCCCGCATTTTGGATTTTTGGCCAAATAGACATGACCCAAAAGTACTTTACTCATCTTGATTCCCTTTCATTTTTGATGTTTTTGATTGTCCGTTGTCCAAAGCCAAACGGGTCATCAGCTCCAACCCAAACAACCGCACCAAATCGGATGCTTCCACCGCAAAGGTTTCGTTGTCGGTCAGATTGTCCGAGGTGGTTGATATGCCCAATTTGCGCAGGCCATCGGGCACAGGCACATGGTGCGGCATCAACGCACCTGCACGACCAGCGTTCTGAAGCGCGCTTTGAGCTCCATAAAGGCGGCGATGGTGCGGTGGGTTTGCTCTTGGAATCGTTTAAATTCGGCGGGTGTGACCACGAGATCCGCCATCGCCTCGGCCATCACGTCGTGCACCGCGCCAACTTGTGCGCCCGCATGATTGACCAACGCCAGCAGGTCTTCGTTGGTGTAATGGGTCATCGACGGCAGCCGATAAAACACGCCGCCAAACAGCGCCGACAGCGACTCGATCGGGGCGGTGTTGTGCGTGTGAGACACGATTTGGATCAGATCCGAGACGGTGGGCTTGTGATGCGCCGACGAATCGTTTGGGTTGAGTTTGTTGTACAACGTGCCTTGCGCCACGTCCATCAGGGTCGCCAGTTTGCGAATCCCGAAATCGTCCGCTGCACCGCGCAGGGCGGCGAACACGTCATCTTGAGTGTGTGTCATTGACATCTGTGATACTCCGTCGGTTTTTAATTGTTAAAAATCGTTTAATTGACGGATACTTTGGTTTCCACGCCGCAGTACCCGCCGCCTCGTCCCGCTTTTGGGCGGGGCGGTTTTTATGGCGAAAATATTTGCTCGATAAACGGCTCGGTGGGGTAAATCACGGCGGATGCGGGGATTTTTAAAACCTCTCCTATTTTCTTGGCCAACGTGGGCGATGCTGTTTTTGCATTGCTTTCAAGGTAAGACACATGGGCAGAGGTACACCCTACCTTTTCGGCCAGCTCTTGTTGTGTCAGGCAGGCATTTGATCGTGCTTGTGCAATGTTGTTCATTTTTTCGCTCCAAAAGTTGATTAATGGTTAATTCTTGAGCGAATATTAAGCTATTAATTAACTTATAGTCAAGTTTTATTTAACTGTTGGTCAAGTTTTTGACGGGTGATGTATTATTCGGGCATGGAACAAGCAAATATTGGTAAGCGGATAAAAGATGCAAGGCAGGCGCTTAATGTCAAACAAAAGTGGCTGTCAGCCAATTTAGGCATCACAGCCACCGCCGTCAGCAAGTGGGAATCTGGCGAGCAGCTCCCGACGGTGGAAAAGCTGTCTAAAATTGCGCTTTTATTGAATATAAATTTCGAATGGTTGGCCACAGGGCGGGGCGAGATGGTCACGCCCGTACAGTCCGCAATCCCACCGACCGAAGAACTCAATGCCATGATCCGCGCCATGAGCTCGTTGAGCGCTGAGCAACGGGGGATCATCCTTAAATTTATTGGCGACTGGACGCAGACCTTAAAATAAAACCAAAAAAACACCGCAAGAAGCGGTGTTTTGACATGGTCAAACGCGGGGGCTAAGCAATGTCCTAAGCAATGCCGCTGGTGTACGACGTGCCACCCTTGCCAAAGTGCGCGGTGAGCACACTGCGCCGTGGTCGATCGCTGAACGACACGTGCACCCATGTGCCCTCAAAGATCAATTGATCAAAATTAATGTCGCTCGCGGCGATGGCCTTGGCCACCTCGTGCGGCGTGCCAAATTGGGGGGCCACAAAGTCGACCGCCTCGCCTTTGATGTGTTGGCTGGTCAGTGCCCCGCCGATGGCTCGATTGACCGCTGTTGAGCGGTAAGCGGACAGCGTGTTGATCGCCACGCCGAGCAACGAGCGCACGAGCTCCATTTTGACCGCTGTTTTTTTGAGGCGGGCGACGGTCGCCGCCGTCGGTGTGTTGTTGAGTCCGAGGCGCACCGCCGCTTGGCTGCGCGTCATCTCCTCGAGTGTAAAATGCTCTGTCAGTTGTGTCATGTGTTACCCCTTTAACCAATAAATCAGCCCAAACGCCAAAAGATAGACCCCCACCACGACCCACGCGGCGGGGTTGGCGAACATCGCCACGAATGCAAACAGACTGCGCATCACCTGTGCCCCTTGCGTGTCACCCACCAAACCATCGCCGCAAACAGCACCATGCCGATGTCCTTGAGTGCCCAAAACGGGTACGCGGTGTACGCGGGCAATTTGCCCGTCATCACGATCCACAGGCACTGCATGGACTGGTACAGCAGCCCGCCCATGCCCACCAACACCACGGCTTTAAAGGCTTTGTGTGTTGACCTGCCCGTGGTGTGCAGCAGGTAACCAATCAACAATGTGCCCAGCACGTCAAACCAAAACAAGGCCCCCGAAAAAACATAGTCGCCCCATGTGATCGATTGCGCATCCATCACTCACCTCCTTTTGTCTCGTTAAAATCGCCCCCGCGCGCCTCTCGCGCCACGTCCACGATGTCGGCATCCTCGCGCTTGTCGACCGCGTTGGCGATCCAATTGATCAAAGCCAAAGCCATCATGCCCAGCACAAATGCGACAGGCATCGCCGTGTCCAAGTCACTGCCGTCCAGCCCCAGTTGTCGCAGCACCAAGCCCGTAAACACCAAGGGCACCGCCACGCCCGTGCCGCCGATGATGACCCCTTTTGCCAGCGCCGCACGCCCCTCAATCTTGCGCGGCAACCAAAACACGCTCAAGGCAAACGCACCAAACAGCCCCGACAACGCCCAAGCCAAACGCACCACCACCCAATTAAAATCCATCACTTATCCTTTTTTATATTGACCTCGACCAAACCACTTGACCGCTTGATACATCAGCCACCGCCGCCATTGGGGCACACCCAAAATCCCCATCGCCTCGTAAAACACCGCATCGGCAACGGGCTTGCTGTACAGCGCCTGCGCGTACAAATAATCGTGCACGATCGCCGCTTTGGCATAGCGGCCATTCGGCGGGAAAATCACCCACAGGATGCGCGGCACGCTGGCCAAATCAGTGATCGTGCCCGCTGGCACCGCTATCGCCGTGCGATAGGGCGGCACATCGGTGTAATAAATAAACGGCTCAACCAGTCGCCACCGATAACGGTCGAGCATTTCCAAAATCGCGGGTGTCGTAAACGCGCTCATCACAGGCTCGCGGCGAGGAAAAAGAGCTTGTCCAGCGCATCATCATCCAGCTTCAGCGCGTCCATCAATCCTGACGCCTCCACCCACTCACGACGCACCTCAGAGGCATACTCCCACTCAATTTTTAAGCTGCGATGGGTTGAGTCCGCCGCAATCACCGCGTCCACGTCATCCAGCAAGCCCACGTTGAGCAAGGCCAAGCGCGCCTGTTTAATGGACACCACCGTGGGCACACTGGCTTTTTTCGCGGCGGCGGCACGAGCCTCAGCCCGTGCCTCATTGAGCACCCATGTGCCCTGATCGCCGTCCCAATCGTGATCAGGCGAGGGGGCCACATCCACGGTCTCACCATCGACCACAACAAACGCCAAACCTTGGGCACGTGCCTCGTTGACGCCCTGTGCCACATCCTCGGTGACGGGCATCAAGTCGCTCGGCACATCGGTGTAGGCCTCCAGCATGCTGGTCGGGTAAAGCCCGCCCGTCGACGGTGCGTATTGATAGGTGTAGGCCATCCAGCGCTTGGCATCGGCATACCACACATGGGCAGGGCTGGGCGCCACGGTGATGTCGTCCTCGCCCAACACCACAAAGGGCAAGTCCTCAGCGACTGCGGCGTGAGCCCGTGCAACCACATCATCTGACACGTTGACCGCATCGTCGGGCAGGTCGGTTTTTTGGATAAATTTATTTTCGGTTTGTGAGTACGTCCACATGGTTGATCCTTTTTTTAACGTTAAAAAATGTTGATGCAATGGTGTTTTTTATGGTGTTTTTTTGTATTGCGGTTGCTATGGGTCGATCAATAGCCCCAAACGCGCCACGCCACCGCATTGGCCGTGGTATCCGTGGCTTTGTGCAGCGTAAAACCGTTGACATCGGGGGACAGTGCGGACAACACGCCCGAGCCATCGATACGGGGCGTGGCGGTGGCCACCTCGACCAAAAAGGGTGCGCCGCACATCGCCGTCGGAAACGGGATCGGGTAGGTCACCGCCAGCGTGGCGTCTTGTCCAAGCGCAGCAGTTTTGCCCCATTGCTCGATCATAAAGCCCGTCGGACTGCTGGCATCGGGGTACTTGCGCCAGCCTGAGTTGGCGGTGTATGAGCCCGTAAAATCCGACTTGCGCACCGTGGCAAAGGCATCCCAAAGGACAGTTGATGACGGGTTGCGCAACACGACGTTGCCGTCGGCCTGTAGGCTGAGTTTGTAGGCGTTGCCCGTGCCAAAAAACGAGTCGGTTGAGTAGTCGCTGTTGATGCGCTCGCGGATCAGTCCGTTTGATGTGGTGGCCAGTACACCGTCCGATACCCAAGATAAGCCCGTATCGTTGTCTACAGCCCCAACCACGCCCACATTGAGGGTATTGTTGGCATTGACCAAACCGCCGACCGCTCGCAAAGCCCCTGTTAAACCCACGCCCGTTTTGGGTAAAAAGCTGCCGCGCGCCGCGGTCACAAACGCCGTTGTGGCGACCTGCGTGGTATTTGTGCCCGCCTCCGCCGTCGGTGCCGTGGGCGTGCCCGTCATGGCAATGGACTCAAAGTCATTAAAGCCGTCGTAGACATTGGTGCCGTCTGAGTACACCTGGTTGCGCTTGCCCTGAGCCACGCCCACGCCTGTGCCTGCGGCCGTTTTGACCGTCAGGCCAAAAGCGCCCGATGTCGCGTTAAACACAATCCAGTTGCGCCGCACCGAGGCGGGCACGATCACCGTGAGGGCCGATGTCAGCGTCCCGACAAAGGTCAGTGAGGTGTTGGAGGACTCGCCGTCCGTGAGGGTCACCGTGCCGCCTGTCACGGCTCTTTGCAAATTGCCACCGATCGCCGATTGCACAAAGGCTGTTGTGGCGACCTGCACCGTATTGATCCCGTCTACTGCGGTTGGTGCGACTGGAGTGCCAGACATCGAGAGGTTGTAATAAGTGTCATTGACGCCCTCTTCGGTGATGTACACAACCTTGCGCTTGCCCGCCGATAACACCATCCCCGCCAATGCTGAGTCCGCCACCTTGAAGGTCACATCGGACGTGGTGGTGTTTGAGAGCCAGTACACGCGTTTGGTCGAGGTCGGAAACTCCACCGTGACAGGCGTTGCGGGTGTGCCACTGACAAAAATGTGCGGGCTGTTGACCTGATCATCCGTGAGCGTCACCGTGCCGCCCGCACTGATGTTGACTTTTGTCTGACCAGACAGCGCGTCCTCCAAATAAGCCGCATTGACCAGCTGTTGACTCGTGCTCAGTGGCGGCAGGGTCGGCGCGGTGGGCGTGCCTGTAAACGCAGGGTTATTGATCGGGGCATAAGGCGATGCGGTGGCATTGACATCGCCCCACGCGAGCTTTTTGATCGCGGCATACAGTTGTCGGTAGCTGGCTGGGTTGCCTGCGGTGTAAGGCATGAGTGTGATCCCCGCCAGTTCGATGGTTTGCGCGATCTCCTCCTGCACCACGTCAAACCATTCCGCCCCTGGTGTGCTGGGCGCATCGCCCAGCGAGCGATTGCCTGTTTTAAAGCCATTTTTGCCCCCGCCAAATTTATCGACGGCGGGGTTGCGGTTTGAGCCTGTTTTGATCCGTTGCATGGCGTTTGTCCTTGTGTTTTTGTTAACGCGTTTTAAGCGTGTTTTAAGCGTGTGTTTAATTGTTAAGCGTATATAAAATTAACCTCGCTCATGGCGGGGGCCTCGCGGGTAAAGATGCACTCCAGCACCGCATCCCCCCATGTTTGCAGGGCGGTCTCGCAGTCGTCATTGACCGTGCTGTCGCGCCCCGTTGTGCCCTCACCGACTTGCAAGGACCAACGGAATCGATCCACCAGCTCATACAGCGGCGTCTCGCAATCGTCCTCGCACGTCGGCATGGTGTAACGCACCGTGCTGGCCTCGTCATAACCCAGCGCACTGGCCAATGCAAGGTAGCGTTGGATCCTCGCCCCGCCGACATCGGTGTATTTGGCATAGGCCGCCGCTTGCCGCTCGGCCAACGTCTGACCGCCGATGATGCAACTGTCGGGCAGTTGTAGGGCATCCTCCCACTCGGTCATCAGCTGCGCTGCGCTGCGTGGATCGGTCTCGATGCGCAGGTCATTCAACATCGCGTCCACCTGAGCCAGCGGATGGGCCATGCGCCGCAGCACCTCACGCAGATCGCCCCCCTCGTCGGTGTTGAGTGCATCACCGGGGGGCAACAGTGCGGCCAATTGCTGGGTGTAGCGCTCAACCAGCTCGTCAAAGTCGTCTGAGTTTTGATCAATCGTTGTCATCATCAGCCCGTAAATGTCAATGTGCCCACCTCAAGCAGCTCACCCACGCTGCACTCGATGTCCGCCGCAGGCACGATGATCTCGTGCGACCACTCACCCGTGGCGTCGCTGATGACCGCCGCGATTTGGCTGCGTGGGATGGTCATGCCCGCAATCGGCATGGCGGTCACGCCAAAGGCGTCGCGTTTGACCGGTGCGGCGACGCTGTTGACGTAAGCACGGATCGCGGCCTCAGCGGCTTTTTGCACCGCCACGGTGTTGGGCATCAATCGGATGGTAAAGTTTTGTGTTTTTTTGACGGGCGCAAACGCATAATGCTCACCAAAGGGCAGGGCGGTGCTGTCAAAGTGGGCCTGTACGGTCGCGCACTCGGCGGCATCGGGGTAAGCGGTGATCGGATCGTCATCGCGCATAAAATACACGCTGACCGTGCCAGGGCCGAGGGCTTTGGGGGCGGCCCATGCCCGCGTCACACCCGCCACCTCCAGCGCCCATGCCTCATAGTCGTTTGATTTGCCAACCTCACCTGGGTTGGCCCATGCTGAGACCACGCGGCTGCGCAGCGCATCAATGTCCTCGACATCGGCACCCCCTGACAAGCCCGGCGCAAGCACCTCCACCGTGCCCTCCACGCCAGACACAGGGCTGGCCAAACGCAACACTGCACCCGCCTCCGTGTTGCTCGCTGCCCCTGGGGTCAAACACAGCGCGCGCACCACCGCTGTGCCACTCTCGCCGATGATCGCGCCGTCAGGCAGGACAAAGGCCATCGCATCGTTGCGGTTGATCACCGTATCGGCATCGACCGTTTTACCCTCCACACCTTTGAGTCGCACCCAACCGCTCGCCGAAAAAGCCGCTTTGCGGCCCGCTTTGAGTCGCATCGGGGTGTGGTACAGCTCAAGCACATCCTCGTCACACAGGTGGGGGTATTGTTGCCGCCACACCCATGTCGCATGCATGTGCAGGTCGTTCTGGGCATTGGCCAGCGCCCGCGCCAAAGGCACAAACAAATTGCGGCGCAACGCATCCGAGGCGGTCGCCAAAGGCAGCTCCGCCTGGTGTTGTCGGTCCAGCTCTGCCAGCGTGGGCACGTCATAAGCCATGATTAAGCTCCAAATCAAAAAGGTCGCCGTCGATCGCAATCGTCAGCCCCATGCACTCGTTGCCCGCGTCAAACGCGCGCACTTCGATGCGTTGCACCACACCGTCGTCAATCAACCACTGCAGGGCGGCGCGGTCATAATCCTCCTCAAGCCGCAAGGTTTCGGCGACGTTCAGGCGGCGGTTTTGCGTCCACCGCTCACAACCCCAGCGATCGCCCAAATCCGTTGCCAGCGCATCGCCCCACCAGCCGCCGCCGACACGACCAAACTCATCCGTGGCACGGCGGTTGCAAAACAACGACAGCACAATCGCCGCCACCATCGGCTCAGCAAACAGCTCCAATGGCGGTGGCTCGGTTAAATCAATGCGGACTTTAGGCATGAGGGGTTCCCGTCTCGCCACCATCGTGCTCGGTGTGGCGGTGGTTGTCGCTGATCGGGTTGTCAAACGATGATGTGCCCGCGTGCATCGAGGTCGCCGCTCCGTTTTGGAGCTCGTCGATGTTTAAAATCAATTTTTTGGCGGTCAACACCGCATTGCCCTCCTTGTCAAAGACAAACAGCACGCCGTGGGCGTTGTAAGTCGCGGACTCGCCCTCAGCCAAGTCTTTGGGGCGCACATCCTCGTTGTCCACCGCCACCGCCACCAAATGGTCGCGGCTGCCTGCCACCGCCACCAAAATCGGCGTCGAGCCTTTGGGGGGATGGCTGGTGTGGCCAAAGTTTTGCACGCGCTCCACGTCATCACGTGTCTCGCCGTCCAGTCCGTCGATTTGCAAGGTTTGCAAACCGCCTGCGTCGTTGATCAAATTGACCACGCCGCGCGCCACCATCAGGCGCATGCGTTGAGCCAGTCGATGCATCATAGTGTGCTCATGTCCTTATGTGAGGCCTTGCCTTTGTGCGTGGCTTTGTGCGGCTTGGGTTTGTGTTTGTCCTCACTCAAACGATCAAAGGCGTGCGGGTCTGCCAAATCAAGGTCACACACCGTACCCTCACGCTCGTTTTCGATGTAGGTGACCTTTGCAATGATCATGTCGCCGTTAAAACGCACATAATCCGCTGACAGCGGCACCAACAAGCCCGGCACCCACAGCGCGCCGCGCTCGTTGTTGTGGCTGTCTTGCCGCCATGATTGCACCCGCACCACGATGCGATTGCCACGGCTTTGGCGGGTCGCCAACTCAAAATTGGCACGCTCTTTGGGTGTGTGACCCTCGCCTTGCTCCTCGTTGAGGATGATGAGCGGGCGGTACCGCATCACGGCAGGGTCTTTAACACTGTCTTTGATGTTGTGCCCGCCTTTGCCGCGTGCTTGTCCTTTGACGATGTACTCGCTGTGCCGATCATTGGTTTTGTACGTCAGTTTGCAGCTGATGATGTTGACCCCTTGCACGAGGGCGGTGGTGGCGCGCGCCAACCCAGGCAGACCCAACACCAAACCGCCTGCGCCATCCGCCCAAATCATCAACGCTTTGATTTTGCACGCCCGATCAAGGCACGCAAGCACCGTCTCGCCATCCTCAATGTTAAAACTGGCGATCGTCGCGGTGGCCGCTTTGACCGCATTGGCGGTGATGGTCAGCGGGATGGCATAGGGCGCCAGCAGGTCAATGGCGATTTGTTTGAGCGTGGTTTTTTTCCATTGCCCAGTTTTAAAAATCGCCGAGCAATCACACAAATCCCCCGATTTGTCACGCCCAGAGACATCAAAACTCGTCCCCACCGCATCAAATCCCGGGCGGGTTTCATCGACCCAGCCCGTGATCACGGGCTCACCGTCAATGCTCAACACGCACGACTCACTGGGCATGATGGGCCGTGGATCGACCTGTGCAGGCCAGCGCTCAGAGACCGAGAGGTTAAAAATGCCTGTCATTTGTTCAATGCCGCGCTCAATGCGCACATCTTTCCAGCCCGCGTATTTTTGACCCTTGATTTTGAGCTCGCAGCTGTTTTGCGCGGCGTTTGGATTAATGGACATTGAGCACCTCCAAATCCCCCGCAGGCACAAAGCCCGCGTGCTTGATGCGGTTGCGACCGACAAAATCATCCAGCGCGGCGATGCTGCCTGTTGCGTTGTACACAATCAATACGGCGGGCAGTGCGGCTGCGGTTTGCACGCGTTGTACATCGGCCAAACGGGGCAACATGTCCGCCATGACCTTGCCCGCCGCCACACGCACCGCCTGCAATGGGCGCACCACTGTGTCGTCGTTGCTGTTTTTAAGCTCAAAATCAAGGTCAGCCAACACCTGCGCCCGCGCGGCCAGCAGCTCATGTTTGCTGGCAAATGGCACGGTGGGCAGGGCGGCGATGCGGGTCAATAACTCTGTTTGGCGCACGTAATTGCACAGCGAGGGGGGCATCGCGGGCAAGGCGGGGGCGGCATTGGATGCACCCACGCGCGGCTGCGCCCACGATGGCGCGATCACCCCGCTGGTTTGCGTGTTGATCGCCGCGCCTGAGCCGGTTGATCCTGTGGTGTACGTCGTGCCGTTGACGACGTAGGTGGTGGGCAGTTGTCCGTTTTGAGCGTACGACTGAGCCGACGGCCGATAAAGGCCTGCCCGCACCGTCACGGATGTCCCAGACACCCCTGCCGCTTGGCGGATCTCAGGGCTGCGAAACAGGCGACTCCAGCCCGCCAGCCCACCAAATGGATTGGCCACACCCCCCAGCAGTGCGGTGATCAAGCCGCGCACGCGCAAAGCCACGAGCAACGGGCGGCCAATGATGCTGTTGACGCTGGTTTGCATCCGCGCGAGCACCGATTGCCCACGTGTCAGGGGTGACAGATAGCCCTCAATTGTGGTGCAATAGCCCTCCACGCATGTGGCGGCATTGTCCAACCAGTGTGCCACGTCACCGAGCCACTGCGCGTCAAACGCCGCATCGATCGCGCTTTGTGCCGAGTTGACCGAGAGGGTCAGCAGGCCGTCAGGATCATCCGCCGCTGCGGGCGCCGTGTTGTCCCCGGTCTCCTTTAAATCCAGCTCAATCTCAAACTCGCCGCCATCGACAAGGGGATAGCGGATTTTGGCAGGGGTTTTGAGCACCATGCGTTGCACTTGACCCCACGGGTGCACAAACACGCCGTCACCGACCGCCTCACAGGCATCCAGCAGCTTTTTCGCCGCTGGAAAATCCTGAAAAACCGCTGTGATGCGGAATGTTTTGGGCAATCGCCCCAGATCCTCGTCAAACTCAAAGTCACGAAACGGGTAAGTGTGGCTGACCGTGCGCCGTCCGACCTCGCCGCTGACGTCGCGCGTGTAAAACGCGACCCCTTTGTACGATGGTTTGCGCAAGTCCATAGGTTTAGGCGTGTCCCACAACATCAGCTCGCCCCCGTGTTAAGGCGACCAACGTTGGCGGTCATGGTGGTGTTGCTGTTGCCGCCGACCGCAGTGGCTGTGACATTGAGCAAGGACGATGACGGGGCCACATTGACCATGATGGTGCCTTTGATTTGTGTGTTGCCCACTTGGCTGATCAAGGCCGCGCCGACGGCTTGTTGTTGCGCCGCCGCCTGCGAGGTCACGCCTGTCAAGGCTTGGGCGTTTTGTTGGGTCACGGTGCTGCCTGCGGCCAACCAGCGCGCGGCAAAGTCTGCCCCGACGGTGCCAATGCCTGCTGTGACTTGTGCTGTGGCCTGCGCTGCGGGCGCGGGGGACACAATGGGCGTTGGTGTGTGGAGCTTGTCATACATCAAGCCCAAAGGACCGCCCAAAGCCAGCCCAATGGGCCCCGCCATCGCCAAGCCCAAAACAGAGCCGCTGGCACCATCGAGCTTGAGGCCGCCAGCAAAGAGGCCTGACAATTTGTCAGTCACCCAGCTCAATCCGCTCCCCGCCACATCCCCCACGGATGACCCGACTTTGTAGCCGCCGTACGCGCCTGCCAGCCCGCCAATTGCAGAGCCCACCGCACCGCCCACCGCCGTACCAATCACAGGGACGATTGAGCCAATCCACGCGCCCGCCAGACCGCCTGCGGATGCACCAAGGGATGCGCCTTGCCAGCCGCCCACTGCACCACCGACGGCCTTGGTCACGCCCTGCACCTTGTCGCCCGTGGTGGCGCGGTCGGCCGTTAAGGCTTGATACCCCTCGTACATCCCCGCGCCCACAGCGGCAAACCCACCGAGGCGCGGTGCCCATGCCGCAGCGGCGGGCAGTGCCTTGGACAGCACACCGCCCCCAGCGCCACCCGCCGCGTTGGGGAGGGTGTCTTTAACGATGTCTTTGATCGGATTGTTGCCGCCCATGCCGCCATCACCCATGTTGACCACATAAACGGGGGTCACGCCTGCAGAGGCTTGCAAGGCTTTGCCCACGCCCACGCCTTTGCCCAAGTCCA
>ERZ724504.552-NODE-552-length-21103-cov-16.928687_pt1 | contig 21103 bp, 20 predicted proteins | sample MGYA00376037_ERZ724504 | MGnify/ENA primary metagenome ERZ724504 (study PRJEB28724, sample SAMN07190888) | wastewater metagenome | isolation source: influent of sewage treatment plant in Hong Hong | place: USA: Christiansburg, Virginia | collected 2016-03-01 ... | reverse complement strand
TGCCCTGCGGCTGGCTCATCACCAGCACCAACGGCGAGCCCATGAAGGAGCCGCCGCACCCCATCCTGGCCCAGGGCAAGGTGCGCTACGTGGGCGACCATGTGGCCATGGTGGTGGCGCAAACCCAGCAACAGGCGCGCGATGCCGCCGAGCTGGTGGAGGTGGACTACGACGTGCTGCCTGCCGTGGTCAACGTGGCCGATGCGGCCGCCGGTGCCGTGGACGGCGCGTCGGTGCACGACATCGCCCCCGACAACCATTGCTTCAAGTGGGCGATTGGCGACAAGGGTGCGGTCGATGCGGTGTTCGCCAACGCCGCGCATGTCACGAAGCTGGATCTGATCAACAACCGCCTGATCCCCAACGCGATGGAGCCGCGCGCCGCCATTGGCAGCTACAGCCGCGCCAACGACGACTACACGCTCTACGTCAGCAACCAGAACCCGCACGTCGAGCGCCTGTTGATGACCGCCTTTGTGATGGGCCTGCCCGAGCACAAGGTGCGCGTGATTGCGCCGGATGTGGGCGGCGGTTTTGGCTCCAAGATCTTTCTGTATGCCGAAGATGTGTGCCTCACCTGGGCCTCCAAAAAGCTCAACCGCAACATCAAGTGGGTGGCCGACCGCAGTGAGTCGTTTTTGTCGGATGCGCATGGCCGCGACCATGCAAGCCACGCCGAAATGGCCATGGATGCCAACGGCAAATTTTTGGCCCTGCGCGTGCACACCAACGCCAACGTGGGCGCCTACCTTTCCACCTTTGCCAGCGCGGTGCCCACCATTCTTTATGCCACGCTGCTGGCTGGGCAATACAGCACACCGCAGGTCTACGTGGAGGTGGATGCCTGGTTCACCAACACCGCGCCGGTGGATGCCTACCGCGGCGCGGGCCGGCCCGAGGCCACCTACCTGCTCGAACGCCTGGTTTCGCGCTGCGCATGGGACATGGGCCTTGCGCAAGACGAAATCCGCAAGCGCAACTTCATCACCACCTTCCCCTACCAGACGCCCGTGGCGCTGCAATATGACATCGGCGACTACCACGCCTGCATGACCCAGGCCGAGCAACTGGCCGACGTGGCAGGCTTTGCCGCCCGCAAGGCCGTCAGCGAGGCCAAAGGCCTGAAGCGCGGCATCGGCTACAGCAGCTACATCGAGGCCTGCGGCATTGCGCCATCCAACATTGCAGGCGCCCTGGGCGCACGCGCGGGCCTGTTTGAATGCGGCGAGGTGCGCGTGCACCCCACGGGCAGCGTGACGGTGTTCACCGGCTCGCACAGCCACGGCCAGGGGCATGAAACCACTTTTGCGCAGGTGGTGGCCGCGCGCCTGGGCATCCCGGTGGAGAACGTGGACATCGTGCACGGCGACACGGGCCGCGTGCCGTTTGGCATGGGCACCTATGGCTCGCGCTCCATCAGCGTGGGCGGCGCGGCCATCATGAAGGCGCTGGACAAGATCGAGGCCAAGGCCAAGAAGATTGCCGCGCACCTGATGGAGGCCAGCGACGCCGATATCGACTTTGCCAACGGCGAATTCACCGTGCGTGGCACCGACAAGAAGATCCCCTTCGGCCAGGTGGCGCTGACGGCTTACGTGCCGCACAACTACCCGCTTGACAAGCTCGAACCCGGGCTCAACGAAACCGCGTTTTACGACCCCACCAACTTCACCTTTCCCGCAGGCACCTATATCTGCGAGGTGGAAATTGACCCGGCCACCGGCAGCACCCGCGTGGACAAGTTCACGGCGGTGGACGACTTCGGCACCATCATCAACCCCATGATCGTGGAGGGCCAAGTGCACGGCGGCCTGGTGCAGGGCATTGGCCAGGCGCTGATGGAAAACTGCGTGTACGACCGCGAAACCGGCCAGCTGCTCACCGGCAGCCTCATGGACTACGCCATGCCACGCGCCGATGACTTCCCCACGTTCCAGCTGGGCCATGTCTGCACACCGTGCACCCACAACCCGCTGGGCACCAAGGGCTGTGGGGAGGCGGGCGCCATTGGGTCGCCACCGGCGGTAATCAATGCCCTGCTGGATGCGCTGCGCCCGCTGGGGGTGAGGGACTTTGACATGCCTGCGTCGCCGCACCGCGTGTGGGAAGCCATTCAAAACGCAAAAGCATGAAGCCCCCCGTTAGTCGCTTCGCGCCTTCCCCCCAGGGGGACGCCGCCAGCGCGGCGGGGCGGCCCTTGCGCGGCGGCCGCTGGCCTGAGCCGCACGCCGTTCGCGGGTTGCTACCCAAGCACCTGCATCGGAAACCATAGGAGACAGAACATGTACGCATTCACCTTCGAAGCCCCGTCTTCCACCGCCGCCGCCGCGGACCTGATCGCCCAGGGTGGCAAGCTGCTGGCCGGTGGGCAAAGCCTGCTGCCGTCGATGCGCCTGCGCCTGGCCAATCCCGAAAAGATCATTGACCTGAACAGCATTCCCGAGCTGACGGGCATCTGCCGTGATGGCAACGCGCTGGTCATTGGCGCCATGACGCGCCACGCCGATGTGGCTGCAAGTGCCGAGGTCAAGGCTGCCATCCCCGCGCTGGCCGACCTGGCCGCGCACATCGGCGACCGCCAGGTGCGCGCACGCGGCACGCTGGGCGGTTCGGTCGCCAACAACGACCCCGCCGCCTGCTATCCCAGCGCCGTGCTCGGCCTCAACGCCACGGTCATCACCAACCAGCGCGAGATTGCGGCCGATGCCTTTTTTGTGGGCATGTACACCACGGCGCTGGAAGAGGGCGAGATCATCACCGCCATCCGCTTTCCCATCCCCCAGCGCGCGGCCTACCTCAAGTTCAGGCAGCCGGCCTCGCGCTTTTCGCTGGTGGGCGTGTTTGTGGCGCAAACCGATGGCGGCGTGCGCGTGGCCGTCACCGGCGCGGCCAGCTGCGTGTTTCGCCATGCCGGGCTGGAGGCGGCGCTCAACCAGAGCTTTACGCCGCAATCGGCGGCCGCCGTGAGGGTGGACGCGAGCGATCTGAATGCCGACATCCACGCCAGCGCCGCCTACCGGGCCAACCTCATCAGCGTGCAAACCCAGCGGGCGGTAGCGCAGATGTTGGGCTGACGGGCAGGAGCGCATCCGCTGCACCCGCACAGTATCCCTGGGCGGGTCTTTGAATGAAATTGGCCTCTAGCGCTTATCCATAAAGCGCTAGTAGCTATAAAAAATATAGCAATGATTGTTTCCCCTCCAGCGCCCATGACCGCGCCCGCGCTGTCCTCCATTGATGCCCTGGTGTTGGCCTTGCAGGGTGTGGGCTACTTTGCCGACCGGCGGCTGGCCACGGCGGTGTTCCTGGCGCTCAAGCTGCAGCGCCCGCTGCTTCTGGAGGGTGAGCCCGGGGTGGGCAAAACGGCGCTGGCCCAGGCGCTTTCCAAAGTGCTGGAGCGCAGCCTGATCCGCCTGCAGTGCTACGACGGGCTGGAGCAGCGCGAGGCGCTGTACGAGTGGAACTACGCCGCCCAGTTGCTGCACATGCGTGCGGCTGAAATGTTGACCCCCACGCTCCGCACTGACGTGTCGTCGCTGCCCCCCGAGGGGGCGCTCGCCGCCTTGGGGCGGCCCGGCGGCGGCTCGGTAGCGCCCACGGCCACTGCCGCGCGCGATATCGAAGCAGAGGTCTACCAGGACCGCTATCTCATCCGCCGCCCCCTGCTGCAAGCGCTGCAGGCGCCCGCGCCCGGCGCGGTGCTGCTGATTGACGAGGTAGACCGCGCCGATGAGCCCTTTGAGGCCTTTTTGCTCGAATACCTGGGCGAGTACCAGGTGAGCATTCCCGAAATTGGCACCGTACGCGCCACGGCCACGCCGGTCACCATCCTCACCAGCAACCGCACGCGCGACCTGCACGACGCCGTCAAGCGCCGCTGCCTCTACCACTGGCTCGATTACCCCGAGCGCGAGCGCGAGCTGGCCATCGTGCGCGCCCACGTGCCGGGCGCCAGCGAAGCGCTGGCCACGCAGGTGGCGGATTTTGTCGGCCGGCTGCGCAGCCAGCCGTGTGCCAACGCCTTTCAGCGTGCGCCGGGCATTGCCGAAAGCGTGGAGTGGGCCAAGGCGCTGGTGGCGCTCGACACCATCGTGGTAGACCCTGAAGTGGTGACGGATACGGCGGGCATTTTGTTCAAGCAGCGCGAGGATGTGGCGGCGCTCACCGCCGACATGGCAACGCAATTGCTCAAACCCTTGGCGGCAGAGGGCTGAGGCGTGCGGCGGTTCAGCAGCCAACGAGGGATCACGCAGCACTGCGTGGCCCGGTGCGCAGGAGCCTTCGCCAGCACTGTCCGGGCTGGGCTGGCTGAGGCCAGCAGCCAGCCCGGCGCATCGAACCGCGTGAACCCTGGTAAAGCGCCATCATGACCACGGTTTCCCAACTCGGCGATGCGCGCACCGGCAAGCTGGCCGACAACCTGAGCGGCTTTGGCCGCACCCTGCGCCGCGCAGGCGTGTGCGTGGATGCGGCCCGCATGGCGCTGGCCCAGCAGGCGGTGATGCTGGTAGGCCTGCGGCGCGATGATTTTTGCGCCGCCCTGGAGGCAGTGCTGGTGAGCCGCGAGCAGGACCGCCTGGTGTTCCGTGAGCTGTTCGACGCCTACTTTCGCAACCCCGATGTGGCCCAGAAACTGCTGGCGCAGATGCTGCCAAGCGCCGAATCCAGGGCTGAGCCCGCCAGGCGCCGCCCGCGCGTGAGCGAGGCGCTGGCCCCTGTGCGGGCCGCGCGCAATGCGCCGCCCCGCGAGGACGACAAGGTGGATTTCGACGCCGCCATGACGGCCAGCGACCTGCAGCGCCTGCGCCAGGCCGACTTCAACCAGCTCTCGGCCAGCGAATACCTGCTGGTGGAGCGCCTGGCGCGTGACATTGCCTTGCCCCTGCCGCGCTATGCGGCCCGCCGCACCCGGCCGGGCGTGCGCGGCAGCCGCCCGCACTGGCCCGGTGCCATGCACCACGCGGCCCGCAATGGGGGCGAGGTGCTGCGCATCCCACTGCTGCAGCGCCGCCAGCAACCGTTGCCGCTGCTGGTGCTGGTGGATGTGTCGGGCTCGATGGAGCGCTATGCGCGGCTGCTGTTGGCGTTTTTGCACGCTGCCACCGCGCCGCGCCACACCGGCGCCGCCTTGCGTCGCGATGTGTTTGCGTTTGGCACAGGGCTGACCGACCTCACGCCCGCCTTTCGGCTGGCCGACACCGACGCCATGCTGCAGCGGGCCAGCCATGCCATCACCGACTATGCCGGCGGCACGCGCATGGGTGACAGCCTTGCGCAACTGCGCCTGCACCATGCCCGGCGGCTGGTGGGGCGGCGCACGCTGGTGCTGCTGATCAGCGATGGCCTGGACACCGGCGCGCCCGAGGTGCTGGAGCAAGAGCTGGGCTGGTTGCGGCGCCACTGCGGCCGTCTGCTGTGGCTCAACCCCTTGCTGCGCTTTGACGGCTATGCGCCCACAGCGCGTGGGGCGTCGGTGCTGCACCGGCAAGTCCACGGCATGGTTGCGGTGCACAACCTGGGTCGTCTGCAGGATCTGGCGGGCAGCATGGCCGCGGTGTTGCGCCAGTAGTTGCACAAAACAGCAGATCACCACGATGATTCAGACCCACGCGAGAGGAATTCCCCATGGAAATGCAAGCCAGCCGCACCCTAGCCGTCAGCCAGCAACAGGCCTGGGAGGCGCTCAACGATCCCGAGGTGCTCAAGCTGTGCATCCCCGGTTGCGACAAGTTCGCGCCCGCGGGCAACAACCAGTACGCCGTGGCCATGGCCGTCAAGATCGGCCCGGTGTCTGCCAAGTTTGCGGGCAAGATCACGCTGGCCGACATCGTGCCGCCCGAGAGCTACACCATCGCCTTTGACGGTTCGGGCGGCGTGGCCGGCTTTGGCAAGGGCACGGCGCGGGTTCTGCTGGTGCCGCTGCCCGTTGATGGGGCAGGGCAGGACAGTTGCGAGCTCAACTACACGGTGCATGCCAGCGTGGGCGGCAAGATCGCCCAGCTGGGCCAGCGCCTGATCGACGGCGCCGCCAAAAGCATGGCCGAAGACTTCTTCAGGCGTTTTGACAACGAGATGCAGCGCCTTTACCCCCGCGATGACGATGCGCCGGACACGGTGCCCTCGGAATACGACCAATTGCACGATGCATCGGGCGCAGCGGCCGGTAAGGACAATCCCCCTGGAGGCATCCCGGTATGGGCGTGGGTGGTTGGCGCAGCGCTGCTGGTGGTGCTAGCGTTGTGGGTGAACTAGGAGCCTGTCGGACTTGGAGCGTCGAAAGCGAAAACCGAAGGTTTCACCAAAATCGGCCCCAGCGAGGACAGTTTTTGCCAGATTTGCAGCGCCATAGCCCGGCTATGGGGCAAAAAGATGGTGAAAAATGGACCGCTGCGGCCGATTTGCAGCCGACGATTTCCAAGTCCGACAGGCTCCTATGAGCGTGGGCGGCAGAAGGCGCGCAGCGCAATGCAAATCTGAAATGGTGCGGTTGTAACTGGTGAAGGTGCCATGGAAAACCTGGATGTGATGGTGTTGCGCACCCTGCACGGCTGGCGTGCTGCCGGTCGGCGTGCTTTGCTGGCCACGGTGGTGCGCACCTGGGGCTCGTCGCCCCGGCCGGTGGGCTCCATCATGGCCTTGTGCGAAGACGGCGCCGTGGTGGGCTCGGTGTCGGGCGGCTGCATTGAAGACGACCTGATCGACCGGCACACCCGGGCTTATGCGCAGAGTGCGCCGCCAGACGTTGCACGCACCGATGCCGACCACCGCATTCCCAGTGGCCCGCCAACGTTCGTGAAATATGGCGTGTCTGCCGACGAAGCACACCGCTTTGGTCTGCCCTGCGGTGGCACGCTGGAATTGCTGCTGGAATACGACCCCGATCCTGTCAGCCTGGCAGAGTTGATCGCGGCGCTGGAAGCCGGCAGGCTGGTGCAGCGCAGCGTGCGTCTGGCCGACGGCGTGGTCACCCTGTCGCTGGCAACCACCCCCGGCGATCTGGTGGCCGATTCTGTGCAGATCACCAACTGCTTCGGGCCGGAATACCGCATGCTGCTCATCGGGGCGGGCCAGCTGGCCGAGTACCTGGCCACCATGGCGCAGTTCAGCGGCTTTGCCGTGACGGTGTGCGATCCGCGCGACGAATACCGGGCCGCCTGGAGCGTGCCGGGCGTCACCGTGGTCAACGACATGCCTGACGATGTGGTGCGGGCCTTCAAGCCCGACCGCCGCACCTGTGTGGTGGCCCTCACGCACGACCCCAAGCTCGATGACCTGGCGCTGCTGGAGGCGCTGAGCACCGACGCATTTTATGTGGGAGGCATTGGTTCGCGCCGCAACAACCAAGCCCGCAGGGCCCGCATGATCGAGCACTTCGATCAGACCGAAGAAGACCTTCTACGCCTGCGCGGGCCGATCGGCATCTACATCGGCAGCAAAACCCCCCCTGAGATCGCCGTGAGCGTGATGGCGGAAGTCCTGGCCGTGAAGAATGGCGTCACCCTGCCGCGCGACATGGAGGTTGCCCAGGCGAAAAACGTCCGCGAATGGCCTCAGGGCGAAACAGATGGTTTGGTGTGCGGGGTGCGGGCAGCTTAGCCAGGCCAACGGGGTGCTGCGGCCTGGGCTCCTGTCTGGGCCTGCCATGGCAGCTGCTTTCGCACATACAGCAGCAGGCCTTCGCAGGCGTCTTCTGCCAGGCCCCGCACTTCTTCAAACCCGGCGGGGCCACTGTAGTGAGGGTCGGGTGCCACGGGGCTGTTGAACCGCTGGCAGAACCCGGTCATGCGCCGCACCTTGCGGGCGTGCGGTGGCGGTGGGAATGTGCATCTCTACACCTCCGGCGATCAGGCCGCCATCACCACCGGTCCGCCCTTGGCAAGGCCGCGCTGGTAGGCCGGGCGTGCCGTCATGCGCTCTTTGTAGGCCAGCAGGTGGGGGAATGCGCGGGCCTGGCTGGCACGCGAGAGGACGGCCTCCACGGCAAAACTCATCTGGAAGTCGGCCATGGTCAGGTGCTCGCCCGCAAACCAGCGGTGGGTGGCCAAGTGGTTCTCCATGAAGTCGAGCGCGGTGTCCACGTTGGGGTCGATCAACTTCTTTTGTACTTTGCCGCACAGGGCCTTCGCGATGGGCTTCACGAAGAATGGCATGGGCTGGGTCGGAATGGTCATGAACACCAGTTTCATCACCAGCCAGTTCATCAGCGAGCCTTCGGCGTAGTGCATCCAAAAGCGGCACTGGCGGTGCTCGGTGGTGCGCGGTGTCGGCTGCAGGTGTGCCAAGTCGCCGCCGATCTGGGCGCCATAGGTTTCCACCAGGTATTCGATGATGGCGCCGGATTCAGCGATCACCTCATTGCCATCGGTGATCACGGGGGATTTGCCCAGGGGATGGATTTTCTTGAGTTCGGGCGGCGCCAGCCTGGTGGCCTTGTCGCGCTGGTAAACCTTGAGTTCGTAGGGAACACCCAATTCTTCAAGCAACCAGAGCACGCGCTGCGAGCGCGAAGTTTCAAGGTGGTGGACAGTGATCATGCGCGCCATCTTAGCGGCGCTGCGTCGGGCAGGTGCGCCCTGGTTTCAGGTTTACCGGGGCAGAAAAAAGAATGCCCTCAAGGCGAGGGCATCTTTGGCTGGCGAGGGGGCTTGGCCCCACGCCGATCAGCCGCCCTTTTTGGAGCGCTTGCCAGGGTTCTTCTTGCTGCGCGTAGCCACGCCACGCTCCAGGCTGACGCGCTGACCACGGCCAGACGTTGGCAGGCTCACGCCCGGCAGAGGCTTGGGTTGGGGGGTGCGCTTGCGGTCTGCTTCGGTAACGATCTTGTTGCCCATGGTAGGTCTCTGAGATAGTGGAAAAAAGAGTGATATTAGGCCACAGCCGATATCAGGGCCTTTCAGGAGGTCTTGTCTCCTCGATCTGCCGGATGCAAGGGCATGGGGCAAAGGGGGGGCTGGGCCCTGTGGGAATCGCGCCCTCCATTGCGTGATGAACCCTGCGGTCAGCCGGATGCCGCATTGGCTGCACCCGCAGCACGCGTGCTCACGGCGTCACAGAGAGTCTGGCCAGCACCTGGGGGTTGGCGTGTTGGTGGGCCTGCAAAACAAGGGCGTCACCCGATCGGGTGCTGTCGTTGGCCAGATCGGACTGAACGAACATGTGGGTGAACCACGCCTCGAACCGGCCGCTGCGCGCAGACGCGGTGACGAGCGCTTTGCGCAACTCATGCAGATGGCGGGCTCCCGTGGTCTCGGGGGCGCCGTGGGGAGAGCCAAGCGCGGCCCACACCTCTGGGGTGCCAAAGGCCAGCGTGGCGCTGTCCATGCACCGGCACCAGGGGCTGGAACGCACTGCGGCGGGTTGCAACTGTCGCTCCTTGAACCATTCGCCGATGCGCCGGGCCTGTGCCCGGCCTGCGTCGCTGAGATTGCGCTGCGTACTGCAGTCGCCCAGGCGCATGCCGGGCGGATCGAACGTGCCGGGCGCAAGGGCGTGGCGAAACACCACCACCACGCCCCCTTTGCGCAGCAGGGCCTCTGCGTCGGCGTTTTGTGTGGCCCAACCTTGCAAGGGGGCAAGGCCAAGCCCTGCCGCCAGCAGGGCGCGGCGGGTCAGGGCTGGTTCAGGCTGCCGGCAGGAAGGCATAGCCGTTGCCGGAAGCTTCCATGCGCCCAAACGCCGGGAACGGGAAGTGAAAACCGCCCAGCATGGCGTTGCTGGCAGTGATGCGTTGGAACACCTCGCGCCGCACCTTGCGCGCGGCTTCGGCATCCATGTCAAATGCCACCGCCCAGTCGGGGTTGCGCGCAAACAGCGCGGGCACATTGGTGAGGTCGGCCACATAAAAGAATTTCTGGCCCGATGAGGTCAGCTCAAACAGCGTGTGGCCGGGCGTGTGGCCGTAAGCGGCCACCGACTGGATACCCGGGGCAACTTGCGCACCCGCCGCAAACTGCACCAGCGTGTCTGCGGGCATGGCGGCAAAGGTGCGCCGCACGTTTTCGAACGCGCCTTTCATGCCGGCGGGCGCTGCGGCCATGCGGGCGTCGTCCATCCAGAAGGCGTGCTCGGCGGCGGGCACCATCACCTTGGCCTTGGGGAACATCAGCTCTCCTGCCTTGTTGCGCAGGCCGTTGATGTGGTCGCCATGAAAGTGGCTGATCAGCACCGTGTCGATGTCGGCCGCCTGCATGCCCGCTGCGCGCAGGCTGTCCAGCAGCTTGCCCGTGGTGGGGCCACCAAACTCGCCCAGGCCCGTGTCGATGAGGATCTTGCGCCCGCCCGCCACCACCAGGAAAGGGGTGTAAGGCACATCGATGTAGTCCGTAGGCAAGCCCTGGGACGCCAGCAGCGCACGCACTTCGGTCAGCGGCGCGTTTTTCACAAACTCTTCGCCCAGCGGGCGGCGTGTGATGCCGTCGTTCAGGGCAAGCACCTCCACATCGCCCACCTTCATGCGGCGAAAGCCGGGGCTGGGCAGGGTGGGCGTGCCGAAGTTGGGCGCGTTCTGGGCCCATACCGGGACAAACGAGCCCGCTGCATAAACGGTGGTGGCCAGGCTTGCGCCAAGGAAGTGACGGCGTGACAGCATAAAACTCTCCAGTATTGGGTTGAACTAATCAGTCGCGACTGTAGCGCTGCCTGCGGATCTGCTGTGACCGTATGCACTAACCTGTTTGCAATGTGGGGCTTTTGGGGCTCGGCTCAGGGTGAGCCCCGGGTGTTTGGGTTATTCCAGCCCGAAAGCTTCACGCAGCGCTGCGCAAAAGTCTGCACCGCCACTGATCGTCAGGGTGATGGTGGTGCGCGGTGCTGCGGGGTTGCCTGCCGCAGTGCACAGCTGACCGGAGGTTTCATCAAAATCCAGCAACAGCGGCGTGCTGATCTCTTGCACGCCTTGCAGGTCGTAGTGCCACGCGCCACCTTCTTCGAGGGGGGCGCAGGCATCGGGCCAATGCTGGTGTGCCCATGTCAGCACGGCACTGATTTCGGCGTGCAACGCAGCGATCTGTGCCGGCGCAACGCTGGCCATGGCATCAAAAGTGCCCACGCCATCGGCGTCTTCGCTGTAGTCAAAATCCAGATAGTTCAGGTCCATGTTCGTCATTCAGGAGAGTGTCATGCCCAGGTGCGGCCCAGTGCCTGGGCGGCCTCGCCCAGGCGGGGCACCTGCTGCAGCGCCTGGGCCAGGGGCATGCGTGCCGCTGGTGCCTGCAGTGCCACTGCGCAGCGTACCTGGCGGCGCCCGGTGCCCAGCACCGGCACGGCCACGCAGACCAGGCCATCCACAAACTCCTCAGCATCGGTGGCGTAGCCCTGCCGCAGGATCTGCTCCAGTTCGGCCTCCAGGGCGGCACGGTCGGTCAGCGTGGTGGCTGTGTGGCGGGAGAGGGGCAGGCCGTCCAGGATGGCCGCCCGGCGCGCGGGCGACAGGTGCGCCAGAAACAGCTTGCCACTGGCCGAACAGTGAATGGGCACACGGGTGCCCGGCCGCAGCTCCATGCGCAGCGGAAAGGCCGATTCCACCCGGTCCAGATAGATCACCTCGGCGCCGCTGAGTGCCGTCAGGTTGCAGCTCTCGCCAATGTCGGCCACCAACTGGCGCAGCACGGCGTGGCGCACACCGTGCTGGGTGCCTGCACTGAGCGTGCTCTCGGCCAGGCGCAACAGGCGCGGGGCTGGGGTGTAGCGGCGGCCACCCGGCTCGCGGGCCAGCAAGCTGCCGGTTTCGAGCTGACCGAGCATGCGGTGCACGCTGGGCTTGGGCCAGCCGCTGGCCTCGATGGCATCTGCCAGGGTGAAAGGCCGGCCCCGGGCGCACATGATTTCCAGCAGTTCAAACAGCCGCAGGCTGGGGGATGAGTCAGGGCGTGTCATAAATCCCGAAATTCGAGACGAATACGTAAAACATTTCGGGATTATTGAGCATTGTGGCTAAGCTGCAAAGCCCATATCTCACGGGGACTTCATGGCAGAGACTTTCCAGAACGCGGTACTCACCGGCGCCTGCGGCGGCCTTGGGCAGGCGCTGGCGCGCGAGCTGCTAAGCCAGGGCGCTGTCGTGGCGCTGGTGGGGTTGCACCGGCCCAGCCTTCAGGCCCTGGCCGCGCTGGCGCCAATGCGGTGTGCCGTCTACACGCCCGACGTGGCGGACAGCACCGCCATGCAGGCCATGGCAGCCGACTGGATGTCTCGCCGGGGCACGCCCGACCTGGTCATTGCCAATGCCGGGGTGGCGGGTGGCTTCGATACGGCCGAGGCCGACGACCTGGCGGTGTTGCGCCGCATGCTGGAAGTCAATCTGCTGGGCGCGGCCACCACCTTTCAGCCTTTTGTGAAAGCCATGCGCGCGCAGCGACGCGGCGCGCTCGTGGGGGTGGCCAGCATTGCGGGCTGGCGCGGCATGCCTGGCAACGGCGCCTATTGCGCAAGCAAGGGCGGGTTGATCCGCTATCTGGAGAGCCTGCGTGCCGAGTTGCGCAGCGAGTCCATCGTCGTCAGCACGGTCAGCCCGGGTTATCTGCGCACCGCGCTCACGGCGGGCAACCGCTTTGCCATGCCCGGCCTCATGGAGCCCGAGGCGGCGGCCAAGGCCATGCTGGCGGGCATTGCCCGGGGCCGCACCCACATCGTTCTGCCGGCCCGCATCGGCTGGCTGGCCCGACTGCTCAACCTCTTGCCTGGCGCGCTGCACGACCGTCTGCTGCTGGGCCAGCCCCGCAAGCCGCGTGTGGGCGAGGCGGGGGCCACGGCCATCCCCGGCCTGTATCCGCCTGGCGAACCGCGTGAGTAAAAAAAGTCCCTTGCACCCGAAAGAAAAATACACATGAACCCCGAGACAACACCCACCGTGGTGGACACCCGAACGCAAGTCGCCCTGATCGGCGCAGGCCCCAGCGGACTGGCCGCTGCGCGCAACCTGCAAAAGGCTGGCGTGCCTTTCCAGGGCTTCGAAGCGCACACCGATGTGGGCGGCCTGTGGAACATCGAGAACCCGCGCAGCACCGTGTACGAGTCTGCGCACCTCATCTCCAGCAAGCACACCACGGAGTTCACCGAATTCCCCATGCGTGCCGATGTGGCCGACTACCCCAGCCACCGCGAGATGCGGCAATACTTCATGGACTTTGCGGAGCACTTCGGCCTGCGCCCGCATTACTGGTTTGGCACGCGGGTGCTCAAAGTCGAGCCCGTGGGCGAGGGCGCCGCGCCGCTGTGGCGCATCACCTGGAGCCAGCACGGTGGCCCGGCGCAGACCGCGGAGTTCAAGGGCGTGGTCATTGCCAACGGCACACTGGCCGAGCCGAACATGCCGCAATTTGAAGGCCAATTTGACGGCGAACTGCTGCATACCAGCGCCTACAAAAGTGCCGAGCTGTTCAAGGACAAACGCGTGCTGGTGGTGGGCGCGGGCAACTCGGGCTGCGACATCGCGGTGGATGCGGTGCATTACGCGCGCAGTGTGGATCTGTCGGTGCGCCGGGGCTACTACTTCGTGCCCAAATACGTGTTTGGCAAGCCCGCCGACACGCTGGGTGGAAAGCGCCCGTTGCCGCCCTGGCTCAAACAGAAAATCGACAGCGTGGTGTTGCAATGGTTCACCGGCGACCCCGTACGCTTTGGCCTGCCCAAGCCCGACTACAAGATGTACGAGTCGCACCCCGTGGTGAACTCGCTGGTGCTGCACCACCTGGGCCATGGCGACATCCATGTCAAACCCGACATCGCGCGCTTTGACGGCCACACCGTGCACTTCAAGGACGGCGGCGCGCAGGACTATGACCTGGTGCTGTGCGCCACGGGCTACAAGCTGCACTACCCGTTTATTGACCACAGCCTGCTCAACTGGCAGGGCATGGCGCCGCAGCTGTACCTCAACATCCTCTCGCCGCGTTTCGACAACCTGGCCGTGATGGGCATGATCGAAGCCAGCGGCATCGGTTGGCAGGGCCGCTACGAGCAGGCCGAGCTGATGGCGCGATTTTTCAAGGCGCAGGCAGAGGGATCGCCGCGCGCCGACGCGCTGCGCCAGGCCAAGGCGGGCCCGCAGCCCGATCTGTCGGGCGGCTTCAAGTACCTCAAGCTCGAACGCATGGCGTACTACGTGCACAAGGACACCTACCGCAATGCCGTGCGGGCAGCCTCCGCCGCTTTGGCCTGAAAGGCTCACCATGCTGCCTGTTGACGAAATCCGTCTCAACTTCAACCCCGCATCGCTCGTGGCGCTCAACGTGGTGCTGGGCTTTCTCATGTTCGGCATTGCACTCGATACGCGTGTGGCCGACTTCAGGCGCGTGCTGCGCATGCCAGGAGCCATGGCAGTGGGCGTTGCAGCGCAGTTCATCGTGCTGCCTGCGGTGACCTTTGTGCTCACGTTGCTGCTCAAGCCCGGCCCCAGCATTGCGCTGGGCATGATCCTGGTGGCTTGTTGCCCGCCGGGCAATGTGAGCAACATCCTCACGCACCGCGCGGGCGGCAATGTGGCGCTGTCGGTATCGATGACGGCGATCTCCAACGCGCTGGCCATCGTGCTCATGCCACTCAACTTTGCATTCTGGGGCGGTTTGCACCCCACGGCGGCGCCGCTGCTGCGCAGCATTGCGCTGGACCCACTGGAGATGGCAGGGCACATCGTGGTCATCATCGGGCTACCGTTCGCGCTGGGCATTCTGTGCGCCGAGAAGCTGCCGCGCTTCACGCAGCGGGTGAGCAAACCCGTGCGCATCCTGAGTTTTGTCTGCCTGATCGGTTTCATCGTCGGCGCCGTGGCGGGCAACTGGCGCTACTTCCTCGACTATGTGGGGCTGGTGTTGCTGGCGGTGGTGTTGCACGACGCGCTGGCTTTTGGCACCGGCTACGCCTGCGCGCGCCTCAGTGGCCTGCCGGATTACGACCGGCGCGCCGTGACCATTGAAGTGGGCATCCGCAACGCCGGGCTGGGCCTGGTGCTGATCTTCAGCTTCTTTGGTGGCCTGGGCGGCATGGCCGTGGTGGCGGGTGTCTGGGGATTCTGGGACATCGTCGCGGGCCTGGTGCTGGCAGGATGGTGGGGCCGCAGACCGGCCGCGGTGCCGCCGGTGGGTGCTGCCCAGGAGCACGGCGCATGACTGCTGCACCTTCATTGACAACGCGTCGCGTCCTGGTGACCGGGGCCGACGGCTTTCTGGGCCGGGGCGTGGTGGCGGCGCTGGCGCGCGAAGGCGTATCCACCCTGGTCGCCGCCGACGTGCGCGAGGTGCCTGCCGAGCGCCGCCTGCCTGGCGTGACCTATCTGGTGCAGGACGTGCGCGACCCGGCGCTGTCGCAGACACTGGCCGCACACGCCATCGACAGCGTGGTGCATCTGGCTTCCATCGTCACGCCGGGCAAAGGCTCCAGCCGTGAATTTGAATATTCCGTGGATGTCCTGGGCAGCAAGAATGTGCTGGCCGCCTGTGTGGCCACGGGGGTGAAGCACATCGTGGTCAGCTCCAGCGGGGCTGCCTATGGTTACCACGCTGACCACCCGGCCTGGCTGCGGGAGACCGATGCACTGCGCGGCAACGAGGTGTTTGCGTATGCCCACCACAAGCGGCTCGTCGAAGAGATGCTGGCCCAGTACCGTGCCGACCATCCCGCGTTGGCTCAGACGGTGCTGCGCATCGGCACCATCCTGGGCGAGCGGGTGGACAACCAGATCACCGCCCTGTTTGACAAACCGCGTCTGCTGGCCATTCGCGGCAGCGACAGCCCATTTGTCTTCATCTGGGACGAGGACGTGACCGGCGCCATCCTGCATGCACTGCGCACGCAGCGTGCGGGCTGCTTCAACCTGGCGGGCGATGGCGCGCTGCCCCTGCGCGAGATTGCCCGGCGCCTGGGCAAGCCGGTGCTGGAGCTCCCGGCAGGCCTGCTGCGCACCGCGTTGGCGGTGGGCTCCACATTGGGCGTGAGCCGCTACGGGCCGGAGCAGCTGGACTTTTTGCGCTACCGCCCCGTGTTGCTCAACACCGCGCTCAAAGAGGTGCTCGGCTATGTGCCTGGCAAGACCAGCGCCCAGGCGTTCGATGCCTTCGTGGCGGCCCGCGCACACCAAGGGCGGCCGGTGGCTGCTGCCGGGGCGCCGGCGGTGTCCGCATGACGGCGCTCGCATTGAGCCGTGGCGACCTGCTGCGCGCGCTGGCTGTCGTGGTCATCTGGGGGCTGAATTTTGTGGTGATGAAGCTGGGCTTGCAGGGCCTGAGCCCCATGCTGCTGGGCGCCTTGCGGTTCACTGCGGCGTCGCTGCCTTTTCTGCTGTTCGTGCCGCGCCCGGCCTTGCCCTGGCGGTTTGTGGTGGGCTATGGGTTGGCGCAGGGGCTGGGACAGTTTGGTTTTCTGTTCCTCGGACTGCAGCTGGGCATGACTGCGGGCATGGCCTCGGTGGTCATGCAGACGCAAGCGTTTTTTACGTTGCTGCTGGCCGCCCCTTTGCTGGGAGAGCGCGCCAAGCCCTGGCAGTGGTGGGGCCTGCTGCTGGCGTTTGGGGGATTGATGACGATAGGCCTGGCCCATGGCGAAGGGCCAGGGCAGATGACGCTGGCCGGTTTTGTGCTCACGCTCGGTGCGGCCTTCATGTGGGCGGTGTCCAACCTGGTGGCGCGGCGCGCGGCGCAGGTGGGAGCCTATGCGCCGTTTTCGTTCATCGTGTGGAGCAGCGTGGTGCCCATCGTTCCGTTCTTCGCGCTGGCCGTGTGGACCGACGGTTCCAGCGGCGTGGTGGCGCAGTTGCAGGCCATCGATGGCACGGCGCTTCTCGCGGTGGGCTACCTGGCCATTCTGGCCACTTTGCTGGCCTACACGCTGTGGACACAATTGCTGCAGCGCCATGCCGCCGGGCGGGTGACACCGTTTTCGCTGCTGGTGCCCGTGGTGGGGCTCTGGGCTGCTTATGCATTTTTGGGTGAAACACCTGCGCCGCTGCAATGGGCGGGCGCCGCAGCCGTGCTGTGTGGCCTGGTGGTCAACCAGGCCGGGGGATGGCTGTGGGCGCGGCGCGCTTCGTAAAATTGCTTTTTTTCCGCAAAGGAAACATGGTGGCCGACAACGTGGTTTTGCAGGTGGAGGGCCTGTGTTTTGCCTATCCCGAATGTGGGGTGCTCAACCAGTGGTCGGTGGCGCTGCCCGCAGGTCTTGCGCTGGTGCGCGGCGATGAGAGCAGTGGCAAGACCACGCTGCTGCGCCTGCTGGCGGGGGAACTGACCGCACAGGCTGGTCGCATCACGCTGCAGGGGGTGCGCCTGAGTGACGCGCCCACGGCCTGCGCGCACAAGGTTTTCTGGGTCGATCCGCGTTCTGGCGACCTGGACAAGCTCACTGCCCGTACCTGGCTCGATGGCCTGCCCGCACGCTATCCGCTGTGGGATGCCGCTGCGCTGGCCGCGCACACCGAGGGGTTCTCGCTGAGCGAGCATCTGGACAAGCCGCTTTATGCGTTGTCCACCGGCAGCAAGCGCAAGGTGCTGATGGCAGGGGCGCTGGCCTCGGGCGCGCCACTGACGCTCATCGACGAGCCTGTGGCAGGGCTGGACAAGCCGTCTTTTCAGTACCTCGCGCGGGCCTTGACATCGGTGGCTGCCCAGCCAGGCCGGCTGGTGGTGGTCGCTCACTATGAAACACTGGCCGGTGTGCCCTGGGGCACTGTGGTCGATCTGGCGCGAACCTGATCGCACCGTGAGGGCGTCGGCGCCGAGCCAACGGCGCGCCAGGGGGTTGCCTGAGATCGTGCACACGTTCTTATACTGACCGGCTTGGCTTGCAAGGACCGCTTCATCATGGATGCGCTTTTGTTTGTGCCCGTGGCCATTGCCATCTCGCTGACCCCGGGGCCCAATAACTTTTGTGGCCTCAACAACGGCATCCGCGCTGGCGTAGGTGCGGCCCTGGTGGCCACGGTGGGGCGTGTGGCGGCGTTTGCGATTTTTTTGTGCATCTCGGCCGTGGGCCTGGGCGCCATGCTGCTGGCCTCTGAAGCGGCTTTCACGGCGGTGAAATGGGTGGGGGCTGGCTATCTTTTCTGGCTGGGATGGCGGGCCTGGCATAGCCGCGAGTTCAGCGGTCTGGCGCTGGTGGAAGGTGAGGGTGCTTTGGCGGTTGATGCCCCCTTCAGCCTGCGCGCCCTCATCGCGCAGGAGTTTCTGCTGGGCATTACCAACCCCAAGGCCATCATCCTGTTTGCTGCCATCTTTCCGCAGTTCATCGATCCGGGGCAACCCGCCGCACGGCAATTTGTGGTGCTGGGGTCCATCTATCTGGCCAGCGAGTTTGTATCCACCGCGGCGTATGCCACGGGCGGCAGGCAGATTCGCCGGTTCATCCGCACCTCGCGCGGGGTGGTGCGGCTGAACAAGGCCACCGGCGGGTTCTTCATGGGAGCAGGCGGCCTGTTACTGGCCACCAACCGCTGACAACGTGAGTACGTTGTAAAACCCGGGCACAGCAGCCGACCATTGCCGGATGCAATCAGGGGCGTTGCGGTGGGTGGCTACCATTGCCCGACTTCACTTTGCCGCGCCTCCCATGCTGTCCCAACGTATTTTTCGCTCCCCGGTGCGTTCTGCTTTGCGCCAGAAAGGACGCGTGTTCTGGTGGTGGTTGCTGGTGGTGCTGGCGCTCGCAGCGGGCGGGGGCTGGTGGTGGAAACAGCGCCAGGCAGGCCCAGATGGGTCCAGCGCCACGGCCGGAGCCTCAACGGCGGGGGCGCGCGGGCCGGGGCGCTTCAGTGCTGGCGGGCAGGTGCAACCGGTGTCGGTGGGCGTGGTGCGGCGCCAGGATGTGCGCGTAATGGTCCAGGCCATTGGCACCATGAGTGCACGCGCCACGGCGGTGGTGCGGGCCAAGGTCAGCGGCGAGCTGACGGCGCTGCATTTCAAAGAGGGCCAACAGGTCAAGGCGGGCCAGTTGCTGGCCGAGATCGATGCGCGCAGCTACCAGGCCGCGCTGAGCCAGGTGCAGGGCAACCTGCAGCGCGATCAGGCGTTGCTGACGAATGCGCAACTCGATCTGCAGCGCTACAAAGACCTGCTGGCCCAGGATTCGATTGCCACCCAGCAGGTGGACACGCAGGCGGCCCTGGTGCGCCAGCTTGAGGGCACTGTGGCTGCCGGACGCGCGCAGGTGGATGCGGCCCGCCTGCAACTGGGCTACACGCGCATCACGGCGCCCATTGCCGGGCGCCTGGGCCTGCGCCAGGCCGACCGGGGCAATGTGGTCGGCCCTGCGGACGCCAATGGCATCGTCACCATCAACCTCGTCCAGCCCATCGATGCGGCCTTTGCCGTGCCCGAGGCGCATCTGGCGCAAATCAACCAGCGCCTGCACCAAGGTGCAGAGCTGCCCGTGGAGCTGTGGGACCGCGAGCAAAAGCAGCGCCTGGCACGCGGGCGCCTGGGCGCGGTCGACAATGCCATCGACCCCAGCACCGGCACCATCAAGGCGAAGGCCGCGTTTGCCAATGAGGACGGCGGGCTGTTCCCCAACCAGTTTGTCAATGTGCGGCTGCAGCTCAACCTGTTACCCAATGCGCTCACCGTGCCGGGCACGGCGGTGCAGAACAACCATGTCTACCTGGTGCAGCCCGATGGCACGGTGACCCAGCGGCGCGTTCGCGTCGGCGTGACCGATGGGGACCGGGTCAGCGTGGACGGCGACCTGAAAGATGGCGACCAGGTCGTGACCGACGGCATCGACCGCCTGCGCGAAGGCACCAAGGTGGGCGTGATCGAGGCAGCGGCCGTTGCGCGCTGAAATCATGCACCGCGCCGTGCCGGCACTGCTGCCATGAACCTCTCGCGCATCTTCATCCTGCGCCCCATCGCCACGTCACTGATGATGGTGGCGCTGCTCATTGCAGGCTTGCTGGCTTACCGGCTGCTGCCCATCTCGGCCCTGCCCGAGGTGGACTACCCCACCATTCAGGTCACCACGCTGTACCCCGGCGCCAGCCCTGACGTGATGACGTCCAACGTCACCGCCCCGCTGGAGCGCCAGTTTGGGCAGATGCCGGGCCTGTCGCAAATGTCGTCCACCAGCTCGGGCGGGGCATCGGTCATCACGCTGCGTTTTGCGCTCGACATGGCACTGGATGTGGCCGAGCAGCAGGTGCAGGCGGCCATCAACGCGGGCAGCAACCTTCTGCCCAATGACCTGCCGATGCCGCCGATCTACAGCAAGGTCAACCCCGCGGACGCGCCCATTCTCACGCTGGCCATCACCTCGCCCTCGCTGCCCGTCATCCGCCTCAACGACCTGGTGGAAAACCGCCTGGCACCCAAGCTCTCGCAGGTCAATGGCGTGGGGCTGGTGGCCATTGCGGGCGGGCGCCGCCCGGCGGTGCGCATCCAGGCCAACCCCACGGCGCTGGCCAGCCTCGGTCTGACGCTGGAGGACGTGCGCACCGTGATTGCGGCCGCCAACGTCAAGCAGGCCAAGGGCGGCTTTGATGGCCCGGCGCGCGCTTCGACCATCGACGCCAACGACCAGCTCCAGTCCGCCCAGGAATACCGCGACCTCATCCTGGCTTTCAAAAACGGCAATCCCATTCGCCTGCGCGATGTGGCGCAAACGGTGGACGATGCCGAGAACACCCGCCTGGCTGCCTGGGCAGGCACGCCCGAAACCGGATCGCGCGCTGGCGTCATCCTCAACATCCGCCGCCAGCCCGGTGCCAACGTGATCGACACGGTCGATCGCATCAAGGCCCTGCTGCCGCAGTTGCAGAGCACGCTGCCCGCGTCGCTGGACGTGCAGGTGCTGACCGACCGCACCACCACCATCCGCGCGTCGGTCAGGGACATGCAGGTCGAGCTGGCCCTGGCCATTGGCTTGGTGGTGGCGGTGATCTTTGTGTTTTTGCGCAGTGCCTCGGCCACGCTCATTCCCAGCTTTGCGGTGCCGCTGTCGCTGGTGGGCACGTTTGGCGTGATGTACCTGGCGGGTTTTTCCATCAACAACCTCACGCTGATGGCGCTGACCATTTCCACCGGCTTTGTGGTGGACGACGCCATCGTGATGATCGAGAACATCGCCCGCTACGTGGAAGAGGGCGAGCCACCGCTGCAGGCCGCGCTCAAGGGCGCCAAGCAGATCG
>ERZ724504.548-NODE-548-length-21173-cov-4.405720_pt1 | contig 21173 bp, 21 predicted proteins | sample MGYA00376037_ERZ724504 | MGnify/ENA primary metagenome ERZ724504 (study PRJEB28724, sample SAMN07190888) | wastewater metagenome | isolation source: influent of sewage treatment plant in Hong Hong | place: USA: Christiansburg, Virginia | collected 2016-03-01 ... | reverse complement strand
GCCGAAACGACTTGATAGCCTGGCCGGCTAGGAAGCTGGCCACGATGCCTTGAATGTCGGTGCGCGCCACAGTTGCGAACATCAATTTGCCGCTCCTTCGGTGCGTTGATACTCAACGCCATTGCCGGCGATCAGGTGGCCCGAATCCTTGTCGAAAACAACCTTGATACCCATTTCACGGGTAAGTGCACCATCAACAAAGGTGGCGGGGAATTTCTTGCTCTGCATGGTCCCGTTGCTGCTGTTCGGTTTCTGTTCCTTGATGATGAAACCGTTGGTGCTGTCTTCGGTGCGCGAAATCTCCCATTTGTTCGAGGGGTATTTCACGTTGGCCCAAGTGCCAATAAATTGGTTACCCGGCTTTTCGGGAACAGCCGCCGCTTTCTTCTCGGCCGTGTCCTGATCGTTGCAGCCGGCGAGTAAAGCCAATGCAGCCAGCAGCGGGAGAAGGTACTTTTTCATGCTGTTCCATTTGCTTTAGTAATAGATTTTATGGATTCCGCACAAAACAGCTAAATGCAGCGTGTAATATGCGTAAAAGATATTTTTAAGACGCGGGATTCTAACATTGGCGTACTGCGCACCCACCAGTAAAACAATACTGAATACCGCGTAAAAGTTACGGTTGATGACAAATAACAATGCGGTGGCCACAATTACGCTGACAAGCGCGATATGTCGGCCGCTTCGGAAATACCACCATGCCGTCATTACAACAGCCTGGCCAATCCACCAGAATTCCCCAAGGATGCCGCCCAGCAGAAACACCACCTCGGCCGCAAGTATTGCGCGACGGCCGCCGAGTTCCACCAGGTACAGCGAAGCGGTGGCCACAAACAGCATTGCCATGATGTTCAGCGGGAACCAGCCGAACGCCAGTTGCCCCGCGCCAAGGATGATGTAAAACGGTGTGGCCAGCAGCCCATAAAGCGCCATGCGCTTCATCGTGCGGCCATATACACCCTTGGCCAGACAACCAGGACGAGCCAGGTTGTAGGCCAGCACGAAACCGAAAATCGGCATGGTCAAACGGCCTAGCTCGAAGATGCCCGGCAGCGTTTCATTGAAAAAATACTTGTTGATATGGTCAAGCGTCATCAAGACGACGCCTAACCATTTCAGGGCTTCTATGGTGCCGTCTTGCACAACAATTGCGGGCCTGCCGGTTTCGCTTATGCCGCCGGCCTTCACTGCATCCATGCCTATTGCGTTGCTCATGGTGCTTGCACCTGTTGGAGCGCGGTTTGAATCTCGGCCGGTGACGGCTTGCGCTTGGATTGAAAACGAATGGTCGCAATGCCGGCGCTGGCCAAGTAGGAATCGCGTAGCGCGTCCTGCTTGGCGTTGTGGGTCCGGTCGTCCAGCTCGATGACGGCGCGGAGCGTCATCGCGGCATCGTATACGGCGTAATCGATGCGCTTTTGGGCGATCCGGCCGAACGCCGCCATGTAGCGTTTGCCCGGTGCCGTGTCCGGCTGAATCAATGCCGACATGGCAACTTGCGGAAAGACGTAGCCTGTTGGTACGGCCTCGCAAATGCGCCAAAAGAATTCAACCTCGTTTGGCGTCATTATCGGCTGGGCCTTGTAACGGAGCTGGAAGCCGAAGCCCTTGGTGCCGATGGCCAGCAGGATAAACCCGATAGCCCCCAGCACCAGGGCGAGCATAAGAAACTTCACTGCGGACCCCTGGCCAACTTGGTTGCCCTGCCTCGCAGCTCGGCGATCCGCGCGTTCACAATCTCGATTTCAACGCGACGGTTAAGCGCCCTGCCCGCCTTCGTCATGTTTGGCGCGGCGTAGTCGCCGGCCCCTTGCGATTGCACCTTGATCTTGTTCCCATCGACCCCGTGGGCCACAAGATAGCTCTTGGCAGACATGGCCCGGCCGAGAGCTACCTTTTCATCAATGGGACCAGCGCCCCGCGAGTCGGTACGGCCACGGATGTTGATCTGATCCGCAGCCTTGGCCGACGCTATCAACGTTGGGGAAATGGCTGGGCTTGGCTTGAAGGCTGTGCCGTTTGTGGGAAACGTGACTTGCACCAGGGCGGCGCTTGCCGTGGAAAGGCGTGCCTCGATTTCATCAAGGCGGGCCTGCACCGCGAACAGTTCGGCACCTGTGGCCGTTGGGTTGTTGCCTGCTGCGGTGATTTCGTTCTTGATGGCTTCGAGCTGGCTTTGCGACAGTTTCAAAAGGGCGTGCAACTCGGCATCGCCTTCGCGCGGCTGCTGGCCGGCGCTGGCCAGCTTGACCGGCGTCAACGCGGCCGGTAGCGATGCGTATTGCGGCGCAATGGGCGCGGCCACGGGTGCGGCTACGGCTACGGGTGCGGCTACAGGCGCGGCGCTGGTGACTGCCGGCGCAGGTTCCTTGATCGCTGTAAAGGTTACGGCGCGGCCATTGACCCAAACCGTGAAATTGTCGAGCCGGCGGTTAAGGCGGTAGTACTGCCCTACCCTTTCGTAATCGACCGACACGCCGTTTTCGTCGCGCACCGCCAGGAAACCCGGCGTGCCGTCGAATTCAAGCAAGGTGCGCTTGCCGTAGAAGTACGCACGGGCGGAATCCACCGCGCCGGTAGCCGTGTAATCCGGGCTTACACGGCGTGCAGCGCCTTCCTTGGGGGGAACGTAGGCGCAGGCCGAGACAAACGCGCTGGTGGCCAGCAAAAGCGCAATGCGGGTCAATTTCATCGTGCGTACTCCCGTTCGGTTTCGCGTTGTAATTGGACTTCTTCTTTCACTTTCACCTCCGGAATCTCGCCGCGCTCGATGCTGTTGACGATGTTGTGTTTGACGCGGGCATCCACGACCGCCCGTTGGGTTGGCGTCAGTCCATCGGCTTCGGCCTTCTTGCCGATGGCTGCGGCGGCTGTTGCTGCGCCGGCCAGCTCCGGGTATTCCTTGACGGCTGCGGCCGGGCTGGCATTTGCGAACGTTTCGGCCATGCGCTTGTTCTTGCTGTCAGCCGGCGCGGCTTCGGCTTCGTTTTCGCGGGCGCGAAACGGCTTGTTGTCCTTTTCAATCTTGTTGGACTCGGAAGCGCTAACCCGCTTGGCCAACTCTGCCTTGTCTTGCTCAGACGGCGAGTAGCCCTTGATGTGCATGCCGCGCGAAGCCGCCTCAAGCCACACCTCTTTGCGGAAGGTTTCGGAACCAGTGACCTTGATTTCATCCCAGCCGCGCGCCTCGGCGATCCGGACCATTGATTCGGCAATGGCTTCGCTATTCGACTTCGTTTCCAGCTTGTTGCCCTTGTCCTCGAACGCGACCAAATCCGTGTTTTTCGGGTGATAGAACTTGTCGCCGACACGAAGGTATTGCTGTTCGATATCCGGCGGGACTACCGGCTTTGTCTCGGCTTGCGTGGCCGTGAAAATCTCGTCTGACTCAACGCCATTGCTGCCCGGCTCTTGAGCTTGGGCTGCGGCCGGCTGGTTCTTCGATAACCATGCCTGGCGCTGGGCTTCGGCATCGCCTTGAAGTTGCTGGCGCTCGCGTTCAATGTCCGGCTCGATGGCGTTCAGCCCCATAGCCTCGCGCACATCGGCAAATTCCTTGCGGCGCGTATCTTCCATGCGGGCCATTGCGGCGGCATCCCAGGACGAACCAACGTCAGGGCCGGCGCGGTGCTTGTCGGCCTGCGCATCCAGCTCAAGGAGCTTTGTCTTGTCTTCGGCCGACAGCTTGTTTTCTTCGGCAAAGGTTTCAATCGCTTCTTTGCCGCCAAACGAAATGCGCGTGCCGTCGCTGTTGAGGATTTCGGCACCGGCCATGCCCGGCGTGTCGTTGTAGGCCATAAGCGCGCCCGGCATCGAGTTCATGGGCGTGCCGATTTGCGCATCCTTTACCGGGTCTTTGCCGGCCTGTTCAGCCAGAAGGCTATCCAGTTGCGCATCGGAAAGCCCCGTGTGCTTGGCTGCGGCTTCGTCCTGGCGCGACACCTCGCGCACTACGTCTTGCGCGGCCTGGGGATCATTTCGGGCAAACTCGGCGCTGTAACCGCGATTACGGAAATTATCAACAATCACGTAGGCCGCTTCTGCCTTTTCGACCGGACCGAGGCGGGCGAAATCCGCCTGATCCTCACGGGCCAACCGGGCGGCAACATCCGGCGTCAGGTCTTCAATGTCCAGCCCTTCCGAATGCACATCAAGGGCGCGATCATGGATGGCTTGCAGAGCTTCGGCGGGCGTCTTTGGCGTGGCCGGTTCGGCACGGTCGGCCGTGTAGTCGCGGCGCGGCAGCTCGAACACATCGGCATCGCGGCCGGCTGCTGCGGCCATTGCTTCAAAGTCCATTGCCTTGCCAGTTTCCTTGAGCGCAACGCGGCGGTCATCTTCGGCTTCATAGGCTTTTACAGTTGCGGCAATGTCGGGTGCGGTGGCTTGCAGGGCTGCGCCGTACTCCGGATTTGACCGCATGTTTTGGGCAATCGCGGCTGCTGCATCCTCCTGGCGCTCGGGGCTTTCCAGCTTGGCAAACTCGCGGGCGTCCAGCTCGGCCCATTGGCGCGAAACGTCGCTGGCCAGCACCGTTTCGGGCTGGCGCATTTCGGCCAGCCTGGCGGTAATGTCACCGTCCGGAATGGCTTGCAGTTTGTCGGCCTTCACGGCGCTAACCGCGTTCGAGTATGCGATGTTGCGCGCCTCGATGCCGATAGATGCCCGGCGCTCGTCCTCCGTGTCCGGGTCGCCACCGAATTCGCGCACCGCCTGGCGGTAGTCGTCCAGTTCGGCCGGCGTCATTTTTACTGATGCCTCACTGCTTCGCGTGGCGTTCTGAATTTGCCGGCTCAATGCTTCCGCAGCATCGGCGGTTTGCTGTTTCCTCGCAATTTCACTGGCCAGCTTCCATTCGCCGTCGACTTGAACGTGCGCGGTCAATGAGCCGTCCGGTGCGACTTCGTTAAACCGGCTGTTGCCGGTTGCTTCCGCCTTCACGATGATTTCTTCCCGCGTACTGGCGGTGTACATCACGCCAATATCGCCATCGCGCGGATCAAGGAATTCAAAGCGGGTTTTTTGTGCGTCCATGTTTCACCTCTCAAACGTTAATGCCGGCTTGGCGGCAAAGGTTGTCTGCATAAGCGTGTAGCGCGGCCTCGTCCAGCTCGCCTACCGTGGGTTGTTCAACTGCGGAAAAATCAACTGCGAAGTTGGCCAGCGTCATCTTGGCCAGTTGCGAAACATCGTCAGGTGTGGCCAGTCGTTCGATGGTTTCGGTTTTGGCCCCGGCCGGCTTCGGCACGGCAACCGTCACAGGTGCACGGTTGCCAGCGTTGGTCGCGGCGTGATGCGCGGCCAGGTCAATCATGGGAACGGGCGAAGCCAGCTCGCCGGCCATAACAATGTCTTTGAGCTGTTTTTCAGTTGGCAGCTTCTTACCCAAGGCTGCGAGTGTTGGCGAAACGCTCTTGAGGCGATCCACAAACACAGGGTCTTTGTAGTACCGAATTTTCTTGGCGCGGATAGGCGGGCAATCTTCCACAATCACCAATTCCGCCTCTTTTCCGAGGCTGGTGATTTCTTGCGGAAGCAACAACGCCCGGCGCTGGTCCGAGGTGCTTTCGGAGGGCGTTTTCTTGCTGAAAATCCCCTTGGTCTTCGATTCCGAAACACCCTTGACCGTTTGGTAGCCGAGCCATTTTGAAATGTCTTCGGCGGTTTGGGTTTCGCTGGCCTTCGGCGGGAATATCACCTGCAGGGCATGATTGGTTGTGAAGGTTTGCGCCGCTTCTTTGCCGTACACCTCAACAACCTGGGCCGGGCTTTGGATAATCGGCAGCATCCGTAGACCATAGCCAGCGATGTAGCTAATGCCCTTGGAAAGCACTTGAATCTTGCCCATTGCCGTGAATTCGTCAGGCAACAGGAGGCATTGATATTTAAGGTCCGGATTGCGTTCGGGAAGTTCGCGCGTGTTGAGGTCGATAAGCTGCTGGAAGAACAAATTAAGGAGCGGGGCCATGCGATCCAGGTTGTCCGGAGTGACGCCGAGATAGATGGTCATCCGGCGTTTGCGGAGGTCGCGCAGATCGAAATCGTTGGCGCTGGTGGCAGCATCCACAAGCGGATTCATCCACAGCTCAAGACGCGAACGGAACGAGGTCATTACCCCTGACCGCGTGTTTTCTGAGGTGATCGATATGTAGCTGTTCAACGCCATAACGCACGCATTGGAGAGCGGGTTGTTTTCGGCGGCACGGTCATTAATGATTTTGGCGAGGTACGCCGCGCCATCGCCATCGGCAAGCGATTCCCGAAGCACTTGCCCGATGGTAACGAGCTTACCCGGCGTTTCTGCCAGGAACAGCACAAGCCCAAGGAACAGGGCGCGCGGCGTGGCCGTCCAAATCGGGTCTGTGCCTGCTTGATCCGGAAACAGCATGTTGCCGATCTTCTGCACATCATCAATGCGGAAATTCGGGTCATCGCTGATGTACGCAAGCGGGTTATAGCGGTGCGTCCGGTAATCCGTCGCACCAGGATTGAACAGGTAACAGGGCTGGCCGTGCTTGGTGCGGAACCCGCTGGTGATGGCGTGGTTTTCCTGCTTAATGTCCAGGATTACCATGCTGTCCGGCCATGTCAGCAGGTTGGGAATGACGATGCCGACACCCTTCCCGCTTCGCGTAGGTGCCGACATGATGACGTGCTGGCTACCACCGAACATCAAGTACATATTCATGTAGAGGCCAACAATGATGCCTTTCGACCCAAGTAAGCCGGCTTGCTTGATTTCGCGGCTTGTGGCGAACCGGGCATCGCCGAAAAGGCTTCGTTTCGCGGGCGCGAAAAACAACGCTACCGGCGAAAGGATGGCGAACAGCGAAAGACCGCTGGCGATGTAGAGCCACTTCTGAACCTGCTTTTCCGCGCCGTAGTGAAACCAGTATTGATAGAGAGTCAGCGGCGTTGCCTCTTCAAACTTGTGGTCATAGGCCATCAAGAAAATGCCGCCGGCCAGGTAAGCCCAAACCCCGATTACCGCCAGTACGAGCGCGATAATCAGGCCGGCTTTAGCCCAACTGTTTTCGCTTAAATTCAGGGTCATAATAAATTTCCCGCAGCTTCCGTTGGTGATAGAACAAGACCACATCCAGCGTTGTGAAAAGGCGGTGCTTGATGTAGTTGTTGTCCAGGTGCGCGCCTGTCCGGCTGTCCTTGATAAGCGCGGTAAGTTGCTCGAATGACTCATACGCGCCGTTGGCGTGCATGGTCGAAATCGAACCCGGATGGCCGGTGTTGACCGACTTGATGAATTCCCATGATTCATCGCCGCGCAACTCGGCCAACAAGATGCGGTCGGGCTTCATTCGCAGGCAGGACGCGAGGGCTTGCTTTGGGGAAACCTTTGAACCGCCCTCGTCTTCCCGTGCGTAGAACAGGTGCACCTTGTTGCTGTGCTGGTTCAAGAACAGTTCGTGCACGTCCTCGATGGTGATTAGCCGTTCTTCGGCGGGAATGCTCCGGATCAGGCTTTTCGTGATCGTGGTTTTACCCGAGCCGGTCTTGCCGACGATCAGGATGTTCCGATGCTTGCGAACCGCCAAATCAAGGAATTCCTTGATCCGTTTTTCCTTCTTGAGCTGCAAAAGTTCCAGCTCGAAGGGTTGCAGTTCGTCAGCTACATCGGCGAATTCCTGAAACGCGCCTTCGGCATCCAGTTCATCAAGGGTCTTGTCGATCATTGACGGCTTGCGGATCGTGATCGATACCGTGTCAGGTTCGCAGGCCGGCGGGATGATGACTTGCACCCGTTCGCCCTTCGGCAGCGCCGCCGAGAGAACGGGCTTGTCCTTGGTGATGGACTTCTCGTTAAAGCCAGCAATCAGCGTGGCCAAGTGTAGGCAGTGCTTGAACGTGAGCGCCGGGACTTCGTGACGCTCCCAGGTGCGCCCTTCCGTCCAGACTTCACCAGGGCGGTTGACGCAGACCTCGTTAAGTTCCGAATTCTTGAGAAATGGCCGTAGGGGTTCCATGTACTCCCACAGCATTTCATCCGGCCGATCATGTGTTTTTCCGCTCTTGGTCATGGCTTATCGCTTCACGGCCAGGCTATACACGCCGGAGAAATCCAGGTCACGGGCAACCATGACTTGAATGTGATCGCCTTGGTTCTTGATGATCGTCGGCGGAATGCCTACCGTCGATTCGAGCATCTTTTCTACAACCTTGCTTCCGCTGGTTGCCGTGCCGCCGTAGTAGTTTGAAACGCCGTTGCCCTGCCCCTGTTTCAGCATCCCCGAAACGCTATCGCTGACGAAGCTCATCAGGATGGCTGCGCCAAATCGTTCGAGAAAGTGATTGTCGACCCAGCCTTCCAATCCCGAGCGGCCGAGCGCATCCGTGCCCGGCGAATTCAGTGAAACAATCACGCCGTTGGGGGTTTCTGCACGGCTCCAAAGAACGAAAATCCGGACCTGGCCTTGTTTCAGCCCGCCTTGATACTCACCTACCAATTTCGTGCCACGGTCCAGGAGAAGAACATTGTTGTTATCCGAATACACGTCACGGGTAAGGCGGCAAGTTGTCAGGCCGGGAACGCTGCTATCCAGAGCGGTTTCGAGGGCGCAATCAAGCGACGTGCCTTTGGTAATCAGGAAATTCCGATCCGGCAGCATCGCGGCCGACACGCCCTTGGTGATGGTCGGTTCGAGCTTCGCCGCCAGATCGTTGCCACCATTCGAACCCGTATTGCCAAACCCTTGGCCGGCGCGTGCGGCGGCGGCTTGCTGGGTTTGTATGGCAGCGCGTTCGTTAGCCGATTGCATTGCTGCCTGTGCGGTAGGTGACACTGTTCTGTCAGTGGCCGAGTGATTCGATTGTGCGGCTTGCTGCTGGCCGGGTTGATGGCCCACTAGCAAGGTGCCCATCATCTTGCGATCTGACCAATCCAGCGGCGGCTTTTGATTCGGCCCGCCTGTTGCGCCCGGTTGTCCTGGCTGGCCGGGCTTGCTGCCCTGCAATGCAATCGGAGCCGGTGCGCCGGCTTGCGGTGCTGCAGCCGCTACTGCAATCGGGGCCGGGGCCGGGGGAATCACCAGCGGCGGCAGATTGTTTGCGATCTGTTCGGCCGGCTGGCCACCCCTCTTTTTCGGAGCGGTTTTGTCCGTGTTGACGGCCACGATTAGCGCAACGCCGGCCGCGATAATTGCAGCGAAGCCAAGATATGTAACCATCTTGTTGCCACCACGGCGACGATTAACCGAGGGCAGACCTTCGTTTTCCGCAGCCGTAACAGCGGCCGTTTCGCGGGCGCGAAATTCCTTTTGCGCCGCTTTGGCCTGCTTCGCTGCATCGGCCAGCGTTGCCGGTTCGGCTTCCATATCCGGCAAGTCTTCGTCAGCGCCACCCATGACGCGCGGCTTGTCTTTCTTGCCTTTCAGGTTATCGAAGAAACCCATTATTGCGCTCCCTTAATGACTCGTTGCACGTCCTTTGCCACGGTGCCGGTCTTGTTGTCCGTGCCACCGTTCATGTCAAACGACTTGTTGATTACCGAGGCCACCGCCTTGCCCTTGCGGAGCATTAGGCGCGGCACCATGCGTTGAATAACGATGGTGTTGCTGTCAATGACGCTGGTGTTAATCAGCGATTCATTACCTTCGTCATCCACCGAGTAAATCGCCGGCATGTCGCGGTTGTTGCTGAACACCAGATAGATGAACCGGCCATCATCGCGGGCAGCGGTCGGACTGATTTCTTCCGACCCGGCTACCCAATAATCTGTGTTCTCTGTCGAGGTGACACCATCCTTGAGCTTGCCCTTGATTTCGGCCACACGCTCTTTGATTACCTCGCGCGTCATTGCGACTTGGCGGGCTGCGGCTTCATCGTCCGGATAGCGGAACGTCAGGGAGAAAATCAGGTTTGGGTCGGCCCAGGCCGTCGAGTCTTTGGGCGGGCGCGGCTGCACAACCAGGGCGAACTGATACGTGCGGCGATCCGTGACCACCGTAACGTTTGTGTCCGCCTTGGTGGCTTGTGGCTTGATGATAAGATGGTTGCCTCGCGGCACCACTTTCCACGCCTGATCGTCACCAACGGCCACATCCCGGATTACTTCGCCGTCGGCGAATTGCACATGCGTTGAAACGCCGTAGAACGTGGAGAGCTTGACCACGTTTTGGGCGTTGTAATCGGCGACCCGCACGCGCGGATCAAATTGACCCTTGTTCGGCGTCAGCTCGGCATATGCCAGAGCGGGCACTAGAAGGGCGATTGCGATAATTCGTTTCATGGCTCCCCCTTATTGCTTGATGGCCGGTACAACTGGCGCAGCTTGGGTTACGGGCGCGATTGGCATGGCCGCAGCAGTTGGCGGCTGTGCGGGCGGTGCTGTTGGCGCAGCTTGGCCACCGAAAACCACCGGGGCATTTGCGGCCGGGGCTTGGGCTTGTTCGGCCGGCTTCTCGATTGCGGTTGCATCCGGGGCCAGTGCGTCCGGATCGTTGCGGTACTCAACCACTTGGAAGCCCAACGGGTTGGTATTCCGGTTGGCCTGCTTCATCGGTGCGCCGGAATAGCGGAATGTGATCGTCGCCGCCCAATGCGTGATTTGCGGCTTGTCCAAACCGCGTTCAATCGACTTGGTGTAGCGCACCAAGGCGACATTGGGTTTTATAAAGGACGTGCTCTTGATGCCGATCTTGACCTTGGCGTAAGGCCCGTAAACATTAAGGGGCGAAGTCGGGTTTTTCGGGTTGAAATACTCGTAATACTTCTGCTGCTCCAAGCCCACCGACATAATGCCCACGTTGGTGTAATACTCTTCCGCCAAATCCTTCGAGTAACCTTCGCGGTAACGTACATACCATTGGGTGAAATACTTGTTGATGTTCTCTTCGTAATTGGTCTTGCCGTTACGGATGCTTTCCACGACGTCGACAATGCCGGTCGCGTTGTCGACGCGGAAAACCGGCGGCGGGGCTGGGTTCATCCAGGCAAACCCCATCGTCACGGCGGCTGTTGATGCCATGACCGCCACCGCACTAGCCACGCCACCATACCAATGGGCAACGCGCAGCGATTTGTTCAGAGCCTTAACCTTGTCCGTTTCCCAGGTGCGGGTTTCGTTCAGGTATTGCTCGAACTCCTTTTTAGAAACGGCCGGCTTGTTCATTCATATCCCCTTTCATGTCTTTGGATGCCTTGATGGTGTTGACCGGGCGGTAATCGCCTTGCACGGTTGGCGGCTTGGGAGGCGTCGAGCAGCCGAACAAAAAGCAAAGCGCGAAAATTCCGAGAGCGAAGCGCATGGAAGTAACTCCTTTGTTAAATCAGAATGGTTATTTCACACCGTCAATATATCACATATTGCCGATGCGATCCGTAGCATTTTGAAATTCCGGACGAATAAAAAGAGCGGTTTCGCGGGCGCGAAAAAAACCGCTCTTGTCCTGTGTTAGCCAGCAGCTACGCGGTTTCGGCTGGCCCCTGTGATCTTGCGATAAACCGCTTTCGGCATTCCGGCGGTTGCGGCGGCTGCGCCCTTTGCAATCCGGTAGTCAGAACGTGCCTTGTTCATCGAACGGCGCAGGTTGGTTGGACGCATTGCGGTGATGCCGCCCTTGGTCTTGCCGTAGGCCCAGCCCACAGCGCCCAGCGTGCCGATTGCTACGCCACCACCCAGCGCGGAGCCGATAGACGGGAGCTGCATCATTACCAGAAACACCATGATGCAAAGGCCAATGATCGGGAGTGCTTGGGAAATCGAAGGGTCCGCAAGCGCCCCGCTCGATGCCGTCAGATACGTTTGAATGATCGTCATCATCATCTTGATAGCGCCGGCCGTGAGCATTGTCAGAAACACGTAATTCAGCGCCTGGCCGATCCACGCATCAAAGAATCGCTTGGTCGGCTCGAAGATCGTCAGTAGAACGAAAATCGGTCCCACGCCCAGGATGATGGCCAAGGCCATTTTGGCAAGGGCCAACAGAAACGCGGCGTAGGCGGTGGCCACCACACCCATTGCCCAAATCAACAGGGCGACGGCGGTAAGCCCGAGGTCCGGCAGCGGCAACATGCCCGACGACGCATTGGCCTTTTGCCAAAACGCATCGCCGAAGTCGTAAATCTGCCCCATGAGCGAGTCGAGGAATTGCGTATTGGTAAGGGGGTTCGAGTACCCCGTTGCAACATAATTGGCCAAGGCATCCGGCGCTTGCCAGAGCCATGTTCCAAGAAATTGGTTATATAGGCCGAGGTTGATGGCGATACTGGTGATAACGGTTAGCCGGATAATTCGGGTCACGCCATCCGTGATTGGCTCCGAGATAACACCGCGCATCATCGACCAGCCCCACATCATCACGTAGATGGTAATCAACGTGGTGGCGACCGGCGTAATTGCCCCGATGATGTTGCTGGCCACGTCGCTTACATACGTGGAAAGCGAGTTATTCAGGTTGGTAAAAATGTCTTCGTAGAAATGAAATGTGCTTGCCATTTCCTACCCCTTCCGACGCGCCCGCGCGCCCTGTGTTGCGACAGGTACGCCCCGAAGGGCGCACCTCCCTGTTAGAACCGTGCGACGGTCCCTTGCGTTGATTTCATCCGAATTTCAGCCGCTTGCTGATAGGCCAAATCCCGTTGCGACTGTTGAAGCTGGGAAAGAGCTGTCAGCTTGACATTCTCGTTTTGCACCATCACTTGCTCGGCTTGAATCCGGGCCTGCAGGTCGAGAACATCTTTTTCGTCGGACACGTCATTTACCTTGTCCAACAGCGTTTGAATCGAGCCAATGCGATTGCTCGCTTGCTTGTAGCTCTCTTCGGAGGTTGCGCGGTTAAGCGACGATTGCTGGGCCGAAGCATTGAAGGCTTTTGCCGCATCGCTGTCACCGTCCAAGCTGGTGCTGCTGACATCGAACTTCTGAACAGCGGAACGGATGGCGCTTGAATTGCCATAGCCGTTGTTCAGCATGTTTTGATAGTCATCGGGCATGTACGACCGCAGCGCCGGGGTGTTAACCAGGCTACCCATGCCACGTACACCGCTGATGCTGTTGTACGTTGTTACCGCTTGGTCATACTGCTGTTCGAGCTGCATGATTTCTTCAGCCATTTGCCCGTATTGCGTTGCCCATTGAGCGATAACCTCCACTGCCTCAACAATCGATTCGGCAATGTGGGCACCGTCAATTACCGGAATCCCGGCGTGAGCATTACCGCAACTCAAGCCGATCATCACGGCAAACGCGCCGATGAATCGTTTTACGCGCTTCATTGATTGAACTCCTTTCTCAAACGTTGAAATTCAGGCAACCATACCGCCGGATCATCGCCAAGTTCGGCAACGAGTTTTTCGGCTAGTAGCGACGTGGCCGTATTGCCCGATAACACGGCCAGCTCGTCATCGAACCCTCGCAGGTTCAATTCAGCGAGAACGGAGTTTTGGCCTTGTTTGATAAGGAACATGCGCGACTTCTCGCCCAGCCCCTTCACAATTTCAAACTCGCGTTCGGTCAACTTGAAGCCGTTGACGTAATCGTCATGGTCGGCTTCGGGGTTGGGTAGAAATATCTTCGTAGCGGTCTGGCCAACAATTGCGTATGCAATCGGATTGCGAAGGATTTGGCGGGGCGCTTGGCAGAACAGAACAAGAAAGCCGTCCTGTTTCCGGATCGTCACCAGCTTGTTTTCTGCCAAATCGGTAAAGGCCGGATCGTTCAACAGGTTCGGGAATTCATCCATAAAAATAGGGATGCGCCGGCCATCGATCAGGCTTTCAATGCGGTGGAACAGATACATGATTGTTGGCGTGCGGGTTTCGTCGTTATCCAGAAATTCGGTAACGTCAAACCCAACCATCGTGCAGTTGTCTAGGCGCAACGTATCCTCGGCGTTGTCGAACAACCAGGCCAGCGGCCCGCCGCGACACCAGCGAGCGAGGCGGATATGCAGGCCGTTTTCATCCGTTGGGTCCAGGAATTCCAGCACCGCCCCGAGGCGACGGTTTTGTTTGGCGGCACCCATTACCCCGAGAATGGCCTGGCTCAGTTCCTTTTCCTGCTTCGGTGTAACCGGCAGGCCGTCGCGTTTGACCAGTTGTTTGCAAAGCGTTTCGAGGAACGTCAAGTTGTTGGGGGTCGGCTCCATCTGAAACGGAGCGAAACCGGACGGCAGGCCGTTCTTGAGCGGGTAATAGCGACCACCCATTGCGCGAACGCCTACCGATGCGCCCAAATCCTTGTCGAACAAGACGCACGACAAGACCTTGCCTTTCGCCGGCTGGCTGAACTTTTGGGTTTGCGCCAGTAGCATCATTTCCAGCACGGTTTTACCCGTTCCCGATTTGCCGATAACAACCGTATTGGCAAGGTCTTTATGGTTCGGGTCCATCTTTGCCGCGCGCTTCGCGTCCGAGCCTTCTTCGCCCTTGTGGAAATTGAAGTAATACGGAGCGCCCGATGTGGTCTTGAACATCGTCACGGCGTCACCCCATTGGTTATGCCGAATGCGACCAATGGGGTAGTTGTGGAAGCTGCTGAACCCGGCGAAGTTGCGGCTAGTAATGTCACCTACCCGCACCCGGAAATCGAAGTTGCCCGGCAGTTGCGCCCAAAAGGCACCCGCCATGCCTGCCTCTTCCCGCGCCCATTTCATGCCGGCATCCGACAGCGCCGCCCCGGCCACGCTGATATGCTCATTCAGCGCCTTCTGATCGTTCGCCCGAATAACCAGCCCCAGGCTGTGCGCGCCCATCACGAAGCGGTTCGAGGTCAAATCGTCCATTGCGTTATCAATGTCCTCGATCTGGCTGGTGGCCACGTCGCCCGCGTTAATCATGCGGGCTTGTTGGCGCTTCATGCGGCCCACGGCAACCGGCTTGGAAAGGAAGGTGAACGACTGCGACAGGACGAATTCAAACGGCATTCCGAGAAGATCATTCAGGATGCCGGGGCATGTCAGCGCGGGGTATTCCTGAATCGTGACAATGCCGCCGTATTGCGTTGAGGTCGGCCCCTTGAGTGACATAAGGCCACCCTTGCCGAAGAACGGCCGGGAGGTGCAAAGCACCTCGTTGATTTCGGTACGTGGCAACGGGAAGCGCCGCCACTCACCGTCAACCAGGAAGGCGAGAAATTCCAACACCTCCGAGAACATATTGCCCTTGTGTTCATAACACCCGAGCAATTCCGGTTCGTACCGATCCAGCGCCGCCATTGCTGCGCCGGTTAGGTCCGTGAGCGCTTCCAGTTCGTCGGTTTGTTGCTGCCGGGCGTCCGTGTTGTTCTTCTTACCGAAGCCTTCAAAGAACTTCACGGCCTTTATCGGCTGCGGCCGATAGACAACCGTCAGATACAGCTCATTGACCAGCATTCGGTCGCTGGCCATGTGCTTACGGTACTTTTCGTTGAAGTCATGGCAGAAGCCGGGCGCAAACTCGCCGGCCGGGTATTCGCCATATTCACGGCGCACCACATGGGACCACACCGCCGCCTTTGGCGAGGCAATGTTACGCATGAGGCCGTTAAGTTGATCGTGCCACGAATTAATGTCGCCAACATCGGCGCTTTCGTGGGCCGCACCTTGCATCCGAATGACCGCCACGTAATCGCCGCTATGCAGCTTTACGGCGCTGCGCGTTACATGCCCGGAATACGGGATGTAATTTGAGGTCGGTTCTTCGTTGCGGAAGGCATCGGCGTATTTGTAGCGTTCGCCCATCATTGTTCTCCCGTGCTGTTGGGGATTTCGTATCCCAAAACTTCAATTTGTCCGTAGCGGCGAATCTGTTTCAGGGCACGAATGCGCCGATGAAACTCACCGTCGAAAACGGCTTGTAGTGGGCTGCGTGGATTGAGAAGATCAGCGGCCACCACAAAGGAAACGCCGACAATTCCGATATAGGCGGTGACGAGGCGCACGCTTTGCAGCATGACCCCTACCGTCGCGCCATCGGCGAGCGCCGTTAATGCTGTTTCATGAATTTGCGGGGCGAAAAACATTGCCGTCAGAACGGCCATACCACCGAGAGCGCCCATCATCTGAACGATACGGCGCACGGTGTTGATGCCGCCTTTAAGAAACGCGATAACCGCCGCGCCCCAGGTGCGTGCATCGCTGCGCGCTTCCCGCTTGAGGCGGTTGTATTCGGCAAGTGTCAGCTCGCCTTGTTTTTCGCCATCGAGATAAATGTGATAGTTCATCGTTGCTCCGTTTTTCGCGCCCGCGAAAATCTCACTTCGCCCACTTCTTGGCCGAGAGCGGCGAAAAGCTGGCCGCTCCCCAAAACCGAGAATTCCGGCAGCGCCCAATCGTCTTCATCCACATGAAAATCGAGTTGAACACTGCCGGATCGTTGGCGCTGATTAAGTACAAGACCCCGTGAATCGGCACGGCTAGGACAAGGTAAATCGGGTTGCCGATAGCCAGGAAAATCAGCGTTGTGGCCATGAACTCGATCACAAACGCCGTGTACGGGATGCCCCACATAGTTGCGGGGCGCGTCAAGCCGACAAACAAAGGGTCTGTGTAAACGTCTTGCGCGCCGTTATCCATGTCGATTAGCTCGATGCGGCGATGACGTAGTCAACGATGGCTGCCGCGCCGAAGATCAACACGATGCCGACGATGATCTTGATTGCCCAATCCCACGACAGCTTGCCGGCGATTGCGGCGATACCGCACGCGATAACGGCGATGATTGCCAAGGTGCGAGTCAGGCCACCCGTGAAAATGGCCAATACACTGGATGCCGCCGAATCCCACGGTGCGCCAGCCATTGCGATTTCCGGCACCATGCAAGCGGCACCCACGCACGCCGCCAGGCCCAGCTTGGCGGCACGATCCTTGGTAACAGCCGCTTTGACGTTTTTAATCAGATTTGCGAGTTTCATTTACTTAGTTCTCCAAATAGAGATTGAGGGTAATCAGAGGTAATGCGCCGTACTTCTCTTTGCAGTGCCGGGCCAGTCGGTCAAGACAGGCCCATTCGCGGGGCTTCCCGCGCGTTGTTACAAGTTTCCAATCTCCTTCTTTCCAGGTAAGGGTTATGACGATTTCGTATTTGTCGCCTTTGCTCTGAACAATGTTTAGCCGCTTGACGGCCTTGTTCTTCACGAAGTCGACCAATTCCGCTTCTGTAATGGTGTTCATGCTGGTTTTACCTTCCAGATCGCACCTCGCTTGGTCAGTGACAGTGGCCTAAGAATAACACAATATGTTATATATTGCTGTTGCAAAATCATATCTAATGCGCTCGCGCTTTGTGTTATTTCGCTTTGGTTAAATCGGGTACGCCGCCCTTGTTCGGGTACGAAGTTTTGCAGCCGTCCTTGAATCCGGAGCAGCCCCAAAAGTCATAGCCGGCCTTCCCTTTCTTGAAACGATGGATCAGCGGTTTCCCGCATGTCCCGCAGGCGTGCGCCGATGTTTCTACTGGCTTTCGCTGCCCCGGTTTGCCGCCTTCGTCCGGCAACGTCACGGAACAAACGGGGTGCCCTGTGCAACCCCAAAAGTGCCCGCTCTTACTCGGAATGCGGCGCAGAGGTTTTCCGCACTCCGGGCAAGGGTGTTTCGGCGGTGCCGAAACCTGCAACGTGGATAGCTCCCGTTGCAACTTGTCATCCACCCTGCTGATGACGGCCTTGTAAGCGGCTGCGCCGTTGGCGATCCGGTCAAGGTCCGTTTCAATTTCACGGGTGAATCCCAAATCGATGAACTCGAAATGCCCAACCAGTGAATCCACAATCAATTCCCCGGTGGCCGTGGGCACCAGGAATTTCTTGTCTGTCTTCACGTAGGCCCGGCTAACGATGTTGTCCATAATCGCGGCATACGTTGCCGGCCGGCCGATGCCTTCGCTTTCCAGCTTGGCCACAAGGCTTGCTTGCGTGTAACGGCCTGGCGCTTTCGTCTTCTTTTCCAGAAGATTGCCGCGCAACACATCCAGGCGTTCGCCTGGCTGCAAAACAGGAATCGGGTTTGACGAATCCGCCTCTTCCTCTTCCTGCGTCTGGTCGCCAGCAATGAGCTTGAGCCAGCCGTTATAAATCAGCGTCCGGCCTTTGCCTTCAAACTCAACGTCACGCCCATTGACCGGCTGCGCGGCATCGAGGCGCACCGTCCGCACGACGTACCTTGCATCGGCGAGCTGGCACGCGATGGCGCGGAGCCGGATTAGCTTGTAAAGCGCGCGCTGTTCCGGTGTTTCGCCGGCCTCTTCCACTTCCCAATGCGTCGGGGTGATGGCCGGATGGCCAACTTGCGCCCCTTCTGGAGCCTTGAACTTTCGCGGCTTGTCGGCCATGTCCAGGCCGAGCTTTACGGCCACCGCGAAAATGTCTCCGAGCGCTTCATCCGAGACGTTCGGGTTGTCCGTCCGGTGATAGGTGATATGGCCTTGCTCATACAGCTTTTGCGCGGCATCCATCGCCGCTTTCGGGTCCAGGCTCAACGCCACGCTTGCCGCTTGCTGCATCGTTGACGTGGTGAACGGAGCCGGCGGGCTGCGCTTCGCTTCGCTTTCGACAAACGAGCTGACAACCACGGCCTTTACATCGGCTACCGCCGCCGCAAAGGTCCGATCCATGAAATACGGGCTGTCATCCGTTACGAACTTGGGTTTCGTGAGCCATTCCGTCGCCCACTCGCTGCTAGTTTTCGCGTCCGCGAAAATCAGCGAAGCGCCAAAGTGATTCGTCACCTTGAAGGCGCGAATCTGGCGCTCCCGCTCGACCACCAGGCGCACCGCCGGGCTTTGCACCCGGCCGGCCGAAAGGCGTTCGCCGGTCTGCCGTTGCAGTTCGCCGCTTACCGAGTAACCAACGAGGCGATCCAGGACGCGCCGGGCTTCCTGTGCCGCCACCAGCTTTACGTCAATGCTGCGCGGCTTGACCAGCGCCGCCTTAACCGCGCTGGGCGTGATTTCGTTGAACGTCACGCGCAGCGGGTTCGAGAGCTTCAAGCATTGCTGCAAATGCCAGCTAATGCTTTCACCTTCGCGGTCGGGGTCGGTGGCCAGATAAACCACGTCCGCTTGCTTGACGTAGCCTTTCAGCTTGGCAATGACTTCCGCGCCGCGTTCAGTCATTTCGTACTGCGGTTTGAAATCGGGCGCAGCCACGCCCATTTCACGGGTTGGCAAGTCGCGCACATGGCCGACGCTTGCCGCTATCTTCCAGTCATCGCCCAGGATGGCCGACAGTTTTTTAACCTTGCCGGGCGATTCGATAATCATCAGTTTCATGTCAGTACACCAGGACGCGGCGCGTATCCGTGCCGAAAACATTGGAATCGGCCCCTTGTTCCGGTTCGCCGGCCGACAGCCTTACCGGGGCTTGCCCCTTGGCTTGCGCGCGTTGCGGCCCGGCCGCTTTCCGAATCAGGGGAATAGGCGCAACCACCGGCACCGTAGAGCCGGCGTTGCTTACGACTTTCTGTACGTAGCCGTTCTGAAAGCCCTTGGTGAAAGAGCCTGTGTTGTAAGCCGACACGGCCGCATGAAGCGCGGCCTGATCGTCCGGCGTTCTTGCCTTCGCGGCTTGAAAATTACCCTGCAAGATTGACGCAGCAGCCGCCAAGTTCTTGCAGGGATCAAAGGCGTCTTCGACCGTTAGCCCGGTCTTCGACAGGTTGTTTGAATTGACTTGGCCAAGGCCCAAATCGATGTTGTAACCGCGTTCCAGAAGCCACTTAGCGGTTACAACGGCTTCGGCTACGCTCTCCGCTTGCCTAACCAACCGTGCGCCGCCATTAACCCCGATTGCCAGCGGGTTAAAGCCCGATTCCGTCTTGACTATTGCGGCCATCGTTAACGGCGCAACCATCGGCGCGCATTGCATGGCTAGGCTTACGAAGTCCATGCCATTAGCTCCCCGAGTAGTTGTTTTGCTGCGCGAAGCTGTTGGGGTCGCTGATGGTGCAGCTATGCGTTTGGGTTGCTGCCCAATCGGTTGTGTTGGTAACGACACCCTGGCCCGTGGTCTTGGTGATCGTGCGGGTTTCTACGGCAAAGCCATAAATCGGCGTGCCACCCCAGCCATTCGAGTTGTCCGTGCCGAGGTAGTGATTTGCATAGCCGCCGCTGGCTTGGGCGATAACCTGGCCCGTGCCGTTGTCGTATTGAAGCGAGCCGTCCGGCACTTGCAGCGCCGCGTAAGTCGGGGCTTTGACTTGGCCCGTGTACTTCGGATTACCGGCCGCGTCCGCGCAAGTCAGATAACGGGTTTCCGTGACCTTCATCAACGAATCTTCGGAATAGCCGGTAGAGTTGCCCTTCGAGTCCGTGTTCACGTAATCGAACGGCGAGCGTTCCAACATGCCATACGTCGCTTGCACGTAGTCTTTGTCTTGCTGGCGGGCACCGTCGCACTTGTCCATGACTTCGCGGAACCGCTTGGCCGAGGTTGCGCCCGGATCGTAATGACTGTGCTTGCCACCCGTATAGACCCTGATGGAGAAGTAGCCATCGACGTGACCCTTGCATTCGTGTGGGGCGGTCTTGTTGGTCGACAAGCAAAGAACAGCGCCGCAGGGGTCCGCGAACGCCGGTACTGCTGCCAAAGCGCCGAAAATGGCGGCAATGGTAATCGGTATTGCCTTGGGCATAACATGCTCCTTTGTGGTTACGAAATGGTGTAAAGCGATCAGGCAATATATCATATGTTGCACAGTCACTGTGCGGCATTCCGAAACATGAATGTCATTTTTCAGGGGCTTAAACGGCGTGAATCGGCTGGGGCATTTCCGCCGTTGTCGGAAAACGGGATGCCCTTTTCAGGCGCGCGCCGTTGCGCTTGGTCCCGTTGGGACTGGCCACCTGGCCACCTTCCAGGCCACCACTTGCCGACACTCAACAAGGGCAGTTTCGCCAAGGCTCAACACCCCTTGGCCGCTGGGCTTATCCCAACACCTGGCCCGGCTGCGCCCGGCCGTAAAGCTGGTGACAGATCCACCGCGCCGGCGAGCTGCGACTGTCACCAATGCAAAAAACATGGTGACAGCCAGATCCACCAGGTTGGATTCGATTGTCACCATGCTTGCGGCTTATCCACCGCGCCGCCGGCCATGCGGCCCGCGCCTGTGGAAAACACGGACTGACGCCCGGCGTAGACTCGCCGCGCTATCCGGTTTCCCGACAGGTCCGCACCGTGGATAAGATCGAATCAGCACCTTGCGCCTGGCGCTGCGCGCCCATTGCTGCGGTTTGAGCTGGCCCAT
>ERZ724504.547-NODE-547-length-21215-cov-9.637665_pt1 | contig 21215 bp, 12 predicted proteins | sample MGYA00376037_ERZ724504 | MGnify/ENA primary metagenome ERZ724504 (study PRJEB28724, sample SAMN07190888) | wastewater metagenome | isolation source: influent of sewage treatment plant in Hong Hong | place: USA: Christiansburg, Virginia | collected 2016-03-01 ... | reverse complement strand
GGGTTATGTCTTCAAGCGCGTCCTCGATGGGGTGCGCGAAGGTGTACATCGGGTACACGCACCAGCGGTCACCGGTACGGTGATGGGTGGCGTGGCGGATGCGGTAGATGGCCGGGTCGCGCAGGTTGATGTTGGGCGAGGCCATGTCGATCTTCGCGCGCAGGATGTGTGTGCCGTCGGGAAATTCGCCGGCCTTCATGCGCTGGAAGAGTTCGATGTTCTCGGTCACGCTGCGGTTGCGGTAGGGGCTGTCCTTGCCCGGCGCCGACAGGGTGCCGCGGTAGGCGCGCATTTCCTCGGCCGACAGGGATTCGACGTAGGCCTTGCCGACCGTGATCAGGTGCTCGGCCATGGCGTACATCTTGTCGAAGTAGTCCGACGCAAAGTACAGGTGCTGGCCCCAGTCGAAGCCCAGCCACTGCACGGCCTCGATGATGGCGTCGACGTATTCCTGCTCTTCCTTGGTCGGATTGGTGTCGTCGAAGCGCATGTGACAGGCGCCGCCGTAAATCTGCGCCAGACCGAAATTCAGGCAGATGCTCTTGGCGTGGCCATAGTGCAGATAGCCGTTCGGCTCGGGCGGGAAGCGGGTTTCGACGCGGCCGCCCCATTTGCCGAGGCGTCGGTCTTCGTCAATGAGGTTGCGGATGAAATTGCTGGGTGCAGCTTCTTCGGGCAGGGAGGTCGGAGCGGTCATCTGGATCGTACCTTGACGGGCGTGGGGCTGGGTGCCGCCGGAGTCTGGAAAGCCCCGGATTGTAGCCGAAGGCGGGGCTGCCGAAGATTTGTCGCCAGCGAACGGTTGGCATGCAAGCCAGTAATGGATGTTGTGATGTTTTTCACATTTAAAGGTCTGGTTTTTTGCGAATTTTTCGATACTGCCAATTGTTAGGTAGGCGCTTGGGGCAGTGTTTCGGTAAAAGAGCTTCTGCTACCGGATGGGCTTCCCGGCCCGGTTCCGCCATTCATCCTCTTCCCGTACCTTGAATCGATGATGCATCCCCGTCGAGCCTGCCTTCTTTTTCCTGCCCTGTGGCAGGCTGCCGCCGTGTGTGCCGCTGAGCCGCCGCTGGTCGATCTGACGCTGGAAGAGCTGGTTCGGCTTGATGTGTCCGCCGTGTCCCGGAAGGCCCAGAAGCTCTCCGAGACGCCGGCTGCGGTGACGGTGCTGTCTGCCGAGGATATCCGCCGCAGCGGGGCCCGCAGTGTGCCGGAAGCCCTGCGCGAGGTGCCAGGTGTGAACGTGGCGCAAATCGGCGGGGGGCGCTGGGCCGTGAGCGTGCGCGGCCTCGGGGGACGCTTCGCCAACAAGCTGCTGGTGCAGATCGATGGCCGCAGCGTCTACAGTCCGCTCTTCTCCGGTGTGTTCTGGGAAGCCCTGGACGTGATGCTGGAGGATGTGGAGCGCATCGAGGTGATCCGCGGGCCGGGAGCGTCGCTGTGGGGGGCGAACGCGGTCAATGGGGTGATCAACATCGTCACCCGCAAGGCCACGGCCACCCGTGACAGCCTGGTGTCGGCAAGTATGGACGATCAGGGGCGGGCGGTGACGGCGGTGCGCCAGGGGATCGACCTGGACGGGATCGGCGCATTGCGCGTCTACGCCAAGGGCAGCGAGCTGGAGCGTTCCCGTTCGGTGGATGGCAAGTCCGAGCGGGACCGCAATCATGGCTGGCTGGCCGGTTTTCGCATGGACGGGGCCGGTTCCGGGGTGGATGCCTGGATGTTGCAGGGCGCCAGTTATCGTCGCACCACTACCGAGAACATCGAAACCCCCGCAGTGGGCGGCTACGGCGGCCTGGTGCCGCTCCAGTTCGAGTTCGAGGGGGCCAGTCTGACCGGGCGCTACAACTGGGGGCTGGCCGATGGCGAGGCATCGTTGCAGGTCTATCTCGATCACCAGTGGGCCAATGTGGCTACCTACGGCAAGGGGACGGTCAATACCGCCGATCTCGACTTCCAGCATCGCCTGGTGCCCAGTGGGCGGCACGAAGTGATGTGGGGGCTGGGGAGCCGTTACATACAGACCGAGATCCAGGCGACCACCGAAGTGCTCAGCATTCTGCCGCCGCGCCGCGAATACCGGGTGATGAGCGCCTTTGTGCAGGATGAGATTACGCTGGTGCCGCAAACCTGGAGGCTCACCCTGGGCGGGCGTTTCGACTATGCCAGCACCTCGCGTTTAGAGCCTCAGCCGACGGCCAGGCTGATGTGGACGCCGACGCTGGCGGACAGTCTGTGGACCAGTTGGTCGCGGGCTGCCCGGACACCGTCGATCGGCGAGTCGGACGCCACGATTCTGTTCGGACTCCAGCCGACGCCGCCTGGCTCCCCTTTTCCGGCGGTGGCGGTGGTGTCGAAGCCGGGCGCTGGCTGGAGTCCGCGGGCCGAGCGGCTTGATGCGCTGGAGCTGGGCTACCGTCGCAACCTGGGCAACGGCAGCTTCGAGGCGGTCCTCTTTCATCATGACTATCGCCGCCTGATCAGCGAGACCACGGGACCGATCGGTCCGGGAGTGATCCCGATTCCGGTGGCGCCTTATTACGCTCCCGTCCAGACCATGCACCGGGGCAACCTGAGTGCCGCCCGGAGCACCGGGCTGGAGCTCGGCCTTGACCTGCCCGTGACGGCCAATCTGCGTCTGCAGGCGAGTTATACCCTGATGGATACGGCGGCCCGGCGCAGCGCCGACCCGGTCCGCAACGCTTACGGGCGAATCCTCGAAGGCTCTGCCCCTCATCACTGGGCGAGCCTGCACACGCTGGTCAACCTGGGCCGCGGCCGCGAGCTGGATCTGATGCTGCGCCGGATGGGGGCCATCGGGCAGGGCGGGGTGCCGGCCTACACGAGTGTCGACCTGCGCTATGGCTGGCGCGTCAATCGCTCCTTCGAGCTGGCCGTGGTCGGACAGAATCTTTTTGATCCTCTGCACCTGGAGTACGTATCGAATTTCTTCCCCGGGCAGCCGGCCTACCAGCCGCGGCGGGGTTACGTTCAGGGCGTTTGGCGCTTCTGAGGATGTTTGCGTGATGCGTCGCCTTTACCGGATTGCGATCCTGGGCGTACTTGGCCTTGGCGGGTTCTTTGCTTGGGCTTCCCCGCCGCCTGGTGAATACCAGATCAAGGCCGCCTACCTGCTCAATTTTGCCCGTTACGTGGAGTGGCCCGGCGTGCGCCTGCCCAGCGGGGCGCCGCTCCGTCTGTGCATCCTTGGCCGTGACCCCTTTGGGGGCGTGCTGGCGGGTCTGGACGGGCGCCAGGTGAGTGGGCGTGAGGTGCGTGTGCGCCAGGTGGACAGTGTGGAGCTGGCGGCCGAGTGCCACATCGTTTTCGTGTCGGATTCGGAGGAGCGCCGGCTGGGCCTTATCCTGCGCGGTCTGGCCTTGCGCAGCGTGCTTACGGTGAGCGACATCGACGGCTTTGCCGAGGCGGGTGGGAGCATTGGCCTGGTGACCGAAGACGAGCGAGTGCGTTTCGACATCAACCAGGCTTCGCTGCAGAGGGACAGCCTGCGCGCCAGTTCCCGATTGTTGCGCCTCGGGCGTAACGTCATCGGCATGAAAGGCCCTTGAGATGCAGAACCTGAGAGATCTGCCCATCGGGCGCAAACTCAGCATCATCGTCCGGCGTAGTGTGCTGATCGCCCTCGGTGTGGCCTTGCTGACCATTTTCGTGACCGAGGTGCGCAACGAGATCCAGCGGGCCGACGAGGACGGCCGGGTGCTCTCCGAGATCGTTGCCGACGGCGCCATCTCGCCGCTGCGTTTCGACGACTCGCGGGTGGCTGACAGTCTGCTGGCGTCCCTGCGCTATCACCAGCGGGTGGCCGCTGCCGTGCTGGTTCGTCCGGACGGAACGATCTTTGCCGCCTATCCGGCCAGCCTGCGCAGCGAGACTGCACGGGTATCGGCACTCAGGACCCTTGCCGGGCAGGGGACGACCCACTGGCAGCCGCTCTGTCTGGTGGTGAATCAGCCTCTCCGCAGCGACGGCGAGTTGCTCGGCGAGCTGATCCTCGAATTCGATCTCAAGCCGGTCATCGGACGAATCGCCCTGTGGGTCGCCTTTGCCTTGCTCGGGCTGGTGGTAGCCTTGATTGCCGCAGCCCTGTTTACCCGGCGCATGCAGGGGATGCTCGTCGAACCGCTGCAGCAGCTCGCCGGTGTGGTGCGCGAGGTGGGCACCCACAAGCGCTACGATCTGCGCGCTCCGCCCGGCTATGCGGACGAGGTCGGCGAGCTGATTGCCGGCTTCAACGGCATGCTGGCCGAAATCGCCACCCGTGACCGGGAGCTGACCCTTCATCGGGAGCATCTGGCCTCGGAGGTGGCCACCCGTACCGCTGAGTTGCAGGGCGCCAAGGAGCAGGCGGAGGCGGCCAGCCGGGCCAAGTCCCAGTTCCTCGCCAACATGAGCCACGAGATCCGCACGCCGATGAACGGGGTTCTGGGAATGATCGGCCTGCTGCGTCAGACATCCCTGGCAGAGCGGCAGGGGCGCTTTGTTGATATGCTGGACAACTCGGCTTGCGCCCTCATGGAGATCATCAACGACGTGCTCGACGTATCGAAAATCGAGGCCGGGCGCCTTGAGCTCGAAGTCCTGCCCTTTTCCCTGCGGGATACGGTGGATCAGGTAGCCGCCCTGTTTGCCACTTCGGCCCATGAACGCGGCCTGCTGCTGCGCCTCTACGTCGATCACCGGGTGCCCGACCACGTGGTGGGCGATGCGCTGCGCGTCCGTCAGGTGCTCAACAACCTGGTGTCGAATGCCCAGAAGTTCACTGAAAAGGGCGAAATCAGCATCGTGATTACCCGCGTGCCGTGTGTCTCCGGCGGGCGCCTGCGCCTGCGCGCAGAGGTGCGCGACAGCGGGATCGGGGTGCCGCGGGGAGCCGGGGCGAGGCTGTTTCAATCCTTCTCCCAGGCGGATAACTCCATGGCCCGGCGCTTCGGCGGAACCGGGCTGGGCCTGTCCATCGCCAAGCAGCTGGTCGAGCTGATGGGCGGCGAGATCGATTACATCACCGAGCCCGGGCGTGGCTCCTGTTTCTGGGTCGAGTTCGAGCTCGGCATCGATACGCAGCACGGCCCCGCCGAGCAGCCGCTGACCGGGCGCGCCGCGCTGCTGGCCATTGGCGATCCGCTGCTGCGTGACGCCCTTGTCGAACAACTGGCCTTCTTCGGCTGTCGCAGCGAACTGGCCTACGATCGGCCGGCAGTCAGTGAAATGCTTGATGTCGGCACCGGCTTTGACTGGGTGGTGGTGGATCCGTCCTTCGATGCCGGTACGGGCCTCGAACTGCTGGCCAGCCTGCGTGAGCGGCCGGAGCGTCCGCTCCTTGCCGCGGTCGTCGGCGCCGGGCGAGACGATGCGGCCTGCGTGCAGGGGGCGGGGGCGGAGCTGGTCCTGGTGCGTCCGCTGACCGGCTCGGAGATCCGCCGTTTCCTGCTCAGCGAGTTGACCGTTGCCACGGCGCCGGATCCGGCAGGCAGCACTCTTGCCGCGCATGTGCTGGTCGTGGAGGATCACCCGGTGAACCGGGAGGTGGTCACTGCGGTGCTCGAATCCCTCGGTTGCCGGGTGTCGGTGGCCGAAGATGGACGCAAGGCGCTGGAGGCTTGTCGCGAAGGTCATTTCGGCCTGATTCTGATGGACATCCAGATGCCGGAGATGGATGGTCGCCAGGCGACTCTCGCCATCCGCGCCGATGAAGCGGAGCGGGGATTGCCGCGCATGCCCATCGTGGCCCTTACTGCCAATGCCCTCAAGGAAGACCGGGACGCCTGCCTGGCTGCCGGCATGGATGATTATCTGGTCAAGCCGGTATCCCGCGAACAGTTGTGGGCGGTGCTCAGCCGCTGGTTGCGCGAGGCCCTGCCATCCGATCCCGACGGGGGCTGCGTGGCACCCCCACCGGCGGCGGAAGTCGCCACTCCGTCCGTCCCGCTTGAGCCAGCGATGGATCTCGATTTGCTGATGGCGTTGCCGGGGGTCAATGGCAACCGGGCCTCGCCCATGCTGCAACGTTTGCTGCCGCTGTTTGTCGGAGAAACCGAGCGCAATGTGCAGGGTTTGCGTGCCGGAGTGGCCGCCGGTGATGCGCCGGCCGTACGGGCGCTGGCCCACAAGATGAAGTCCGGCTGCCTGGCGGTCGGTGCGGTGCGGCTGGCCTTGCGGGCGCGCCGGCTGGATGAGCGGATCAAGGGGGGCGCCGTGCCGACGATCGACGATGTGAACGGTATCGTCGAAGCCTGGGACGCCTGCGTGGCAGTTCTCCTGAAGGAAAACTTGGTGAGTGTGGACGTACTGGAAGGGGTGGAAAGCCCAATGCAACGATGACTGTAAGCAATAGCCCGCATGTCCTGGTCGTGGATGACGACCCCCTGACCCGCATGATGGCGACGGAGGCGCTGCGCGAGGGCGGATTCACCATTCGCGAAGCGGAGGACGGCGAGCAGGCGCTGGCCCTGTTCGATGCGGCGCCGCCGGATCTGGTGCTGCTCGACGTGATGATGCCCGGCCTGAGCGGTTTCGAGGTTTGTCAGCAGCTGCGGGCCCGCCAGACCGGCCATCTGGTCCCGATCATCATGCTCACCGGCCTGGACGATGGCGATTCGGTCGAGCGGGCTTTCGATGTGGGCGCCACCGACTTCATCTCCAAGCCGATCAACTGGACGCTGCTGCGTTTTCGCATCCGTTACGTGCTGCGCTCGGCGGAGGTCATGAAGGAACTCACCCGCAACAAGGAGAGTCTTTCCAATGCCCAGCGCATCGCTCGCCTGGGGAGCTGGGAGTGGTTTGTCAAGGAGGACCATGTCCTGCGTTCGGCCCAGTATTACCGTCTGTTCGGGCAGCGTGCCGACGGTTTTGGCGAGGGCATGGCGGCGATGCTGGAGCACGTCTATGTGCCCGACCGTCCCTTGATGGCCGCGGCCCTGGAGGGCGCCCGCAAGGGGACCGGCTTCCAGCTGACCTACCGGGTTGTCTGGCCCGATGGCAGCGTGCGGACGCTCCTGGAGACCGTTGAGCCGCTGGACGGCGGCGGCGAGCGGGGCTGTTCCGGCATGGTCATGGAGGGCAGCGTTCAGGACATCACCGAGCAGGTGGACGCCCAGCGGCGGATTCGCCAGCTGGCTTACTTCGACCACCTCACCGGGCTGCCCAACCGGGAGTTTTTCCGGGAGACCCTGCTCGGTGTCACCTCCCGCAGCCTGCGCCACGACAGCCGCTGTGCGGTGATGGTGGTGGATATCGACCGTTTTGCCCGCATCAACGACAGCCTGGGGCCGGAGCGGGGCGACCAGGTGCTGCAGGTGATTGCCCATCGCCTGCGCGAGGCAATGGGCGACCGTACCCCCGCCGAGCCGGCAGGAGGGAGCGGGATAACCCGTTTCAAGGTGGCACGACTGGCCGCCGACGAATTCGGCATCCTGATGAGCGATGTGGGCTCAGTGGAGGAAATGCTGGTCCTGGCACACAGGCTGCTGCAGGTGGTGCGGGCGCCAATCCGTGTGCCGGGGCAGGACATCACCCTGTCGGCGCGGGTCGGGCTGGCCGTCATGCCGGACCATGCCACCGATGCCGATGCCTTGCTGAAGGCGGCCGAAACCGCCCTCAACCGGGCCAAGCGGACCAACGGCGATCCGGTGGCCCTGTTTTCCGAGGAAATGAAGGTGGCGGCTTTCCTGCGCTTCACCCTCGAAGGCGATTTGCGCCGGGCTCTCGGAGCCGATGAGCTCAAGGTGCTCTATCAGCCCATCGTCGACGTGAATCAGCGGGCCATCGTCAAGGCCGAGGCGCTGGTGCGCTGGTCCCACATGGATCGTGGCTCGATACCGCCGCCGGAGTTCATCTCGCTGGCGGAAGAGACCGGGATGATCGTGCCCCTCAGCCGCTGCGTCATGGAGCGGGTGTGCGCCGATATTGCCGCGCTGGGCGATGATCTGCCGGATGATTTCCGGGTCAGCATCAACCTGTCCGGCGTGAACTTCATGGATGCCCAACTGCTTCCCACCGTTCGCGCCGTGCTGGCCGAAGCGGGCATACCGGCCTCGCGAATCGAGTTCGAACTGACCGAAACCGTGCTGATGCGTGATCTGGACTACGCGACGGTGATTCTTGCGCAACTGCGCGAGATGGGTGTGCGGGTGGCGGTGGACGACTTCGGCACCGGCTATTCGTCGCTGGCCTACCTGCGCCGGCTGGCGGTGGACACCCTGAAGATCGACCGTTCCTTCGTCAATGAACTGGACGACGGGCAGGGTATTGCCATCGTGGAGGCGGTGATCGGCCTGGCCCACAGCCTGGGCCTGGAAGTGGTGGCCGAGGGCGTCGAAACGGTCGCCCAGCTGGAGGCCCTGAGCCGGCGCGGTTGCCACCTTATCCAGGGCTTCCTGTTTGCGCGGCCGATGAGTTCTGCGATGCTGGCTGCTGCCCTGCACAATCCGGCCTTCGTGCCGGCCACGGTGCAGCCGGCGGTGAGGCGCGGGGGCGTTCAGCTGGCGTTCTGATGCGTCTCCTCAGGGCTTGCGTTCCGGACGGATCGCGATGACCAGGCGGGTGCCTTCAGAGGCTTCCAGCTCCCGCAACTGACGGATCAGGCTCTCGTCGAGCACGAAATCGGCGGCCAGCAGCATGACCCCGTCGCGGGTCACCAGATCGCGGGCGAGCACCATGCCCGGCTTGAGGGCGGCCGGGTTGACTTCGTTGGTGGTGCTGCTCACCGCTTCGCTGGCGCCGAGCACGTCTATCAGGGCATCCACGACCTGCGGGCAATAGCGCTTGCCGCGGTTCTGCTGGATGAAGGCGAGAGCCTCTTCCTGCTTCAGCTTGCGTGGCGACAGGGTGCCGATCTGCAGGCCATCGAAATCGTTGGCCACGGCGATCACCCGTGCGCCGAAGGGAATCGCCAGGCCGGAGGTTCGGTCCGGGTAACCCTGGCCATCCCAGCGTTCATGGTGACCGCGGATGAAGGTGCCGGCCTTGCGCAGGTTCTCGATGCCCATCAGGGCGGCCTGGCCGGTGACCGGATGCTTGCGCAGCAGGCCCAGTTCGTCGCCGCTCATGTGGGACACCGGCTTGCTGATGAGATCGTCGGACAGCCCGATCTTGCCTACGTCGTGAAGCAGGCCGGCGAGCATCACGTCCTGCACTTCGGCGGCTGGAAAGTTGAGCTTGACGGCAAGCTTGCGGGCCAGGTCGGCGACCCGTTTGGAATGCCCCGAGATGACGCCTTCGCGCAGCTCGATGAGGTTGGAAAAGACCCGGATCGAGGTCAGGAAGTGCTGCTTGAGCTTCTCGTGGGCGATCTTGAGTTCGCTGGTGCGGGCTTCGACTTTCTGTTCGAGGCTGGCGTTGAGGTTCTTGAGCTCCTCGTTCTGCGCCTGGGTGAGTATTTCCAGGCGTGCCTTTTCCCTTTCCAGGGCCTTGCGTTCGAGGGCTTCGCGAACGGTCAGGACCACGTCCTGGTCGTTCCAGGGCTTGGCGATGTAGCGGGCGATCTGGCCGGCGTTGATGGCGGCGACGGTCGATTCCATGTCTGCGTAGCCGGTGAGGAGCAGGCGTACGGTGTCCGGATGGCGCTGGCGGGCGGCGGCGAGGAAGGTCGCCCCGTCCATGCCCGGCATGCGCATGTCCGAGATGATCAGGTCTACATGTTCCTGGGCCAGGGTTTCGAGGCCTTCCTCGCCGCCGGTGGCGACCAGCACCTTGTAGCCCTGGGGGCGGAACAGGCGGCGCAGGGCGGAGAGGATGTTGGCTTCGTCGTCCACACACAGGATGGTGAAGGGTGGGGCTTCGGGGGGGGGGGGGTGCAAGAGTCATGGTGTTGCTCCGACAGGGGCCTGGTGGTGAATGGGCAGGGTGATGCGGAAGGTGGTGCCCACCCCAGGCGTGCTGCTGACGCTGATGCGTCCGTTGTGTTTTTGTATGATGCCGTAGGACAGGGACAGGCCGAGGCCGGTGCCCTTGCCGACCGGTTTGGTGGTGAAGAAGGGGTCGAAGACCTTGTCCAGGATGGCGGCGGGAATGCCGGCTCCGTTGTCTGCCACCTCGATCCACACTTCTTCGCCGGCCAGGCCGGTGCGTACGGTGATGGTGCCACGGCGGCTGTCCGGCATGGCCTGGGCCGCGTTGACGAAGAGGTTCATGAAAACCTGGTTGAGTTGGGACGGCAGGCACTCGACCATCGGGATGTCGGTGTATTCGCGGACCACATCGGCCTTGTACTTGACTTCATTGCTGGCGATGTTGAGGGTGCTGTCGAGCCCGTGACGGAGATCCACGGCCTGCCAGTTCTGGGTGGTTTCGGCCCGTGAGAAGTCGCGCAGGTCCTGGACGATCTTGCGTACCCGCTCGGTGCCTTCCTCGGATTCGCTGAGGAGCTGGCCGATGTCTTCGCGCAGGAATTCAAAGTCGGCGGCCTTCTTGGCGGCCTTGATTGCGGTCAGGTCTTCGGCGGGCAGGGCGGCTTCGCGGGCTTCATAGGTGTCGAGCAGTTCGAGGATCTGCCCCACGTAGCCCTTCAGGCTGCGGATGTTGGAGTTTACGTAGCCGATGGGATTGTTGATCTCGTGGGCGACGCCGGCGGCGAGCTGGCCGATGGAGGCCATTTTTTCGGACTGGACCAGTTGTTGCTGGGCTTCCTGCAGCAGGCAGTTGAGTTCGGTGAGTTCGGCGTAGCGCGTGAGCAGTTCGTTCTCGGCGGTTTCCCGGCGGGCGATGTCCTGCTCGAGGGTGGTCTTGGCCTGCAGGAGTTGCTCGGTGCGTATCGCTACCGTCGCCTCCAGGTCGGCCTGCATGCGCAGCAGTTCGGTTTCGGCGTTCTTGCGTTCGGTGATGTCCTGCAGGGTTTCGATGGCGCCGATCACTTCGCCCAGCGCGTTGCGCAGCGGGGCCGCGGTGAAGTACAGCCAGCGGCCGTGCTCGCCCATCTGGGGGAAGAAGTCCTCGGCCTCGTAGGCGCCGTCGATGACCGGCGAGCGGCGCAGCTTCTTGTCGCCGTAGAGTCGCAGCAGATTTTCGATCTCTCCGGACACGATCAGGTCGGCCATGATCGGCCGCTCGGTGTTGTAAAAAGCCGACCACTGTTTGGTGGTGCCGATCAGGTCGGCGGCGCTCATGCCGATGACCTGTTCGCAGGCCTGGTTCCAGTGGGTGATGACGTGTTTGGCGTTGATGACGAAGGTTGGCACCGGATCGCCGTCGATGATCTGGGTCAGCAGTTGCTGGGTCTGTTTCTGGGCCGCTTCGGCGCGCTTGCGCTCGGTGATGTCGATGAAGCTGCACACGACGGCCCGTTCACCCTCGATGTCTTCCTGGGAAACGGCCAGTTCGACCCAGCGCTCTTCTCCGGATTTGGTAATGATGACGGTTTCGTAGCGCGCCGCCGGATGCTCACCCTTGAGCCGGTTGCGGCCCCGGTCGCGGATGGTGTTGCACACAGGGGGAGGGAAGAAGGCCCAGAACGGTTTGCCCGACAACTCTTCCGCGGTGAAGCCGGTGAGCCGCGACATGGCCTTGTTGGCAAACAGGATACTGTCGCCCCGGTGCAGCAGGATGCCTGAGCTGAGGGATTCCGCGAGGGGGAACAGGGTGCCGGAAATGGAATAGGGAGAAAGATTCATCGAATCATCCGAGCATCAGCTGGTAGCTGTTGAAGCGTGCCTCGGTGTCGGCAAGAACTTCCGTCAGTTTTTGCCAGTCGAGGCCGAGGCCGTCGATGGTTTTTTGGTGCAGTCGGGGCATCTGGCCGTTTTCGGCTCCATCCAGATCGAGGGCCTGCGAGATGGCGTCGGCGTAGTGAATGACGGCGGCCATCCCGTCGGGGGTGCCGCGTTCAGGCTCGTGGTGCCAGGCCAGTGCATCGACGATGTCGGCAGGAAAGTTCCAGCGCCCGGCGAGCGCCGCACCGACGGCGGCGTGATCGAAGCCGAATACGGTTTGTTCGGCGTCTCGCAGGCAGCAATCCTGCTCGCCGACCTGGTCGAGCACGCGGGTGTAATGCTCGGGATACAGCGCCACCATCACAAGTCGTCCAATGTCATGCAGCAGGCCGGCGATGAAGAGGGGCTCCGGGGAGCGCTTGAGCGGTTTGGCGAGGGCCTGGGCAGCGACTGCAGTGCCCAGCACGTGGCGCCAGAAGCGCTCCTGGTTGAAGCCGGGGCAGCGGCCGGCGGGCAGGCTGGTGACAATCGCCGCCGCCAGCACCAGGGAGCGGACCGCCGAGAAACCGAGCACCACGATGGCGTCGTGGATCGATGCGACGCGCATTTGCAGGCCGTAGAGGGGCGAGTTGGCAACGCGCAGCACGCGGGCGGCAATCGCCTGATCCTGGGTGATGCGCCGGGCGAGGTCCTTGATGTCGGTGTCGGCGCCGGCCATTGAGTCAAGGACTTCGAGGGCTACCGCCGGCATGACCGGTAGTCCGTGGATGCGCCCGATCATCTCGGAAAGGCTGGGGGGCGTCATTTCATTTGCCCCTCGCGAAAGGCCAGAATCGCGTGCAGGAGGGCCTGGGAGCCCGGGTCTTCGGCGGTGTGCCGGAACAGGTGCATGATGCGCAGACGCAGCTTTTCACGCCGTCGGGCCAGTTCCTCCGCATCAATCGCCAGTACCACCGTGAGGTTTTCGATGCCACGCCGGCGCAGGCTGTCCAGATGGGCCTCGGTGAGCGCCAGCCCGGCCGGCAGCAGGACGGCGCCGTTGGCGTCGGTGACCGGTGCGGCCAGGACGGTGCCGGGCAGGGTTGCATCGAGGGGCTGGAGCTGACTGTCGTTCATGATGCGTCGGTGCGGCAGGTGAAACTCAGCAGGGTACCGCGGGAGCTGTTCTTCTCGCCGAGGGGGTGGGCTTCCACGCGGAAGCGCCGGTCGCCACAGGTAATCTCGACGCAACCCCGGCTGGCGTCCAGCAGGGGCGTGAATTCTGCGGGAAGTATTTCGTTGGCGTCCAGGCCGATAAGCGGAATGCACTCGGCAAAGAGCCCTTCGGCGGCGCGGTTGGCGAGAGCGATCATGCCGCCCGGGTCGATGCCGAGCAGCGGGACAGGCATCACGGCGAGGGCTTCCTGGGTCAGGCTGAGGGCGGCTTCATCCATGCGCAGCCGGCGGTCCTGGTCGGCGAGCACGCATTTCAGGCGCTCGTTCATGCGTTCGAGTTCCTGGTTGGCGTGCTGCAATTCGCTGCCGAGGCGCTGGTTCTCGTCGGACAGGGCCTTGCGCCGGAAGGCTTCTTCGATGTTGGCGCGCAGCATCGCGTCGTCCCACGGCTTGGTGAGAAACTTGTAGATGGCGCCCTCATTGATGGCGTCGGTGACCGACTGCAGGTCGGTGTATCCGGACAGCACCATGCGCACGCTGTCGGGATACATGTCCTTGGCCTTGCGCAGGAACTCCACGCCGGTCATGCCCGGCATGCGCTGGTCGGAAACGATCACATCGACCGGGTGGGCGGCGAGCACTTCCAGGCCGGCCTTGCCGCCGTTGGCGGTGAGGATGGTGTAGCCCTCACGGCGCAGCAGGCGGCGCAGGGACGACAGGATGTTGTCCTCGTCGTCCACCAGCAGGAGGGTTCGGTCGGGCGTCGGGCCGCGCAGCAGGCTTCCATCGAGGCGTTGGTCGGCGGCGAGGAGCTTGCCGAACCCGTCGGGCGGCAGGGCGCTGCCAAACAGGGGGCCCTGCATCAGGTCGCAACCGTTGGCGACCAGCACCGAGGCGGTGTGGGCGTTGTCGATGCCCTTGGCGCTGACGGTGAGGTGCATTTTGTGGGCGCGGGTGATCAGGGCCCGGACAATGGCCACGCCTTCCGGGTCGGCAGCCACGTCCTGCACCAGGCGGGCCGGCACTTCCAGGCTGTCCACCGGGAGCCGCCGGAGCCACGCCAGGCGCGCGTTGGCCGGGCTGGCGGCACTGATCGTGAAACGGATGCCGCAGCTTTTCAGGTGTTGTAGGGTTTCCGTCATCGACTCCGGGATTTCGGCCTGGGCGGTGATGATGTTGAGCTCCAGGCAGCGCGGCTCCAGGCGGGTGTCCAGCAATATGGCGTTCAGCCTGTTGGAGAAGGCCGGATCGCACAGGGCCTCGAGTCTGGCCCCGAGGGTCAGCACGATGCGTTTGGCGTATGTTTGGTTCCAGGCGCTGATTTGCTGGCAGGCCTCGCGCAGGGTGGCCAGACACGCGCTGCTCACCGCCGTGATGACCACGTTGTCGTTGCGCTGGGGGCGGACCAGATAGAGTTTGGCGCCGACCAGCTCACCGCTGCGGCAATCGAAGCGGGGCTGGTATAGAAATGGATCGCTGGGGAGGGGCGCGTTGTCGGGGGTGTCCATCGTGTCTCCTGGTGCGGAAGTCGGCGCTCTGCGGCGTTTAGTGTCTCGGGCCGGTCCGGCCTTGTTCGGGGTGAGGCGCCTGCGGATCGACAGAGTCCAACATGAGCTACCACGACAGCTATCGGCGGCCGGGGCGCCGTCTTGAGGGAATTATCGTGCCGCGCTGTGCTGGCCCGCCGGCGCTTCCCGCATCGTCGTCCGGGCGTCAGCGGCGCCGGCGGGGTAAAATCCGGCCTTATGCCCAACAATGCCCAGCACTTTCCAACACTTGCCCTCGTTGCCATCGGTCTCGGAGCGGCTTTTGGTGCCTGGCTGCGCTGGTGGCTGGGCCTGCGCCTCAATCCGCTGTTCGCCCAGATGCCCCTTGGCACGCTGGCGGCCAACCTGCTTGGCGGCTACCTGATTGGCGTGGCGGTGGCTTTTTTTGCGCTGCGCCCGGAGGTTCCGGTTGAAGTACGCCTGTTCGTCGTGACGGGTTTTCTCGGCGGGCTGACCACCTTTTCCAGCTTTTCGGCGGAAGTCGTGCATCTGATCAATACTGCCCGCTACGCCTGGGCTGCCGGCGCCGCTGGCCTGCATCTGCTCGGCTCCCTCTCCATGACTGCGCTCGGCATGTGGACTGTCCACAGCCTGCGCAGCTGATCCCTCCTGTTTTTCGCAGCAACTCCGCATGTCCTCTTCGCAAGACCGGCAAGACCCCTATTCCCTGCTTGAACAATGCCTGTCGGTGGATCGCCCTGGCCTGCGCCGCGACCTGCGCCGTCTGCCCAAGCGCCCGCGCAGCGCAGGCGAGTTGCCGGAGGCCTTGCGCCTGCGCATCGCCCAGTCGGCGGCCAAGCTCATCGAACGGGCCACCAACCGGCCGAAGCCGGACTTCCCGGACGACCTGCCGGTCAACCAGCGGCGTGACGAGATTGCGGCGGCGATCCGTGACAACCAGGTGGTCATCGTGTGCGGCGAGACCGGCTCGGGCAAAACCACCCAGTTGCCCAAGATCTGCCTCGAACTGGGGCGCGGCGTTGCCGGCCTGATCGGTCACACCCAGCCGCGGCGGATTGCCGCCCGGGCCACTGCCAGCCGTATCGCCCAGGAACTGAAAACCGAACTCGGCAGCGCCGTCGGTTTCAAGATCCGCTTTACCGACCGGGCCGGCCCGCAGACCTATATCAAGCTGATGACCGACGGCATCCTGCTGGCTGAAACCCAGGGTGATCCGCTGCTCTCGGCCTATGACACTTTGATCATAGACGAGGCCCACGAACGCAGCCTGAATATCGACTTCCTGCTCGGCTACCTGCGCCAGCTGCTGGTCAAGCGGCCCGACCTGAAGGTGATCGTCACTTCCGCCACGCTCGACGCCGAACGCTTTGCCCGTCACTTCGGCAAGGGTGACAAGCTGGCGCCGGTAATCGAGGTGTCTGGCCGGCTGTTTCCCATCGAGATGCGCTACCGCCCGGTGGAGCGCGACGAGCCGAAGCCGACTCGTCCTGGCGAGGCGCCGCCGCGCCAGGACAGCCGCGGCCCCGATCGTGACCTGTATGACGCGCTGGTGGACGCCGTGGACGAAGCCCACCGCAGCGGCCCCGGTGACGTGCTGGTCTTTCTGCCTGGCGAGCGCGAGATTCGTGAGGCCTCGGAAGCCCTGCGCAAGGCCCACCACGCCGCCGGCACCGAGGTGCTGGCGCTGTTCGCCCGTCAGTCGGCGAGCGATCAGGCGCGGGTCTTTGCGCCGTCGAAAGGCCGCCGCGTGGTGCTGGCCACCAACGTGGCCGAAACCTCGCTGACCGTGCCGGGCATCCGCTACGTGATCGACACCGGTCTGGCCCGCCTCAAGCGCTACTCGCACCGCAACAAGGTTGAGCAGTTGCAGATCGAGAAGGTCGCCCAGTCGGCGGCCCGCCAGCGTGCCGGACGTTGCGGCCGGGTGATGGATGGCGTGTGTTTCCGCCTCTACGACGAGGACGATTACAACAAGCGCCCGGAACACACCGATCCGGAAATCCTGCGCTCGTCGCTGGCCGGTGTGATCCTGCGCATGAAGTCGCTGAAGCTGGGCGAGGTGGCGGACTTCCCCTTCATCGATGCGCCGCTGCCGCGCATGATCGCCGACGGCTACCAGCTGCTGGCCGAGCTGGGCGCGGTGATCGAGGTGGAGGGCGAGGGGACGATGAACCTCACGCCGATCGGCCGCGAGCTGGCCAAGCTGCCGCTCGACCCGAAGATCGGTCGCATGATCCTGGCTGCCCGCGACCGGGGCAGCCTGTCCGAAGTGCTGGTGATCGCCGCCGCGCTGTCCACGCAGGACGTGCGCGAGCGTCCGCCCGAGCGTCAGGCCGCTGCCGACCAGGCCCACGCGCGTTTTCGCGGTACCGAGAACGAGCAGAAATCCGAGTTCCTGTGGTTTTGGAACCTCTGGAAAGCCTGGGAGGAAGTCCAGCGCCACGAAACCTCCAGCAAACAGAAGGCCTGGTGCAAGACGCATTTCCTGTCGTGGCTGCGCCTGCGCGAATGGCGCGACGTGTACGCCCAGCTGCACACCCTGTGCGCCGAGCACGGCTGGAAGGAGAACGACAAGCCGGCCAGCTACGACGCCATTCACAAGGCGCTGCTCAGCGGTCTGATGGGCCACGTGGGCTGCAAGATCGAGGATGCCACCGGGCCGGCCGCCGGCAGTTACCTAGGGGCCCGCGGCATCAAGTTCTGGCCGCATCCGGGCTCGGCCATCGCCAAAAAGGCCGGCAAGTGGATCATGGGCGCCGAGCTGGTGGATACCTCGCGCCTGTTTGCCCGCTGCCTGGCGCGCATCGAGCCGGAATGGCTGGAAGAGGTGGGCGAGCACCTGCTCAAGCGCCAGATTTCCGAACCCCACTGGTCGAAGGCCAGCGGCGCCGTGCGCGCCTGGGAGCGCGGCACGCTGTATGGCCTCACGGTGTATCCGCGGCGTGGGGTGAGCTACCGCGAGATCGACCCTGACCTGTGTCGCGAGCTGTTCATCCGCGAAGGTCTGGTGCAGGGCGAGATTGCCGAAGGCCCGGCCCGCGGCATGCCCTTCCTGACCCACAACCAGCGGCTGGTGGCGGAAATCGAGCGCCTGGAACACAAGTCCCGCCGGCCCGACGTGCTGGTGGATGACGAACTGATCTACGCCTTCTACGACGCCAAGCTGCCGCCGGAGGTGCTCGATCTGGCCAGCTTCGAGGCCTGGCGCAAGGAGGCCGAGAAAGCTTCGGCCAAGACCCTGCAGCTGACCCGCGACCAGCTGATGCGCCACGACGCGGAAGGCATCACCACCGACCGTTTTCCGTCGAATCTCGACGTGCTCGGCCAGAAGCTCCGGCTCACTTACCTGCACGCCCCCGGCGACGCCGACGACGGCGTGACGCTGACCGTGCCGCTGGCCATGCTCAACCAGGTGCCGGCCAACCGCTGCGAATGGCTGGTGCCGGGCCTGCTCGAAGAAAAGGTCACCGCGCTGCTGCGCACCGTGCCGCAGAAGCACCGCCACCGCCTGCAGCCCATGGCCGAGAGCGCCGGCGACTTCATGACCAAGTTCGAGGCCGGCGAGTTCGACCAGGACGAGCCGCTGCTCAAGGCCATGCAGCGTTTCGTCGAGGAGCGCGTGTCGCTGAAACTGCCGATGGAAAGTTTCCGCTCCGAGAACCTGAATCCCCACTGTTTCATGAACTTCCGGGTGCAGGACGAGCACGGCCGCATCCTCGGCCAGTCACGCAATCTGGCCGAGCTGCGCACGCGTTTCCGCGAGCAGGTGGCGGCGCGCTTTCAGGCGGCCAAGATTGTGCCGGCCAGCGAGGCGCCGGCGCCGAAGAAGGGCCAGCCCGAAGTGCAAAAGTCGGCGCCGTCGGGCAAGGCGCCGGCGGCCGAGGCGCAGCTCGGTGCTTACACGAGCTGGACATTTGGCCCGCTGCCGGAGCTGCTGGAAATCAAGGTGGCCGGCCGCGAGATCGTCGGTTTTCCGGCTCTGCACGACGACGGCGCCAGCGTCTCGCTGCGCCCCTACGACACGCCGGAAGAGGCGGCCAAGGTGCATCGGGGGGGCATGGCGCGGCTGTTTGCGCTGGAGTTGTCGGCCCAGGTGAAGGCCATCGAGAAGCTGCCGGGCATCCGCGAGCTGGCGCTGCAGTTCATCAACTACGGCTCCGAAGCCGATCTGAAGGCCCAGCTGGTGACGGCCACGCTGGAGCGTTGCTGCCTGCTCGACCCGCTGCCGGTGGACGCCGACAGCTTTGCCCAGCGCTGCAAGGACGCCAAGCCGCGCATCACGCTGGTGGCTCAGGAGCTGATGCGCCTCACCGGCCAGCTGATTGCCGAGCATGCCACGATGACCAAGCGCGTCGCCGGCCTCAAGACCTTCCCGGAGGTGGTGGCCGACATTCAGGCCCAGGCGGCCCGGCTGATGCCGAAGAACTTCCTGGTGGCCTTGCCCTACGAGCGCATAGCGCAGATTCCGCGCTACCTGAAGGGCGTCACCGTGCGCATCGACAAGCTGCGCACCAGTCCGGCCCGCGATGCCCAGCTGATGGCCGAGTGGAAAAGCCTGGCCCAGCCCTTCGAGCGGGAATGGCTCGCCAAGGCCAAGGCCGGCGTTACCGACCCGCAACTGGAAGAATTCCGCTGGATGCTGGAGGAGCTGCGCATCGGCCTGTTTGCCCAGGAGCTGAGAACACCGATGCCGGTGTCGGTGAAGCGTCTGCAGAAGATATGGGAGAGCCGGCCGCGCTAAAGTGGAGGCGGGGCCTCCACCCACTTCTCAGACGGAACCGCAAACATGAATGAACCCATCCCATCCCCCGACCTGCGGGGCGTGAGCCCGTCCCTGGTCCAGCTGACCCACCTCATCTACGCCCTGCACGCGCTAGCCGTGTTCGTCGGGGTCACGTCGGCGGCGGTGAGCATCGCCGGCGGTTTCGTTTTCGGGTTGCCGTCGCTGCTGGCCGTGGTGCTGAACTACGTCAAGCGCGGTGCGGTTCGCGGCACCTGGCTGGACAGCCATTTCAGCTGGCAGATCCGTACTTTCTGGTTCACGGCGCTGTGGCTGGTGCTGTCCGGGCTGGTCATGCTGACCCTCATCGGCATTCCCGTGGCTGCCTGGGTGATGATTCCCGTCCTTGGCCTGTGGGTCGGCTATCGGGTTCTTCGCGGCTGGTTGGCCCTGGCCGGGGCACGGCCGGTCGGGATTTGAGCGGTGGCAGATTCTGCCGCCTGATTCCGGCTGCGCTCATCACCGAGACCGGCTCCCTTTCCCCTGTGAGGGATATTTACGCCTCTTTTTGGGGTGTCAATATCCCTCGCAGGGGAGTCGGTTTGCCCCCGGGGGAAATCAGTTTCCCGAAAAGGGATATCGACTCCCCAAAAAGGGGCGCCGGTCTGGCCCGGCGCGATAATTTTTTCTTCCGCAGGGAAATCGACTCCCCGCAACGGGGCGTCAATTTCCCTGCGGGACGAGCCGACTCCCCTCCGTGCCGCGCAGATACATGGCGGCCGGGTGATTACTGCTCGCCACCCCTTTTGCCCACGTGCTCCCGGGCCAGGCGTTGCTGCACCTCGGCCGGTGCGGCTTCGTAGTGGCTGAAGGCGATGCTGCAGGTGCCGTCACCGCCGCTGATGGACTTGAGGCGTGACTCGAAACCTTCCATCTCGGCCATCGGAATCTGGCTGGTGATTTCGGTGACGCCGGGCTGCGGGCTGTCGGTGCCGGTAACGTGGCCGCGGCGGCCGGCCAGTTCGGCACTGATGCCGCCGAAATGCTCGTCGGCGATGCGTACCGTCAGCGTGATCAGCGGTTCCAGTACCACCGGGCGGGCAGCCTGAACGGCTTCCTGCACGGCATGGCGGGCGGCAGTAACGAAGGAGATTTCATTTGAATCGACGGCGTGGTGCTTGCCGTCGACTGCCACCACGCGGATGTCCTGCAGCGGGAAGCCGGCCATCACGCCTTCGGCAAGGGCCTGGCGCACGCCTTTTTCGACGGCGGGCATGAAGTGGGTGGGAATGGTGCCACCCTTCACTTCGTCGGCCAGCTGGATGCCGGCACCCCGTTCCAGGGCTTCGACCCGCAGCGCCACTTCGCCGAACTGGCCGGCGCCGCCACTTTGCTTCTTGTGGCGGTAACGGGCCTCGGCCGTCGCAGCGATGGTTTCCCGGTAGGGAATGGCCGGCGGCTTGGTGGACAGGCTGATGTTGCCGCGGGTCTTGAGCTGTTCGAGCACCACCTTGAGATGGATTTCACCGAGGCCGCGGATCACCGTTTCCTTGGCCTGGGCGTTGTGTTCGACGGAGAGACAGGGGTCTTCGTCGAGCAGGCGGTGCAGGGCTTCGGAGAGCTTCTGTTCGTCGCCGTGCTTTTCGGGCAAGAGGGCGAGGCCGAAGACCGGTTGCGGGTAGGCGGGCGGGACGAGGTGGAAATGGTCTTCGTCGTGGGAGTCGTGGAGGACGGCGTCGCGGTGGATGTCATCGATCCGTGCCACGGCGCAGAGGTCGCCGGGAATGCCGACGGGGATTTCGGTCTGGGTCTTGCCCTGGACGCGCAGCAGGTGGCCGACCTTGAAAGGCTTGCGGGCGTCGCCGATGAAGAGCTGGGTGTTGGGTGTGACGGTGCCCTGGTGAATGCGGAACAGGCCGAGCTTGCCGCGGAAGGGATCGTTGCTGACCTGGAAGACGTGGGCAATGACGTGCTGGTCGGCATCGGTGGTGCAATTGACCGAGACGGCGGCGGGGCCTTCGCCCTTCAGGAAGGCGGGCGGATTGCCTTCGGTCGGGTCGGGCAGCAGGCGGCCCAGGATGTCGAGCAGTTCGGTGATGCCGGCGCCGCTGCGGGCCGAGGTGAAGCACACGGGAATCAGGTGGCCTTCGCGCAGGGATTGCTCGA
>ERZ724504.544-NODE-544-length-21253-cov-5.731578_pt1 | contig 21253 bp, 19 predicted proteins | sample MGYA00376037_ERZ724504 | MGnify/ENA primary metagenome ERZ724504 (study PRJEB28724, sample SAMN07190888) | wastewater metagenome | isolation source: influent of sewage treatment plant in Hong Hong | place: USA: Christiansburg, Virginia | collected 2016-03-01 ... | reverse complement strand
GCCCATGAGCGCCTCAAGATGTCTGCTGCACACCTGCTGCCCCTCAACTCGGCAACTAAACATTGAATGCATGGCTTTGCTTTTTTCCCACGCGCTCAGGAAATGTGGCGAATGCCCCAGCATCGCTTTCCAAAGTTATGGAAAGGGAGGCTTGGATGTGTTATTTTCTTCAACCTCTGCAGTTGAAATCTCAAATTAATGGTTTAAAACATGAAAAACTCCATGCGGGAAAAACTCGCGCAACTTGATTTACGTTTTTATGAAATTGAAGGTTTACTTCAGCAGCCTGAAGTGACGGATGACATCGCCAACTACCGCCGCATCACCAAAGAGTCCGCAGAGATTGCGCCTGTGGTGGCGGCATTTAATGAATATGTTCAGGTCGAAAAAGACATCGACAGTGCGCAAGAAATGCTCGCTGATCCTGACTTTAAAGCTTTTGCACAAGAAGAAATTCAATCAGGCAAAGAACGTTTAGAGGCATTGGCGGGTGAATTGCAGACCATGTTGCTGCCGAAAGATGAAAACGATGATCGCAATGTGTTTTTAGAGATTCGCGCAGGCACAGGTGGTGAAGAGTCTGCCTTGTTCGCAGGTGTGTTGTTGCGCATGTACACCCGTTATGCGGAACGACAAGGCTGGCAAGTTGAAATCATGAGTGAGTCGGTGTCGGATTTGGGAGGATACCGTGAAGTGATCGTGCGTTTGGCGGGTGCGAATGCTTACGCGCGCATGAAGTTTGAATCGGGTGGACACCGTGTACAACGTGTGCCTGAAACTGAGGCGCAAGGACGCATTCACACTTCGGCGTGTACGGTGGCGATCATGCCTGAAGCAGATGAAATCGGTGATGTGAACATCAACCCAGCCGATTTGCGCATCGACACTTTCCGAGCTTCAGGTGCAGGTGGTCAGCACATCAATAAAACCGATTCAGCTGTGCGCATCGTGCACATTCCAACGGGCACAGTGGTTGAGTGCCAAGAAGGGCGCTCACAGCACAGCAATAAGGCAACCGCGATGAAAATCCTTGTCACGCGGATCAAAGATGCCCAAATTCGAGAACAAAATGCCGAGCAAGCGGCCACGCGCAAGTCGTTGGTCGGTTCGGGTGACCGTTCAGAACGCATTCGCACTTACAATTACCCACAAGGGCGCATCACCGACCACCGCGTGAATTTGACGTGGTACAAAATGGATGCGATGTTGGAAGGTGACTTGGATGAAATGCTAAACGCCTTGTCTGCTGAATACCAAGCGGAGCAGTTGGCGGCCATGGGCGATGATGCTTGATTAATATGACCATTCTGAACATTGTGACCATTCAAAACAGCCCCCTCAAAATAAACTCCTCAAGCATGAACCATAAAGGTCAATCATGAGCACACTAAATGACCTTATGCAGCACAGTGGCTTGCCTCAGTTGGAGGCGCGCATGTTGATGCAATATGCGACAGGCTGGTCGCGCGTGTCATTGATCAGCCGTGGTTTGGATGAACTGCCTGTTGTGAAAATGCAACTTTTTTCAGATTTGGTGGGTCGCCGTTTAAGTGGTGAACCTATGGCTTATATCATCGGTGTGCGCGAGTTTTATGGACGTGATTTTAAGGTCAATCCGAATGTGTTGATTCCTCGACCCGACACCGAGACTTTGATTGAATGGGTGTTGAATGAATGCCATTTGGCGGCTCAGCAACCACTTGAAGTGCTGGATTTGGGCGTAGGCTCAGGTGCGATTGCAGTGACCTTGGCTTGCGAGCGCCCCGCGTGGCGCGTCTCTGCGGTGGATGTCTCCGTTGAGGCGCTACGTGTGGCCGCTGACAATGCGACCACATTGGGCGCCGAAGTCAATTTCCTTGAAAGCGATTGGTTGGCCATTTTTGAAGGGCGCTCTCCGTCCCCACAATTTGATTTGATCGTGAGCAATCCCCCTTATGTGGCGACAGGAGATGAGCATTTGTCTCAAGGTGATGTGCGGTTTGAACCTCGCGGGGCGCTCACGGATGAGTCAGATGGCTTGACAAATTATGCCTTCTTGGTGCAAACTGTCCCCAAATACTTAAAGGACGGCGGTCAGCTGTGGTTTGAACATGGCTACGATCAAGGCAATGCTGTGCGCCAGATGCTGATTCAAGCAGGCTTTGACCGTGTAAAAACAATAAAAGATTTATCAGGGAATGAACGTGTCAGTGGCGGGTATAAAACCACAGCACCCAGCTTTTTATAATCGAGAAACATCATGGCTCGCATGGCGAGATTGTACTTACCAAACACTGCACAGTTGGTCACTGTGCGCGGCATCAACAATGCGCCTGTATTCTTTTCAGATAAGGATTATGAGCAATGGCAGTCCGTTGTGCGCACCATCGCACCTGTCCACCTCCTAAACATTCATGCTTTTGCCTTGGTTGAGCATGCGGTGTACTTGTTGGTGACAGCTGAAGATGAGCAGGCTCTGGGGCGATTCATGCAAGACTTAGGACGCCGTTATGTGCGTTATGTGAATGGCAAATATGGGCGCACTGGCACGTTGTGGGAAGGGCGTTATCGCACCGCTTACATTCAAGACATGCCACATGTGGTGAATGCGTACCGTTGGTTGGATGCCATGAGCGGTTACTCATCTCGGATGCACCACACAGGTTTGCAATTGCAAGGTTTCATACAAGACCATGTGCAGTACTGGGGCTTGGGCAACACCCCTTTTGACCGTCAATATGCGTTTAAACAGTTGTTAAATGAAGGGTTGCCTGAAGCCACCATTAATGCTTTGGAGCATGCTGTGAATACAGGTTGGGCTTTGGGCGATAAAAACTTTTTAAATCAGGCTTTACGCATTGGTGGTCGACGCGTTGCACCTGCCGCACGTGGGCGGCCTCGTAAAACACCCCTCAAAGGCAATAATGAACAGGGTGCTTTAAAATGAAGCATTAAAAAGATGACGCACTAAAAAAACACCCCATGCACAAGCATGGGGTGTTTTTTTAATTTAGTTTTTTAAGCTTTCAGCCATGATGCGTGCTTGGTTGCGAGCCAGTTCAGCATCTTCTGCTTCCACCATGACCCGAATCAATGGTTCTGTGCCTGAGGCTCGAATCAGAATGCGACCTGTGTCACCCAGTGCTTCAGCCGCTTGGGCTTGGGCATTTTGCAAAGGTGAATGCGATTGCCAATCAAATCCTTTTTCAACGCGGACATTGATCATGGTTTGTGGGTACATTTTGAGTGGTTCAACCAACTCTTTCAATGATTTTTTTGCACGGCGCATGGCCGACAAGACCTGCAATGCACTGACCATGCCATCGCCAGTGCTGTGTTTGTCGAGGCAAAGAATGTGCCCTGAACTTTCGCCACCGTACAGCCAGCCGCGTTCTTTGAGTTGTTCGAGTACATAGCGGTCACCCACTTTGGCGCGAGCGAAACCAATGCCCAGTTTTTTTAAGGCTTTCTCTAAACCCAAGTTGCTCATCAATGTGCCGACCACACCTGCAATGGGTGATTGTTCATGCGCTGTTGCTGTGATCGCATACAGCAGTTGATCACCATCAAAGACCACACCATCTGCATCCACCATGACCAAGCGGTCAGCATCGCCATCTAAAGCAATGCCTAAATCGGCACGATTGGCACGCACAGCTTCTGCAAGCGCAGTTGGGGCGGTGGCACCGAAACCATCGTTGATGTTTAAACCATTCGGCGATGCGCCAATGGTGATGACCTCTGCCCCCAATTCATGCAAAACGGGCTGGGCGATGTGGTACGCGGCGCCATGCGCAGTGTCCACAACGATGCGCAGACCACGCAAATCCAAGTCATTGGGAAAGGTGGATTTACAAAATTCAATGTAACGCCCACGTGCATCATCCAAACGCTTGGCTTTACCCAGTTTATCGGAGGTGACACAACCCATGGGTTTGTCCAATTCAGCTTCAATTTCGTGCTCTTTTTCATCGGGTAATTTATCGCCTTGTGATGAAAAAAACTTGATGCCATTGTCTTCGAAAGGATTGTGAGATGCTGAAATCACCACGCCTGCTTGTAAACGTAAGGCACGTGTGAGGTAAGCAATCGCAGGTGTTGGCATGGGACCGCACAGCATGACATCCACACCTGCTGCGGCAAATCCAGCTTCAAGCGCAGCTTCCAGCATGTAACCAGAAATACGGGTGTCTTTACCAATCAATACGCAAGGGCGTCCTTGATGCCGTTCTTCTGAATCATGCGCCAGCACTTGGCCTGCGGCATAGCCCAATTTCATCACAAAGTCAGGGGTGATGGGGGAGATGCCGACACGGCCACGGATGCCGTCGGTACCAAAATATTGTCGAGTCATGTTGTGCCTTTCAATGATAAATGGGCGTTTTTTTTAAGAATTAAGGGGCTGCTAAGCATGTTGAACCCATGTGTTTATTATTTCACACTTACTCGCTTAAAACTTGTCTTTTTGCTTATATTTATGTAGATCTATTTGATAATGCTTGCCACACTTTTAAGGCGTCAACTGTTTGCGCCACATCGTGTACGCGAACCACATGTGCACCGTGTGCCATGGCATACAATGCTGCGGCAACGCTGCCTGCTGTGCGTTGTTCAGTGGGTTGACCTGTGATCTCCCCAATCATGCGTTTACGAGACACACCAATCAGGATGGCTGCTTTGGTTTTTTCATGCAAATCATTCAATGTCTGTAGCAGGGCAATGTTGTGTGATAAATTTTTACCAAAGCCGATGCCAGGATCGACGCACAGCCGATCAGGTTTAATCCCTGCATCCAATAGCCGGCACAGCTGTTGTTTTAGGAAACAAGTGACATCTTGCACCACATCATCATATGTGGGCTGATTTTGCATGGTTTGTGGTGTGCCTTGCATGTGCATGACACATAAACCGCAATTGCTGTCTGCGACAGCATCAATGGCAACTGGGCTGTTAAAGCCGTGAACATCGTTGATGATGTCTACGCCTTCTGCGAGCATGGCGCGCATGACATAGGGTTTGTAGGTGTCGATCGAGATTGGTTTGCCGCAATCAATCAATGCTTGTACGATGGGCATTAAGCGGCACAACTCTTCACAGACAGACAATGCGGGGGCATTGGGGCGGGTGGATTCACCGCCAATGTCGATGATGTCAGCCCCTGCTTCAATCATTGCGTAGGCACGATCCAGTGCCGCTTGAGGATCAACAAAATGACCGCCATCGGAAAAAGAATCTGGCGTGACGTTCAAAATGCCCATGACATGAGGGCGAGACAAATCAAGTGTATGACGCCCACATTGCCAAATACGAGAGGGAGCGTGAAGGGTGTGCTGCATGGTGACCTACTGTAATTTTAATTGGCTAAATTATAGCGTGGTTTGCATGACTGTGTCGTTTGTGTGGATATTCTATTGATTGTTCAAATTGTTTAGCTTGTTCAAAAAAGTCAATACTGTACTTTTAAAAGGGCATTGACGTTTTTGTGTGGGCATGCACAGGTGAAAGCACGTTTTAACTCAAGAGATTCGAAAATGGGTTGGCTAAACAGTGGTTGTGATGTTGCTTTGAAGGGGACTTGTGAATTTTTAAGGCAAAAAAACCGTTGATCTAAAAAAAGAGCAACGGTTTCTTAAACATGCCATAAACATGTCATTTGAATTAAATCATCAATGATTGAACATCAATGCTTGTGATTTAAAGTGCATCAATCACGGCCAAACTGGGCTTGGCTTGATTTAAGGTATAAAAATGCAGGGCTGGTGCACCCAAATCAATCAAACGTGAGCACAGCTGAGTGACCACATCCTGACCAAAAGCGATGATGGAGGCTTTGTCATCCCCAAAACTGGCGAGTTTTAAGCGCACCCAGCGTGGCAGTTCGGCACCGCACACGTCAGAAAAGCGTGCCAGTTGACTGTAATTGGTGATGGGCATGATGCCTGGGACAATCGGTGCGGTGATGCCCGCTGCGCGAGCCGCATTGATGAAGGTCTCGTATGCATCGGCATTGTAAAAGTATTGGGTGATGGCTGAGTTTGCACCTGCATTCATCTTATTCACAAAATGCTTTAAATCATCCGCAGGGCTGCGTGCTTGAGGGTGGTATTCAGGATAAGCCGCCACCTCGATGTGGAAATGATCGCCTGTTTCTTCACGAATAAATGCGACCAAATCGGATGCATAATGCAACTCGCCCGTGCCACCCATGCCCGAGGGCAAATCGCCGCGTAAAGCAACAATGCGGCGCACACCTTGGCGTTTGAGGTCTTGTAAAATGTTTGCCATGTTGTCACGGGTTGAACCGATGCATGACAAGTGAGGGGCAGCATCGTGTCCGAGGTCTCGAATGTGGGCGATGGTTTTGAATGTGCCATCTTGGGTCGATCCCCCCGCACCGTAAGTGCATGAAAAAAATTGTGGCTTGTAAGGGCTCAACAGGTTGATGGTGTGCTCAAGCTTTTGTTGGCCTTCAAGGGTTTTGGGCGGAAAAAACTCAAAGCTGATGGGGACTTGAATGGTCATGGTTGTGCTCTCTAGAACCTTCAAATAACAGCATGCATTGAAATGGCAGGTTATTTGAGGGTTAAATGTTTTATTCTGAATCGATCAATGTCTGTGTTTGGTACTGAGCAAACACAAAAAACTCATGGTTACCATCCGTGCCCGTGATGGGGCTGGCGAAATAGTCCAGTACGGTTAAATCATGTGCAACACAAGAAGCTAAAATATGTGCTTGGACTTCAGCATATTTTGCGGGGTCTTTGACGATGCCTGCTTTGCTCAAATCATCCGCCGTCAGTTCAAACTGTGGTTTGACCAATGCCAAAACATGTGCACCTTCGCTCAATAAGGCTTGGTTGGACGCACCGTCTTTAAAAATGGGCAAAACTTTGGTCAGTGAAATGAAAGACAAGTCGGCCACTGTCAAATCAAAACTGTGGCTGACTGCTTCGTGTTCAGTCTCGTGATCTGCATTGTAATCAGACCATGCATCGTCCAACACATCGCTGTCTAAATAGCGGGCATTGGTGTTTTCAAACACAGTCAAGCGCGTTTCACTGGTCAAAGAAGCATGCAACTGGCCATGCCCCACATCCACACCGACCACCTGTGCAGCACCTGATTGAAGTAAGCAATCGGCAAAACCACCCGTGCTCGTGCCTAAATCCAAGCAGCGAAAACCTGTGACATCCAAACCCACATGAGCCAACGCCCCAGCCAGCTTGATGCCTGCGCGCGACACAAATTTGTCGGTGTCGGAGGCCGCGACTTCAAGCAAAGCATCGTCCGTGACGGTGTAAGCGGGTTTAGAAATCTTTTGCCAATCGCTGCCGATGTTCATGCTGACACGCCCATCTGCGATAAGGCGTTGAGCGTGGCTGCGGGTTTCAGCGAAACCTTGTGTGACGAGGACGTGATCGATGCGTGGCATATTAATGTTTTTTAAAGGCGGGCAACAAAATAGAAGCCCCAGCCCATGAGATTAAGCTGTACACGATGGAGGCGAGAAACGCCGTACCAAACGTGTCGATGGTGAAACCTTGGATGACTCGGCCGACCAGCAGCATGAAACCTGCATTGATGACCCATGTGAATAAACCAAGGGTGATGATTTGCAAAGGTAAGGTCAAAATCGTCACAATTGGTTTGATGATGGTGTTCAAAAAGCCCAATACGGCTGCAGCGATTAAGGCGGCTTGCCACGTGGCGATGTGAATGCCACTGAAAAAATAAGGCAAAGCCAATAATGCACCCGTGTTAATTGCCCACAGTAACAACCAATTGATCATGAGATTCTCCAAAGGTGATGCGTTGCCCGTGGCAACGCATCCGATGATTGGGCGCACACTGCGTTGTTCAGTGTGGAAAAAGTCAACATTTACTTTTAAAACTTACTTTTTCCACATGATCTTCACGCGGTGCATTCACCACAATTTAGTAGCGGTAATGTTCAGGCTTGTAAGGGCCTTCTTTCTTCACGCCGATGTACGCTGCTTGTTCGTCCGTCAAAACGGTCAATTTTGCACCGATACGACCTAAATGGAGGCGAGCGACCTTTTCATCAAGGTGTTTTGGCAAAACATACACTTCATTGTTGTAATTGTCACCATTTTGGAACAATTCGATTTGTGCCAAAGTTTGGTTGGTGAAGGAATTGCTCATCACAAATGAAGGGTGACCCGTGGCGCAGCCGAGGTTAATCAAGCGACCTTCAGCCAACAAAATAATGCGTTTGCCATCAGGGAAGACGATGTGGTCCACTTGTGGTTTGATGTTGTCCCATGTCAAATCTTTGATGCCTGCGATGTCGATTTCGTTGTCAAAGTGACCGATGTTGCACACGATGGCTTGATCGCGCATTTTATCCATGTGCGCACGGGTGATGATGTTGAAGTTGCCCGTGGTGGTCACAAAAATGTCTGCATCACCAACCACATCGTCCAAAGTCACGACGCGATAGCCTTCCATCGCCGCTTGCAATGCACAAATGGGGTCAATTTCAGTGATCATCACCGTCGCGCCGAGGCCGCGCAATGATTGCGCAGAACCTTTGCCCACGTCGCCGTAGCCACATACAACCGCTACTTTACCTGCGATCATCACGTCGGTGGCACGTTTGATGCCATCAACTAATGATTCACGGCAGCCATACAGGTTGTCAAATTTTGATTTGGTCACCGAGTCATTGACATTGATGGCTGGGAATGGCAATGCGCCTTGCTCTTGCAAAGAATACAAACGTTTCACGCCAGTGGTGGTTTCTTCAGTCACGCCTTTGATTGAGGCCAAACGTGTTGAATACCATGTTGGATCTGTCGCAAGTTGTGCGCGGATGGACGCGTACATGATGGTTTCTTCTTCTGAACCAGGGTTGGCAATGACATTGATGTCTTTTTCAGCACGTGCGCCGATGATGAGGAGCATGGTGGCGTCGCCGCCATCGTCCAAAATCATGTTGGCGTATAGGCCATTGCCCCAGTCAAAAATCTTGTGGGTGAACGCCCAGTATTCTGTTAGCGATTCGCCTTTGTAAGCGAACACGGGCGTGCCTGTTTCGACGATTGCAGCAGCGGCATGGTCTTGGGTTGAGAAAATATTGCACGAGACCCAACGCACTTCCGCGCCCAGTTCTTGCAAGGTTTCGATCAATGCCGCAGTTTGGATGGTCATGTGCAGAGAGCCTGCAATGCGTGCACCTTTGAGTGGTTTTGAGGCGCCAAATTCCTTGCGGATTGACATTAAACCAGGCATTTCAGTTTCTGCGATGTTGAGTTCTTTACGACCCCATGCTGCCAAAGCGATGTCGGCAATGTGGGCGTTTTCTGTGATGTAAGCCATTGTGTGCTCCAAAAATAAAAGGGGGCAGCAGGCGTAGAGGGTCAAGTAACATGACCTGAGGTACGCTCGCTTTTAAAGATTAGTTCCCCGAGGTGTTAAAAGGTGTTTAACGGGTGTTTAACATTAAAGCGAGCGCCGTTGAATGCCCCCAAAATAAATTTTAAGGGCCATATTTGCCAAGCCTAGCGGTGTTGGGTTTAACGGGTCAACACACGTCGCAGCGCTCCTTGGCAAAACGGTTCGAAATTGTAGCATAATTCTTGGGTTTGTAACAGTGCTGCGCTACAATGACAGGGTTGCGCGGTGTGTGGGTTTGGCTGACATGCGTGCTTGGTTTGTTTTAATTTATTTGAGTTTTATTTCAGCTGGTTGTTTTGCTGTCTTGTTGCCTTTATGGAATGCACATGTCTATTACCCAACGTTATGCCGTCATTGGCAACCCCATCGCTCACAGCCGTTCACCTGAAATTCATGCTGCATTTGCGCAGCAGTTTAACATTGACTTGAATTATGAACGCATCTTGGCACCGTTGGACGGTTTTTCTGGCTGTGTGGAGGAAATGCGTGTTGCGGGTTTTTTGGGGGCAAACGTCACTGTGCCATTTAAATTGGATGCCTTTGCGTATGCAGATGAGCGCAGCAGCGCAGCGCAATGGGCAGGCGCGGCGAACACATTGGTTTTGGGCGCACGCGTGTTGGCGGATAACACCGATGGTTTTGGCATTGTTCGTGACATCACACATAATTTGAACACACCCTTGGCCGGACGGCGCATTGTGTTGCTGGGTGCGGGAGGGGCGGCGCGTGGCACTTTGCAAGCATTGTTGTTGCAGAAGCCTAAAATGATTGTGGTCAAAAATCGCAGCTTGGATAAAGCGCAAGCGTGGTTGACGGATGTGCAAGGCACTGCAGATTTTGCTGAAGTGTTGGGTGATGCCCATTTGACGGTCAAAGCGTGGGACGATGATGTGGGGGTGGATGCTTTTGATGTGGTCATCAATGCCACGGCCAGCGGTTTGGGTGATTCCTTTACACCGCCATCGGGAGTGCATTTTGCTGACCAGGCTTTGGCCTATGACATGATGTACGGCAAAGTCACTCCTTTTTTACAATGGGCCATCGACAACCACGCATTGACTGCCGATGGCTGGGGCATGTTGGTGGAGCAGGCCGCAAAGAGTTTTAGCATCTGGCATGGTGTGACACCTGATACGAGTGCGTTGATTGCCAATCCGCCGTACAAAGGGGCTTAAGGATGTGGCGAACATGGATTAAACCGTATGTGTGTGCGCTGGTGGCGGTCGGCGTTGTGTTTCAATTGTGGTGCGTGGGATGGATTGCTTTGTATAGCATGGGTGTGAAACCATATACGGCATTTATGAAAGCCGAGCAGGTGCGCTTGTTGATCACGAAATTTCAACCCAGTTTGGAGCGGCAATGGGTGGATTACAATGACATGTCCGATAACTTGAAACGTGCGGTGGTGACTTCAGAAGACGCAGGGTTTGTGGAGCATGACGGGGTGGATTGGAATGCAATCGAGCAAGCCCGCTTGCGCAATGAAAAAAAAGGCAAAATCATCGCGGGTGGCTCAACCATTTCGATGCAGTTGACCAAAAACTTGTTTTTGTCATCGAATCGCAGCTATTTGCGTAAAGCCGAAGAAATTGGCATGACCTACATCATGGAACTCATGCTGCCCAAAGAGCGAATTTTGGAGATTTACTTGAATTCGGTGGAGTGGGGAGAAGGTGTTTTTGGGGCACAAGCGGCCGCCGAACATTATTTCAAAGGGGGCTCAGCAGCCAAGTTGTCACCGCAGCAGGCGGCCAAATTGGCGGTGATGTTGCCCGCGCCCAAATATTATGATTTGAATCGCAAAAGCCCACGCATTGGGCGCCGCGCCAATGTGATTTTAAAGCGCATGGGGGCCGCTCAAATTCCTGATGATGAGGGTGCATGATTGATCGAAATCACTGAATATGAGGGTCGTCTGATGGTTGAATGGGCGCACAGACTGGTGGTGGAGCGGGGCACACCCCAGTTTTTTTATTTGTGATGTGCATGTCATTGATGTCATTGATGCGACAGCATTGAAAGGTTTTTGTGGGTTCAACTTCTCATTTTTCTTGGCGTGGGTATGTGTTATTGATGGGTTCAATGCTATTGGTTGGCGCGTATGTGGCTTTTTCAAAAGCACTGTTGCCATACTTTTCACCGTTTGTATTGGCTTGGTTGCGCTTCATCATTGCCGCAGTGTTTATGGCGTCGTGGTTGCTTGAGTGGCGAGGTCAGTGGCGTGCGGTGTCTCGCATGAACCGATGGGTTTTGTTTGGCATGTCTTTTTTTGGCAATTTTTTATTTACGATTTGCATGTTGTTTGGCGTGGCCAACACATCGGTGTCAGCCGCAGGCATTATCATGAGCCTGCTGCCAGCCACGATTGCTTTATTTTCGGTGTTTTTTCTGAAAGAGCGATTGAGTGCTGCGGTGATCTTGGCGATTGTACTGGCTGTCTGTGGGGTGGCAAGTTTGAGCTTGAATAAGGCCGATGCGAGTCAAACCCTATTGGGTAATGCGTTGATGGTCGGTGCATTGGCCTGTGAGGCGATGTATGTGGTTGGGGCAAAGCATTTGACTGCAGGCTTCAGTGCAAAGCAAATTGCCGTGTCGATGAACACCACGGGTTTGTTGTTGACCACACCGCTGGGGCTCTGGCAAGCCAATCAAATGGACTGGAGTCGTGTGCCTTGGAGTGCTTGGTTGTCGCTGGCCCTGTATGCTGTGGCCGCGAGCCAAATTGCACCGTGGTTGTGGTTTCGGGGTTTAAAACACATTCCTGCCAATCGAGCAGGGGTTTTGACGGTGGCCTTGCCCATCTCGAGTGCGGCGATTGGTGTATTTTGGTTTAAAGAGTTATTGACAACAGCACATGTGTTTGCATTTGTGTGTGCGTTGCTTGGGGTGTGGTTGGTGACACGCCAACCCCTGCAAAAGAATTTTAAGAAAGCAGCATGATGGTGACTGATTTGAACGAAGATTTTAAAAATGACAGCAGCACTGGGGCCGGCGATGCTGGCCATCGGTTGGAGACTGAGCATGCAGCGCAGGCGCTTGCGCTCGTTCATACTTTACTGGGTTGGGCTGAAAGTCAAGTGCGAGCAGACACCAGCGATGGGCATGCTTTGGTCATGCCATTGGTGAACGCGGACATTGAGTTGCGTTGGGTGCTCGAGGGTTTACATCCAGCCGACGTGGCGTATGTGCTGGAAGCTTTGCCTTTGAATGAGCGTTTGCACGTGTGGGGTTTGGTCAACCCTGATCAAGATGGTGAGATTTTGCTGGAAGTGTCAGATTCAGTGCGTGAAACGCTGATTGCTGACATGAGCCGTCAAGAGTTGGTGGCAGCGACCGAAAGCTTAGATGCAGATGAAATTGCTGAATTGGCTGATGATTTACCTCGAGAGGTTGTCGAGGAAGTCGCTGAAAACATGCCCATCGAAGAGCGTGCACAGTTTCGTGCGGTGATGAGTTACCCTGACGATGTGGTCGGTTCGGCAATGGACTTTGAAATGCTCACGGTCAGTGAAGACATGACGCTGGACATGGTGTTGCGCCAATTGCGAGGCATGGAGGAGTTGCCAGAGCAAACCGATCAAATTTTTGTGGTTGATAAAGACGGCGTGCTGCGTGGCAGTTTGAGTCTTGACCGCATCTTGGTCAATCAGTCGGACATATTGGTGGCCGATGTCATGCGCGATGATGTGCTGCAATTGAATCCACTCGATGACATGGACGATGCGGCACAGGCATTTGAACGGTATGACTTGGTGAGTGCGCCCGTGGTCGATGGGCAAAATCGCTTGGTGGGTCGTTTAACGATCGATGAAGTGGTGGATGCGATTCGTGAGCAAGGTGAATCGGAAGTCCTTGCTCAGGTCGGTTTAAAAGAAGAACAAGATATTTTTTCATCCGTAACCAACGCGGTGCGCAACCGCGCCCCATGGCTGCTGGTGAATTTATTCACCGCGGGCACCGCCTCGTACGTCGCTTCGCGCTTTGACGGCACGGTGCAGCACATTGTCGTGCTTGCATTTTTGATGTCCATTGTTGCGGGCATTGGCGGTAATTCAGGTAATCAAACGATGACCTTGATCATTCGTGCCTTGGCTTTGGGGCAAATCACCAGCTCGAATGTGCAGGACTTGGTGCGTAAAGAGTTGGCTGTCACGAGTCTGATCGGCTTGGGCGGCGGTTTAATTGCAGCGGTGTTCGCCTATGTCATTTCGGGCAGTGCATCTCTGGGGGCGGTGATGATGGCCTCAATGTTCATCAACATGCTGGTCGGCGCAGGCATGGGCATGCTGGTGCCAATGGTGCGAGAGAAAATGGGTAAAGACCCCGCCGTCGGCTCAAGTGTGCTGCTGACATTTGCCACCGACACCTTTGGTTTTTTGATTTTCTTGGGACTGGCAACTATTTTTTTGCTGTGACTTTATGTTGTGAACGTCCAATATACAAGTTTGCTCCGTCTGATCACCCGAGGTTGGTGGTGTGTTTTTCACCCCGTTAGGTCAAGTTGTGTGAGAGAAAAGGATTCAATTGTTCATGGTGCAATGCTTTAAAAAAATAAATTGACACGGTGGGAGGATGTTGATTAGTATCTTTGCAAGAAAAGCAAAATTGGGGGGGCATGTGTGGCTTTAACGAAAACCACTAGCACTCAGAGAGCCGCTGTGGAATAGCATGTTGATCTCTGGTTTTTGCATTGTAATCCGACTTAAAAACGAGCCAAATCTGGATGACAGATTCAAATAAAAGCCCGTCGTGTTACTGCAAAAAAGCAAATCTGGTCATTAAAAAATAGAAGTGTAATCAGCACAACAATAAAAATGTTGATTGCCTTGCCACAGCATCATTCAATCTTTTGTGGTCATTGAAGCCTAATATATGGTTGTGTTGTGAGTGCGCCGTGCGTTCATAAGAGCCATGAGAACACTAAAGTTTTAATATTAAAAAGGTCTGCATTAAGCAACCCAAAAGTTAAAAAACTAATGCACTGCTCAAACAGCATGCATCCTGTACGCCGGATTATTTTTAAGTCGCAGTTTGGTGGCTTTCTGCGCAAAAGCATCCCATAAAACCACCATTTAAAAACAGTCGCTGCATTGGGTGTAAGGGCATCACGATGCCTGAATTTTTGCATCCCGTTTTGGTGAATAATTATTACATAGGAGAATTGAATCATGAGTGAAAAACCCACAATCGTCCTCGTACACGGCTTCTGGGGTGGTGCAGCGCATTGGAGTAAAGTCATTCTCGCGCTGTCGCGCAAGGGGTTTACCAAGTTGAATGCAGTGGAGTTGCCGCTGACCTCGTTGGCCGATGATGCGGAAAGAACCCGAAAAATGGTGGCACAACAATCTGGACCTGTGCTGCTGGTTGGTCACTCATACGGTGGCGCCGTGATCACCGAAGCGGGTGACATGCCCAATGTGGTTGGCCTGGTGTACATCGCTGCTTTTGTACCCGATGCGGGAGAGAGCCCTGGTAGCATCACCCAAAGCAATCCACCCGCAGCCATCGCCAACGTTGTGCCCGACAGTGATGGCTACCTTTGGATCAAACAAGACGCCTTTCATGAAAGTTTTTGCCAAGACCTGACACCAGAAGAAGGGCTGATCATGGGGGTCACGCAGAAAGCACCGTTGGCCTCGACCTTTGGTGACAACGTCACAGCGCCCGCATGGAAAAATAAGCCGAGTTGGTATCAGATTTCCAGCGAAGATCGCATGATCAACCCAGAAAATCAAAAGAAAATGTCCGCGCGCATCAATCCGCGCAAAATCATCACGCTTGCATCGGGTCACGCCTCGTTGGCCTCGAGAGCCGATGATGTTGCAGCACTGATCGAAGAGGCCGCCGCTGATGCAACGTGATGGTGGGGTTGCTTAACTTCAACTATGGGCTTTGCTGAGACGTACATGAAAAAGCTGGCACTTTCATCACCGTTTCAGCATCGCCCAGCAAAGCTCTGAATGGGTTCTCCGTCAAATGCATCTTCGCAGAGTGAGTACCTTATCTGCATATGGTTGTCCCGTATGGTGCCTGCATCATTTGGTTGCAGAATTGAGTCTAGATCATCTTTATTTCGCAGCATCACGGCCTGTTTGACATTTGTCGTGAACAGTTTTTCAAAAAATGTTTTATGTTTTTTTTGCATTTAAACCCATGTTTTAAATGCCGTGTTTGTGCTGAACTCTGCGGGTTGATCGTTGTTTTTTATGTTGTTTTTGACGGGGTTTTGAAATAATTTTTTTGACCTCAACTGTTATCAACCGCTCAGTTGTTTCAAACTGTTTTTTAAAAATAACCAGCCGTCTTTTAACTCTGCATTTTTAACTGGTAATCGACAAAATCATAGTCTAAACCTGTCACCGCATCATGGTTTGTTTCACGCGAGATTTCTAGCCACTCGGCTTTGTCCCATTCTGGGAAAAAAACATCTGCTTCAAAATCACGTTTAACTTCAGTCAATACCAAACGGCTTGCCAATGGCAATGCGGCGGCATACATTTGGGCGCCACCAATGATGAACACCTCGGGTGTGGTGTTTTCTGGTTGATGCGCGGGTTCACTGGCCAGTTGAATGGCTTTTTCCAGCGTGGGGACAACGGTGCAGCCTGCGATTGTCAGGTCTGCTTGACGAGATACCACGATGTTCAGGCGTTTGGGCAAAGCGCGACCAATTGAGTCGTACGTTTTTCGTCCCATGATGATGGGGTGATTCAATGTGGTGCGTTTAAAAAATTGCAGGTCATTGGGTAAATGCCACAGCAGTTGATTGTTTTTACCCAAAGCACGGTTTTGTGCAATGGCAGCGATGAGGGTGATGCGGGGTGTGGTCATGGTTAAACTAAACTCAAATTTTTAAATGTTAATGTTGCTCAATCAGCTGCGATGGCGTGGGGACGATTTGCACAACGATGATGCCAAGTAAAATCAAAGCACAGCCCAAATAACCCAAAGTGTTCAAGCGTTCACCGAGAACAAGTGCGCCAGCCAAAGCTGCGAAAACGGTTTCTGCAGATAGGATAATGGCTGCTTCAGCAGGGCGAGCAAAACGTTGACCAACCACCTGAGAAGTGAAACCGACACCCACAGAAATCACGCTCATGTAAGCGATCGGCCAAAACACATCGGCCAAATGCGCGCTGTCGAAATTTTCCAAAGGCAAGGCGAAGCAGCTGGCCAGCACACCGCAGACAATGAATTGCCCCCATGACACCAGCAATGGCGCATGCAGTTTATCCGCCACGCCACCGACCCACAGCACGTGCAGGGTGAATGGAATGACCGTGGCCAACACCCACAAATCACCCACATTTAAATCCACTGCGCCTGCGCCCGTGAGCAACCAAGTGCCGATCAAACAACCCACAGCCGCAGGCCAAACCACCCAGTGCGCACGGCGTTTGTACAAAATCCAGCCAAGCAGTGGCACAAGCGGCACATACAATCCCGTTAAAAACCCTGCATTGGTCACGGTCGTGAACGCCATGCCCACCTGCTGTAAACTCGTGCCCATGCACAGCAAAACACCCATCAAGGCAATTTGCAACCAATCGCGTTTTGATGGTGTGCGCTTGGCATCAACCAGCATTTTCCATTCGCGCCACACCAAGGGTGAAATCACCAGCGCGCCCAATAAAAAGCGCACACCCGTGAAGCTAAAAGGCCCTATGAATTTGGTGGCAATGGATTGAGGGACAAAAGCGCAGCCCCATGCACAGGCGGCGAGAAGGAGAAGCAAGTTGGCTTGAAGGCGTGAAAGTGTTTTGCTCATGTTTGAAATCAATGTTGTATTGTTATTGTATTTTTGCTGCAAAGACCGAGACGTCTTTGCTGCTCCCTAAATGAGCTGCACACCGTCAGGTGTCTACTCTTTTTTTGAACCATGTTTGAGCGACCGTTGATGCCATTCCGTTTAAACCGCCACAGGTGCTTTGATCGGTGCGTGATGTTGGTAATTCAAAAATTCAAAATCATCGAACTCGTACTCAAAAATTGATGCAGGTGTGCGCTTGATGTTCAGTTGAGGTAAAGGCAAAGGTTCGCGCACGAGTTGTGTGTTCACCTGCTCAAAATGGTTGTTGTACAAATGGCAGTCACCACCTGTCCAAATGAATTCTTTCGCAACCAAACCTGTTTGTTGCGCAATCATGTGCGTGAGCAGGGCATAGGACGCAATATTGAACGGCACACCGAGAAAAATATCTGCGCTGCGCTGATACAACTGGCATGACAACTCACCATTGGCGACATAAAATTGGAAAAACGCATGGCATGGCGGCAGGGCCATGCGTGGGATGTCGGCGACATTCCACGCGCTGACGATGATGCGGCGAGAGTCTGGCGTGGTTTTGAGCTGCTGGATGACCTCAGAGAGTTGATCAATGTGACCACCCTGACCATCAGGCCATGAGCGCCATTGGTGACCGTACACTGGGCCGAGCGAACCGTCTTCACGTGCCCATTCGTTCCAAATGGTCACGCCGCGCTCTTTTAGCCAATTCGCGTTGGTGTTGCCTTGGATGAACCACAACAGTTCATAGATGATGGATTTAAGATGAACCTTTTTCGTTGTTAACAACGGAAAGCCTTGGGTCAAATCAAAACGCATTTGGTGGCCGAACACTGAGCGTGTGCCTGTGCCCGTGCGGTCCATTTTGTCAGTGCCGTGTTCATAAACATGGCGCATGAGATCGAGGTATTGTTTCATAATAAGGGTGTCAAATGAGTGACCCACATTGTACCTTGGATGGTGTGCTCTTGGAATGCTGCTTAGCAAAAATCATGAACTGCGCTTGGCTGGGTGCGCTGGTAAAAAAGCAGTTTGATCTTTTTTGTAAAAGTAAAAAATAGGTTTCTGCTGCTTCTCAGTCAAATCCTTTTGCCAATTCCAAAGTCAATTCCGTGGCGCTGATGGCTTGGCAGCCAGATGTATTTTGCCCAGCCCATAACGGTGAAAAGTCCATTGAGCCTTTTGCTTCAGCTGCTGCCCGTAAAGGTGTGATCGCAGTGGTGGCCAATGGAAATAAAGGCACATGGCGATTGATGGCCCCCATTTCACGCATGATGCGGTTAACGATGCTGCGTGCTGGGCGTCCTGTGAACAGATTGGTCAGGCAGGTGTGTGTGGCCATCTCACTGCTTAATGCTGCTCGATGCGCTGGGCTGGCATTGGACTCATTGCACAACAGAAACGACGTGCCGATTTGCACACCCGCCGCCCCCAAACTCATGGCGGCCCGAACACCCGCTGCGTCAGCGATGCCACCGGCAGCCACCACAGGCACATTCACAGCGCGCATGATTTGCGGTAAAAGGGCGAATGTGCCCATCTGTGCACTGATGTCCAACACATCGTTGCCTAAGAAATGCCCACGATGCCCGCCTGCTTCTAAACCTTGCGCGATGACGATGTCCGCACCATTGCGCTCCAGCCAACGCGCTTCTTCAATGGTCGTCGCCGACGACATCACCAAGGCACCCCATGATTTCACGCGTGCGAGCAAGTCAGGCGCAGGCAAACCAAAATGAAAACTGACCACTTCGGGTTTGAACGCATCCAGCACATCCGCCATGGCATGATTGAACGGCAAGCGACTTGCCCCCGCAATTGTTTGTGTGCGATCAATGCCAAGTTCATCGTCATACGGTGACAACAAGGTTTGCCATGCCTTGTCGATCGCCTCGTCGGGCGTGGGCGACGTGTGTGTGAAAAAATTCACATTGACAGGGCGATCGGTCATGGCGCGGTAATTGGACAATTGCGACGCAAGTGCATCGGGTGTCAGCATCGCAGAAGGTATTGAGCCCAAACCGCCAGCCTGAGCCACCGCAGCGGCCAATCGATGATCCTGTGAGCCAGCCATTGGTGCTTGAATGAGAGGGAAATCAACAGAAAGAAGCTGATTCAACAAAGGTTTTAGCTGTGTCATTGCGTCACCATATGGGAAAACACGAAGAAAGAGACTGAAGAAAGTGTCAGTTATTTTCTCACAAAAATAACGCGGTCTGTAAGGCAAAAAGCCCCACAAAGAATGCACCGCACATTTAAATCATTCGAAAAGCATTCAGCTCAATGTCAGCCATGTGCGTTAGAGTGATGACTTGCAAAATAAAATGATTGTCGCAATTAACCCCTTCAGCCCTTAAAAAGCTTAGAACACATGTGTTTTGACTTGATTTTCATCGAATGCTGAGTGATGCGAGTGATTAAGCATGCAGATCCAAACCGTATTTCGCAGTACATCACCCACAAAAGTAGGGGCTCGTTTTTTCGATTTATTATATAATGCGCAAGCTATGGGCGGCTACGCCACATCGGACAAATCACATTCCATTGAACAAAAGGATACACCATGGGTTACGAAGCGATTCCAGCAGGTAAAGACATTCCAAACGACTTTAACGTCATCATTGAAATTCCAGCGCAAAGCGATCCAGTGAAATACGAAGTGGACAAAGACACACAAACATTGTGGGTTGACCGCTTCATCGGCACAGGCATGCGCTATCCTTTGAGCTACGGCTACATTCCACAAACCTTGGCCGGCGACGGCGACCCAGTTGATGCACTCGTGCTGGCACCATTCCCAATCATGGCGGGTGCAGTGGTGCGTTGCCGCGCTGTGGGCATCTTAAAAATGGACGATGAAAAAGGCCAAGACGCAAAACTCATCGTCGTACCTGTCGATAAAGTATGCCCAATGACAGCCGACATCAAAGCGATTGCCGACGTTCCACAATACATCAAAGACAATGTCCAACATTTCTTTGAGCAATACAAAGCCCTCGAAAAAGGCAAATGGGTGAAAATCCAAGGCTGGGGCGATGTGGATGAAGCGCACAAAGAAATCACGGATGGCGTGGCGAATTACAAATAAATTTATAAATCAGCGTGGAATTTTCCACGCTGATTTTTTATATGCCAAGATTGGTACTCATAATTTCCAAGTTGTTGATTTTTTAAATGAAGGGACGGGTATGCTTATTCAGATTGGAGAGGAATTTGAACGTTTAAGTGGTTTAGTCAATTTAGGGGAATTCCAGGAGTCTTACGATGGTTGCTGTGTTTTATTAAAAAGAGTAAAAAGCGAGTTGCCGAGAGATTCAAACTATTTTATTGTTTTATTTAATTTAGTAGGTCTTCTTATAGATATTGGTGGGATGCAGCCCAATTCACAAGCAGCATTGAAGGGTTTGAATCTATTGACTAAGTACAAGGATAAGATTCTAGAGAGTGTGGATGAGGGCTCATACTACTATAATCTTGGTAATGCTAAAGCAAATCAATTGACCTTTACGAATCCTTTCAAACAGTCGTTTAACTCCATTTACGAGCTCGTTGAATTAAAAAATATTTATTGGAAGACATTTAAGTTATCAAATCACAATGATTCTTCGTTTCTCAAAAATATGGTGAATTTGGCTAATTCATTGAAAAGACAATTTAGGCTAGTAGAAGCTTTGAGCTACTATGATCAAGTCAATAAGTATGGTTTGGATATTCCACAATCATGGATCAATAGATCTGAAGCTCTAATGATGCTTAATATTGTATCCAATAGCTACTCCTTGAAAATGCTTTATGAAGTTAAAAAAGGATATGAAAACGTTCTAGGGTCGAAAGAAATTCCCCCTGATTGGAAACTGTATTATAGCCAGCAAGTAGAGTTACATTCTAAAAAAATCGAAGAAGAACACTTTGTTTTGGAGGTGGAGAGTGAGAGTGAACACGAAGATACAGAAAATGAATATAACTCGATGAGTGATTATCGTAAATTTTGTTTAGACCAAAACCTTTCTCTATCTGAGTATGAGTTGTACTGTAAATGTTCCGGTAGTACTCGTGATAATTTGATGATTA
>ERZ724504.542-NODE-542-length-21308-cov-5.398720_pt1 | contig 21308 bp, 20 predicted proteins | sample MGYA00376037_ERZ724504 | MGnify/ENA primary metagenome ERZ724504 (study PRJEB28724, sample SAMN07190888) | wastewater metagenome | isolation source: influent of sewage treatment plant in Hong Hong | place: USA: Christiansburg, Virginia | collected 2016-03-01 ... | reverse complement strand
CCGGGGTCACCTTGCCATCGATCTTGATTGCTGGCGGAAAACCGGTGGTAATAAAAAGATCCGAGCCTTTCTTTTGCGACATCAGACGCAAAAGATCGTGCATGAATTTCATTGCCTGATCGCGTTCCATTTATTTCCTCGCTTCGCTGTGAGTCGCCGGCCTAGCCGGGGAACGAATCCTTGTTGGCCGCCTTGTTGCGTGCTTCATTGCTGGACACCAGATTGCGCCGCACCAAATCGAGCAGGTTCTGGTCCAGCGTCTGCATGCCGACGTTCTGGCCGGTCTGAATCGCCGAATACATCTGCGCCACCTTGTTTTCGCGGATCAGGTTACGGATCGCCGGGGTGCCGATCATGATCTCGTGCGCAGCAATCCGGCCGGTGCCATCCTTGGTCTTGAGCAGCGTTTGCGAAATAACCGCGCGCAGCGACTCGGACAACATCGAACGCACCATTTCCTTCTCGGCCGCCGGGAAGACGTCGACGATACGGTCAACGGTCTTGGCCGCCGACGAGGTGTGCAGGGTGCCAAACACCAGGTGGCCGGTTTCTGCCGCGCTCAGGGCAAGGCGGATGGTTTCCAGGTCGCGCATTTCGCCAACCAGCACCACGTCCGGATCTTCACGCAGAGCTGAGCGCAGTGCGTTGGAGAAGGACAGGGTATGCGGGCCGACTTCACGCTGGTTGATCAGGCATTTTTTCGACTCATGAACGAATTCGATCGGGTCTTCAATCGTCAGAATGTGACCATATTCGTTTTCATTAACGTGGTTCACCATTGCCGCCAGCGTCGTCGATTTGCCGGAACCGGTCGGGCCGGTACACAGCACGATACCGCGTGGATACTCTGAAATATCCTTGAAAATCTTCGGGCAATTCAGTTCTTCCAAGGTCATGATCTTGGTCGGAATCGTCCGGAATACGGCCGCTGCACCCCGTTGCTGATTGAAGGCATTAACCCGGAAACGCGCCAGATTGGGAATCTCGAAGGAGAAGTCGCACTCCAGTGTTTCTTCGTAAATCTTGCGCTGGCCGTCATTCATGATGTCGTACACCATGCCGTGCACATCCTTGTGCTCCATCGCCGGCAGATTGATGCGGCGTACATCACCGTGCACCCGGATCATCGGCGGCACACCCGAGGATAGGTGCAAGTCGGAAGCCTTGTTTTTTACACCAAAGGCAAGCAGTTCGGTGATGTCCATGCGGATCGTCCTTTAAGCGCGAGGGGCGCGTGTATACTGGGGATAGACTACATTCCAAAGGATTATGAGCGCAATCGCCACCAACCTGCAAGCCGTCCGGGAACGCATTGCCAAGGCAGCGCGAGCAGCCGGTCGCGAGCCAGGTGAGATCATGCTGCTGGCCGTCAGCAAAACCAAACCGCTGGCCGACATTCTTTGCGCGGCGGAGGCAGGTCAGACAGCATTCGGCGAAAACTACGCGCAGGAAGGCGTCGACAAGATGACTGTTGCGGTCGACCGCAATTTAAGCTGGCATTTTATTGGCCCGCTGCAAAGCAACAAGACGCGCCTGGTCGCCGAACATTACGCTTGGGTGCACTCCATCGAGCGCCTGAAAATTGCTGAACGCCTTTCCGCACAGCGCCCGGCGCATCTGCCGTCGCTGCAGGTTTGCGTGCAGATCAATGTTTCCGGCGAAGCCAGCAAAAGCGGTTGCGCCCCACAGGATGCGCTGGCGCTCTGCCAGGCCATCAGCACCCTGCCTGGGCTCAGCCTGCGTGGCCTGATGGCAATCCCGGAAGCCAGCGACGACCCCGCTGCACAGCGTGCACCCTTCCGCCAGTTGCGGGAAATTGCAGATTCCATACGGGCGGCCGGCGTGCCACTCGACACCCTTTCCATGGGCATGTCCCATGATCTTGAAGCAGCCATTGCCGAAGGCGCGACCATTGTTCGCATCGGCACGGCAATATTTGGCGAGAGAAACTATTCATGAAAATCACCTTTCTTGGCGGCGGCAACATGGCCAACGCCCTCATCGGCGGCATGCTCAAACAAGGCTTTGTGGCGGCGGATATTCACGTTATAGACCCCGGTGCCGAGGCTCGCGCCAAACTGAACGAGGCTTACGCAGTTAATTGCTACGCCAGCGCCGCAGATGCTCCCGCCGAACCTGATGTATTGCTGCTGGCCGTCAAACCGCAGCAGATGAAAGATGCGGTCGACCCGCTCGTTGGCCGACTGGGCAACGCCGTCGTCGTCAGCATCGCCGCCGGGCTCGATATGGCGGCGCTCTCACGCTGGCTCGGCGGTCACCGCAAGATCGTCCGCTGCATGCCTAACACGCCGGCCCTGATTGGTGCCGGCATCACCGGCCTTTGCGCCTTGCCGGAAGTCAGCGCCAGCGAACGCGATGCTGCCGAGCGCGTGCTGCGCGCCGTCGGCACCACCGTCTGGATTGCCAACGAAGCGCAGATGGATGGCGTCACCGCGCTTTCCGGCAGCGGCCCGGCCTATGTTTTCCTGTTCATCGAAGCCATGCAACAAGCGGCCGCCGATTTGGGCTTCACGCCGGAGCAAAGTCGCCAACTGGCGATTGAAACGGTTCAAGGCGCCGCCGCCCTCGCCGCTCAATCGAGCGAACCAGCCTCAGTTTTACGTGAGCGCGTCACCTCGAAAGGCGGCACGACCGAAGCCGCACTCAACACAATGGCCGACATGGGCGTCAAAGCAGGCATCGTCGCTGGCGTCAAAGCTGCCCAGGCACGCGGCCAGGAACTCGGCAAACTGTTGGGAGCAGGCTGATGCAAGCGATCATTTTTCTGCTGGATGCCGTCGTCAGCTTCTTCTGCTCGCTCTTCCTGCTGCGCTTCATGATGCAGGCGATGCGCGTTTCCTTCGCCGGCCAATTGGGCAACTTCGTCGTTGCAATCACCAACTGGGCGGTAAAACCGCTGCGCCGCATTATTCCCGGCGTTGGCGGCCTTGACTGGTCGAGCGTGTTCGTTGCTTTCGCCCTGCAATTAATCTTCGCCGGCATTGTTGTTGGTATCTCAACCCGCTTTGGCGAAGTTGATGGACTCAGCTTGGCGCCGATGATTCTCTGGTTTGCCGTGCGCGGCGTCATTCGCACGGTGGTCTACATCTTCATCGCCGCGATGATCCTGCAAGCCGTTCTCTCCTGGGTCAATCCCTACTCGCCGCTTTCCGCCCCCGCCCAGCAACTGACGCGACCAATACTCGATCCAATCCGCCGCATCATCCCGCTGATTTCCGGCATCGATCTTTCGCCACTGGTCGCCATCCTCTTGCTGCAACTGCTCCTGAGTTTTCTCTGAGGCCACTTTGAGCGACTGGTTGCGCGTCGCGGCCGATGGCCGCATCACCCTGACCTTGCACATCCAGCCCGGCGCCAAAAAAACCGAATTCGCCGGGCTGCATGGCGACGCCCTGAAAATCCGCCTCGCCGCCCCGCCAGTCGATGGCAAAGCCAACGAAGCCTTGATCAAATTCGTGGCTGAAACACTGAAACTACCGAAATCTGCGGTCAACCTCAAAAGCGGCCAGACTTCGCGGCGCAAGGTGCTGGAAGTCATTGGCGCCGAATCAAGCGCCATTGCAGGCTTTGCCGCCCTTTAGCCTGCGGCGGAATCGGCTTTCGCGGGTAACATGAGCTTGCGCTTGGCATGACACGCGGAGATGCTCACATGCAACAGTTGGAACTGAGCAAGGCTTTTACCCTGATCGAATCAGGGCCTGTCGTCCTCGTGACAACCCATGATGGCAAGAAAGACAACATCATGACCATCTCCTGGACCATGGTGATGGATTTCACACCCCTATTTGCCATCACCACAAGCGCGTGGAATCACTCCTTCGCGGCGTTACGAAAAAATCGGGAGTGCGTCATCGCAATACCCACCGTCGACCTGCTGGACAAGGTGGTTGGCATAGGGATGTGCTCCGGGGCAGACACCGACAAATTTGCCCAATTCAAGCTCACCCGGGTGCCGGCCAAGCTCGTCAGGCCACCCTTAATCAAGGAATGCCTCGCCAACATCGAGTGCAAGGTCATCGACATCGTCAAAAAGCACAACATTGTCGTGCTGGAGGGGGTTACCGCCTACCTCGATAGCACACGCAAGGAAAAGCGCGTGGTTCACGCGGTAGGTGATGGCACCTTCATTGTCGACGGGCGCAAGATTGACCGGAAGCAGATGATGGCCGCCAAGCTTCCTTCTGGCGTTTAGCGCTTATTTACTACGCAGATGGCTTGTCGCGCAGGATTTTGGGCATGCTGGTACCGTGCAAGGAATCCTCAGCGTGAGTTGCGTTTTTCCAATTCACTCTGATCCTTTTGGTTGTTATGCCTTACGCTCAAAAAGGAATGCTACTTTCCGTTTTTTCAGGGCGAGTTAACACAAACTGAGATTCATTGGTATCAATCCAATCCCAGCCGGGTTCCGCAACCGCCAGACCTGCGTAAGCTTCGCCACCCTGTTCGTCGTAGAGTTCTTGCTCTCGGACGAACTTCTTCTGCAACAATCGTCGAATGGCGAGATTGAAGCCCATGTTTGTGACACCCGCTCGCTCTGCTGCACGCTTAGCACTATTCACAGTAGTCGCTTGGTCGGGCAAATAGGCGTCGCCTGCGATTACGGCCAGCACAAGGACTTCGGGAGGCGATAAACCGTGGACGGGATTGACCGGACTCTCCTCAGCGATTTTCTCCAAAACAGCATCTTGCTTAACGATAGCTGCGATCTTTGCCGTGAGGCTCGAGCGGAGCTTATCGAAGTCGCTCGGGGCATCTGCCAAATACGGGATGATGCTCCTGTGCTGAATATCAAATGGGTATTTCTTTCCCGTCCTCTCCTCGGAGCAGACCATCACGACCGGTTTGCCTGCAGCGTATGCAAAGCCGAGTTCGTACCAGACATTGGGATTGTCTGCAGTGATATCGGCTAGGCAGACTGCTGCTTGCCGAATTCCCTTCTCAATCGAATCGATAGGAACTTGAACTCCAGGGTCTTGATCGACCCTATACGCTTCCAGGCCTGCGGCTTCAATTGCAGGTTTGTAGATGTCGTTAAAGCGCTTGTCGAACTTTCCCGAGTCAAACGGCTGAATAACAAAGCAAAGAGCCATCAATTTTCCTTTGAGGCATAACGTTGTAGGTAAGGGACGGCCTGCTTGCGGGACGACCCAGCGGCCAAAGGCCGCGCCTTGACCGGATTGTTAGGCTTACACATAGGCGGAATAGAGCTTTGCCGAAAGAAGCATAAGGAAGCCGACGAGGGTGAACCCATTTCTTAGCTGGTAATGGACGAGTGCTCTCTTTTGCGCAGCCTGAAGCTGAGGTTTTAACTGTTCAATTTGTTTGCTCAGCAGGGGGATTTGGCTGGCTGCGTATTCAGGGGTATAGGTCTCGCCAGTTTGCGTGTTGATGCCAGAACCATTTTGTGTGACAGAGGCGAGCACACCCCGCCTCTCATAAGCGTGGAGGATTCTGTGATTAATCAGTGATCCTTGGTTTACTGCTTCGATTCGACGAAAGCCGAAAACTGCCGCAAGTACAAGAACAAGCAGTGCAAGCAAGTCTAGCGTGCCTGGATTCAAGCCAAGTCGTTCGGCTTTGTAAGTCTGCGAGATATACGCGCAGAGCGCTCCAAGAACGCCAAGAATGAAGTAGTCGAACTTTTCCGTCGACTCTCGCCATTTCTCATATACGCCATCGCTGCGGGCAGTGGACACTTTGTAGGCCTAACGTGAAGTGGGCTGCCTAAAAGACGGGAAATCTCCCATCAATCGGCTGCCTATAAAACCAGTAATTTCTACAAACCTATTTACATCAATAACTTGCCAAAAAATTGGGGAGCCTAAAAATGACTGATGCTGCTTCGGTAAATGGGGCATCGCCGCCTCGTTTGCTGGATCAGGTTCGCGGGAAAATTCGGCTCAAGCACTATCGCTCGAGAACCGAACACGCTTATTCCAATTGGATTAAACCCTTTATCCATTTTCATGACAAGCGCCATCTCGGCGATTGTTAATGCTAGCGTGAGGCAAAAAATGGAATTTGCTCACCGTATTGGTGAGCAACGACCCACAGCGGGGCCATCACAGCGCAGCTTTTATCAGCCAGCCGTCAAATCCAGCCTGATATGCACCGTACCGTCCGCTGTCTTTGTCGTCATCGGCCAGCCACAACGCCGGAAAACATTGAGCATGGCATCGTTGCGCGGTAGCACTTCGGCGATGAAGCCTTTGATCCCGGCTGCGACTGCAATCTTGCCGAGATGCGCCATCATTCGCCCGGCAATGCCCAGGCGATGGAAGTCTTCTTCGACGATGAAAGCCACTTCTGCGGAACCCTCGCCATCGCAGGCATAGTTGCCGAAGGCGATAACGATTTCTTGGTCATCTTGCTGCGTGGTGCACAGCAACACTACCCGGTTGATGAAGTCTGCTTCCTGCAAGCGCCTGATTTCATCTGGCGAAATCTCTTTTTTGGGGCCAAAAAAGCGCAGGTAGATTGAGTCCGGGTCAAGCTTGTTAAAGGCATCAATAAGCCGTTCAACATCATCCGGGCGCGATGCGCGGAAACAAACGCTGAGGCCATTTCTCAGCGTTTCTGCTTCAGCGTAGGTTCTGGCGTCGATCAGGACTGATACACCGAACGACCACTGACCAAGGTGGTCTTGACCTTGCCGGTCATCAAATACCCCAGCCAGGGCGAGTTTTTGCCGCGACTCTTCAGCGCATCCGGCGTCAGTTGCCAAATCGCTTCCGGGTCAAAAATACAGATATCGGCAGTTGCGCCAACCGCCAATTGACCGCTTTCCAAACCCAGCACTTCAGCCGGAGCGGACGTGATGCGCGCCAAGGCATCGGATAAGGAAACATGGGCGGCCTCGGCCCATTTCAGGGTCAGCGGCAACAGCACTTCAAGGCCGGTAGCACCGGGCTTGGCTTCGCCGAAGGGGAGCAGTTTGTCGTCCACCGCAACCGGCGTGTGGTCAGAACAAATTGCCGCCAAACCGGAGGCAGCGGCATTCGATAAGGCCAGCCTGTCATTTTGTGCGCGCAGCGGCGGGCAGAAACGAGCGTGTGGATTGAAGAAGCCGATGTCGTTTTCGGTGAGCAACAGATGATGGACACCGATGTCGAAGCTGATCGGCAAGCCTTCGGCTTTGGCTTGGGCCAGCAAGGCAACGCCGGGTGCAGACGAAAGCCGGGTCAGATGCACGCGGCAGCCGGTGTCGCGCACCAGTTGGACGATGGTGGCAATGGCGATGGTTTCGGCAGCAACCGGGATGCCGGCCAGACCGAGGCGGCTGGAGACTTCGCCTTCGTGGGCGATGCCGTTGCGTGACAGCCAGTAGTCCTGCGGCTGCAGCCAGACGGCAAAGCCGAAAGTGGCGGCGTATTCCATCGCGCGCAGCAAGGCTTCGGTATCAACTACCGGCTTATTGGCTTGCGAGAAGGCAACGCAACCGGCTTTTTTGAGGCCGGCGAGTTCGGACAGACGTTCGCCGTTAAGGCCCAAAGTCAGTGCACCGAGCGGCAGCACGCGTGCCTTGCGGATTTCCTTGCCGCGATGTACTAGCCGATCAGCCAGCTCCGGCTCATCCAGCGGCGGATCAACATCGGGCGGCACGACAACAGAGGTCACACCACCGGCAACTGCCGCCGCCAGTTCGGCTTCGATACTGTTGAGGCGGGCGCCGAGATCGATCAAGCCGGGGCAGACGATGCAGCCGGTGGCATCGATGGTTTGCTCGGCAGAGAAGCCAGCGGGTGCTTCACCGATACCGACGACCTTGCCGTCGGCAATAAAAAGGGATGTGTTACGGTCGACGCCGTTTTTCGGGTCAATTATTCGGCCATGCTTGATTTCGATATTCATCTTAATTCCCCGCAACGATGCTCATGACGGCCATGCGCACGGCAATGCCAAAAGTAACCTGGGGCAGGATCACGGCCTGCGGCCCGTCGGCGACCGCCGAGTGGATTTCGACGCCACGATTCATCGGCCCCGGATGCATGACGATAGCGTCCGGCTTGGCCAGCGCCAGTTTTTGCGGCGTCAGGCCGTAATGGCGGAAGTATTCGCCAGCAGAAGGCAGCAGGGCGCCGGTCATGCGCTCGTTTTGCAGGCGCAGCATGATGACCACGTCGCAATCCTTCAAGCCTTCATTCATGTCGTGGAAGACATGCACACCAAGCTTGTCGAGGTGCTTGGGCAGCAAGGTTTCCGGGCCGATGGCGCGGACTTCCGGCACGCCGAGCGTAGTCAGGGCATGAATATCGGAACGGGCGACTCGTGAATGCAGGATGTCGCCAACAATCGCTACCCGTAGCTGGGTGAAATCCTTTTTGTAGTGGCGGATGGTGTACATGTCGAGCAAGCCCTGCGTCGGGTGGGCATGACGACCATCGCCGGCATTGACGACGTGAATGTCGTCGCGACCCACTTTATGCAGGTGTTCCGCAATCAGGTAAGGCGCGCCGCTCGAGGCATGGCGCACGACAAACAGGTTGGCGTGCATGGCGCACAGGTTGTCGATGGTATCGAGAAGGGTTTCGCCTTTGCTAGCTGACGACTTGTTGATATCGAGGTTGATGACGTCAGCACTTAAACGCTTGGCGGCGATCTCGAAGGTGGTGCGGGTGCGCGTCGAGTTCTCGAAGAAGAGGTTGAAAACGCTCTTGCCGCGCAGCAGCGGCACCTTCTTCACATCGCGCGCCGAGACTTCCATGAAGGAAGCGGCGGTATCGAGAATCTGCGTCAGGATCCGCTGCGGCAAGCCCTCAACCGAGAGCAGGTGAGTCAGTTCGCCATCCTTGTTCAACTGCGGGTTATGCATTTTCGAGCCTCCAGGCGAGTTGACCGTCATCATTGCGACCAAGCACCAGGTTCTGGCCATCACTCAAATCGACATCCCAGACACAATACGCGGCGCCAATCGGCAGCTCGCGTCCGCCCCGGTCGGCCAACACTGCCATGCTGACCGAGGCCGGGCGGCCGTAGTCAAAGAGTTCGTTCAAGGCGGCGCGTGTCGTGCGGCCGGTAAAGAGCACGTCATCCACCAGGATCAGGTGGCGACCTTCGACGTCGAAGGGGATCACCGTCGGCTTGACCTGCGGGTGCAAACCTTTTTCGGCGAAGTCATCGCGGTAGAAGGAGACATCAATCAGGCCGATATCTTCCGGCAAGCTGAGCAACTCCTTCAGGCGCTCGGCGATCCAGGCACCGCCACTGTAAATACCGATCAAGGCGGGATTGCGATGGAGATGCGGGCGGATCAGGTCGGCCAGTTGGCGACACTGCGCCTCGGCATCGGGTAGCGGATTAGCTAGGGGTGACATGGTGCGGGCTTTCGAACCAGGTTTGAAGGATGAGTTGGGCCGCAACAGCATCGAGCAGCGGCTTGGCGGATTTGCTATTGCGCCCGGTTTCGCGCAGGCGCGATTCGGCATCGAGCGAGGTCAGGCGTTCGTCGGCAAAGGCGACGGGTATATCAAAGCGGCGTTTCAGCCGTTCGGCGAACTTGGTGGCCAGACGTGTCATCTCGTGCGGCGTGCCATCGGCATGGGTTGGCAAACCAACGACCAGTTGCACCGGCTGCCATTCGGCGATCAGCTTGCCGATGGCGGCAAAGCGGTCATCGTTCGATTCTGCACGGATCACCGCCAGCGGGTGAGCGCTGGCTAACAGGGTTTCGCCGGTGGCGACGCCGATCCGCTTCTCGCCAAAATCGAAGGCGAGGACAGTGCCCTCAGGCATGTCCGGCAACGTCGGAAAGCTGGCTGAAACTGATGCCGAGTTTTTGCATCGCAGCGGGCAGGCGCTCCTCCGGCGGCAGATCAAAAAGAATGCTGGCCTTGGCCGGTACGGTCAACCAGGAATTTTGCGCCAATTCGTTTTCAAGCTGCCCGGCATCCCAGCCGGAATAGCCGAGGGTAACGAGAATCTCAGCCGGCAAACCTTCGCTGCCAACCGAGGCCAGTACATCACGCGAACTGGTCAGGCCAACTTCATCATTGACCGCCAGCGTTGATTGCCAGAGGCCAATCGGGCGATGCAGTACAAAACCGCGATCCAGTTGCACCGGGCCGCCGAAATAGACCGGCAGATTGGCGAGACTTTCGGCCTCCAGCTTGATGTCGATTTTGTCGAACAAACCCGCCAGATTCATGTCAATCGGCCGATTGACGATAATGCCCAGCGCCCCGTTTTCGTTGTGCTCGCAGATATAGACGAGGGCGTTGGCAAAATAGGGGTCTTCAAGCGCCGGCATGGCGATGAGGAAGTTATCGGTCAGATTGACGTTGTCCATGAACGGAATTTTAAGGGAAAACAGCCCTGGCATGGTTACGCCTTTTCCAGAGGCTTGGCATCTCAAGCGTCAAGAGATCACCGAACCGTCACATGGCTGTCATTTTAGCGACAGATAATCATCGTTACTTTTCTACCAATACGATCTGTTCAATCCCCCATTTCGGAGACCAGCATGAAGAAATCCCCCTCATCCCTGAGCAACATCGATCCGGATGACATTGGCTACAACACTTCGGAAAATCCGTCGTTCAACAATATTCTTGACGCCCGCCTGAGCCGCCGTGGCTTTGTTCTAAGTGGTATCGGTTCAGGTGCCCTCGCCCTGTTCAGCGGCGTATCGCTTTCCTCTCTGGCCGGATGTAACTCGGATAGCGACTCGTCATCCAGCACAACACCCCCAACGACTTCGAGCACAGAAAAGCTCTTGGGTTTTAGCGCCGTTTCCAAAAATCTGCTGGATGCAATCACGCTGCCCGCCGGCTACACCTACTCAGTGCTTTGTGCATTGGGCGATCCGTTAGCTGCCTCGACCCCTACCTATAAAAATGATGGCTCCGATAGCGACTACGAAAATCGTTTCGGCGACCACCACGACGGCATGGAATATTTTGGTTTGAGTGCCGACGGCAAACCAGCTCCCAGCAGCAATGAGCGCGCACTGATTGCAATGAATCACGAAGCAACCACCAACGAAAAACTTTCCTCATTTTTCCTGCACAGCAACGGTGGCACCAATACCTTGCCACGCCCGGCCAGCGAAGTTGATAAGGAAGTCCCCATTCACGGTATTTCCGTCATGGAAATCAGCAAGAATGGCGGCAAATTTGCTTACGTCCAATCATCAGCCTTCAACCGTCGCATTACGCCATTGACACCGGTGGAGATTCACGGCCCGGCGCGTGGCAATGCGCTGCTCAAAACAAAATATGCGCCTGATGGCACCACGACGCGCGGCACAATCAATAATTGCGGCACCGGGCGTACGCCTTGGGGCACCTTGTTGAGTGGTGAAGAAAACTGGAATGGCTATTTCACCCGCCCAACAGGTGACAATCTTGCCCGAGGCAACAACAAGAGCGTGACCTCACTCAATCGTTATGGCAGCACTGAAGGTACGGCCAGCCGCCACGGCTGGGAAAGTGCAGGCAATGATGACAAATACGCGCGCTGGATCAACGCCCAGACTGGCACCTCGGCAGATGGCATTGACGACTACCGTAACGAGCTGAATGGCATGGGTTACATCGTCGAGCTCGACCCTTACGACAAAACCAAAGTAGTTCGCAAACGTACTGCGCTTGGTCGCTTCGCTCACGAAGCAGCGGCCTTCTCACGTCAAATTGTTGGCAAACCGCTCGCCGTTTATCAAGGTGATGACGCACGTAACGAATACATTTACAAATGGGTATCCGCTGCCAGCTGGAGCGCGGCAGATGCCAGCCCAAATGATCGTCTGGCAACCGGTGACAAATATCTGAATGACGGCAAACTTTATGTCGCCAAATTCAATGCTGATGGCAGCGGTCAATGGATCGAACTTTCGATCACCACCCCGGCCATTGCAAGCTACAGCAAGTACACCTTTGCCGATCAAGCTGACGTTTGTGTCAATTCCCGCCTTGCGGCTGACGCTGTCGGCGCAACCAAAATGGATCGCCCGGAATGGTGTGCGGTCAACCCGGAAAATGGCGAGATTTATTTCACGCTGACCAACAACAGCAACCGAAAGGTTGATGCGACCTCCTCCTCGCATTCAGTTGTCGACAGCGCCAATCCACGTTATTACACCGACGTGAAGAGTGGCACGACCAATCAAACCGGCAATCCAAATGGCCACATTATTCGCATCGCCGAAACCGGCAGTGATGCTGCTGCAACATCCTTCAAGTGGGATGTTTTCCTCTTTGGCGCTGAATCAACGGCGGATGGCACCAAGGTCAATCTGTCCGGCCTGACCGCCGATCAGGATTTCTCCAGTCCCGACGGCCTGGCATTTACGCCCTCAACAGGCATCTGCTGGATTCAGACCGACGACGGCGCTTATACCGATGTCACCAACTGCATGATGCTGGCAGCACTGCCAGGGCTGGTCGGCGACGGCAGCAAAGTCAGTTTGACCTATACCAAGACGGATGGCAGCACGCTCAAAGTTGATACCTTTGCGGGTAAAAAAGCGACGGCTGATTCACTCAAGCGTTTTCTGGTCGGTACCCCGGGCTGCGAAATTACCGGCGTCTGTGAAACACCGGACGGCAAAACCCTGTTTATCAATATTCAGCATCCAGGTGAAACAACCAAAATGTCGGATATCGCCGATCCCAGCAAATTTACCAGCCACTGGCCTGGTATCGCTGGCTACGGTGCGGGCGGCAGCAATGCCCGGCCGCGCTCGGCGACTATCGTTATTTCCAAAACCAATGGCGGGCGCGTCGGCACTTGATCACTCCATCTGTTGAATAAAAAGCTGCCGGATTTAATTATCCGGCAGCTTTTTTTTATGCCGCTCATGCAATCCCTAATGCCAGTCCGAAACTCAGCGAACGCTAGGATAGCCAACTTACGTTTGACGTTGAATGCCAAAATCCATGAAACTCAGGCAATCGATGAATAATCATTCCACCTCAAAATACCGCAGATGAGCAATTCAAGCACCCTTGTCTGGTTTCGTCGCGATTTGCGTGACTTCGACCACGCAGCCCTAAGCGCGGCACTTGCCGACGGAAAACAGGTTTTCTGTGCCTTTGTTTTCGACACAAAAATTCTCGATGCACTGCAGTCAAAGTGCGACCGGCGCGTCCATTTCATCCACGAATCACTGCTTGAACTGGATGCAGCACTTCGCACTAAAGGCGGCGGGTTGATCGTTCGCCACGGCTGGGCGGAGGACGAAATTCCAAAACTGGCGGGTGAATTAGGCGTCAACTCGGTCTACACCAATCGCGACTACGAACCTGCGGCCAAACTTCGCGACGCTACCGTTGCAGAAACCCTGAGCAATGCCGGTATCGCATTTCACAGCCTCAAGGATCAGGCCATTTTTGATGGCGACGAGGTACTAACCCAGGCCGGCAAACCTTTCTCGGTCTTCACACCTTATAAAAATGCCTGGTTAAGGCGGTTGACCGTAACAGACTGTGCCCCCTACCGCTGCCAGGGCAATTTCGCGGGTGCCGAGTTGGCCGGGGTGCCGGATTTGGCCGATATTGGCTTTGCAGCGAGTGATTTGCACGAAGTTGGTATCTCGCCCGGCATGTATGGGGCTCGCGCCCTGTGGGACGAATTCAGTGACGGACGTATCAAGCGCTACGGTACCCTGCGCGATTTCCCGGCAGTCAAAGGCGTTTCCTACCTGTCCATCCATCTGCGCTTTGGCACACTATCGATTCGCGAACTGGTGCGTTTCGCCTGGCAAAACGAAGCGGCAGTCTGGCTTAGTGAGCTGATCTGGCGCGATTTTTATTTCATGATTCTCGACCGCTTCCCACAAGTCGGACTCGGCCAGGCCTTCAAGCCAGACTACGATGCAATTCAATGGGCGGACTGGCCGGAAGGCTACACAGCCTGGTGCGAGGGCCGCACCGGCTACCCGCTGGTCGATGCTGCCATGCGCCAACTCAAACACTGCGGCTGGATGCACAACCGGCTACGCATGGTCGTCGCCTCATTCTTGACCAAGGATCTCGGCATTGACTGGCGGCTCGGTGAAAAATATTTTGCTGAGCAACTCAACGACTTTGACCTTTCGGCCAACAACGGCGGCTGGCAATGGGCATCATCCAGCGGCTGCGATGCGCAACCGTATTTTCGTATCTTCAACCCGATCACTCAGTCTGAAAAATTCGACCCGGAAGGCAAGTTCATTCGCCGCTACGTGCCTGAGCTGGCCAAGGTCGCCAACAAATATATTCACGCCCCGTGGCAGATGGGGCGCATTGAACAGGAGGCAATCGGCGTCGTGATCGGGCGTGATTATCCGGGGCCAATCGTTGATCATGCACAAGCCAGGGAAAGCACACTGACACGCTATTCTGTGGTCAAGAAAACATCCTGAATTCGTGCTGGTTTGCTAACATCCCGAGCGTAAAAGGGGAAATGAGAGACATTCACCCTGCACCCAAAGGACTCCGCACGCAAAATGACGTTCTCTGCCTCTCGCTTTTTTGCCCACAGTCTGCTGCTCAGCGGACTTATGGGCCTTGCTGGTTGCTCGGTTATCTGGCCGGCTTACGAAACGCCAGCCATCGACCTGCCCGCCGCAGCGCCAAAACCGATGAGCATCGACCGTCTATGGTGGAAAGCCTTTGCTGACCCCGTTCTGGATCAACTGGTCGACGAAGCACTGTTGAACAACCTTGATCTCGCCAAGGCTGCTGCCAATATTGAAGAAGCGCGTGCCAATGCTGGTGCCGCCCGCGCCTTGCTTTCACCGCGCCTCGATGGCATCGCCAAAATAGGCGCCACTCAACGGCAACTGACCATCGCCATCACCGATAGCGAAATCAACAAAACCACCGCCACCGGTGCCGTTGGTGCCGCGGTCAGCTGGGAAATCGACCTGTGGGGCCGCATTCGCCAGATGAATGACGCCGCACTCGCCCGTCTTGTCGCTTCCGAGCACACGCGCAACGCGACGGCGTTATCGATTTCATCAGCGGTAGTCGATACTTACCTGCAACTACGCACCCTCGATGCCAAATTGGTGATGACGCGCGATGCATCAGCCAGCCTCAAATACGCCGCCAATCTCGAATTCCGGCGTTGGAAAGCAGAAGCAGGCACCCAGCTGGCCTACCAGCAAAGCCTTGCCGAATGGTCAGCCACCGAAGCGCGTATCCCCAGCATTCAAACCGCCATCGCCAAGACCGAACTCGCCTTGCAGCTTCTGGTTGGTCGTAGCCCAAGGTTGATGGCGGAACATCTGCCGCGCGGCGCTCAACCGCAAGTGCCCAACACCCCGCGCGAATTCGACTCTGCGCTGCTGCTGCGTCGCCCCGATGTTGCCTCCGCCGAACAAATGCTGATTGCCGCCCATGCTGACGTTAATGCAACCAAGGCTGAACGCTATCCGCGCCTCAACCTTTCCTTGCTCGCCGGCCTGATTGCCAGTTCCAGCGGGCTGATCACCGGCTTTCCCCTGTTCTGGGATGCATCTGCCGGACTGACCGGGCCAATCTACGATGCCGGCCTCGTCCAGTCAAAGACCGAAGGTGCCGAAGCACGCCGCGAAAAAGCCGTTGCCCACTACCGCTACACCGTCTCGGTCGCTTTCCGTGACACTTACGAAGCAATGGTCTTGCGCGACGCCAGCGACAGCCAGGTGCTTTCTTCCGAGGCCGAAGTGGCAACACGTAAAAAATCGTTGGCGCTGACCCAAAAAAGCTACGACGCCGGGCGCTCGAGCAAATTTGAAGTGCTTTCCGAATCAATCAAGGTGCTGAACGCCCAGCTTGCGCTGGCTGATGCCCGACAAACACAACTGACTGCCCGTAGCCAATACTACAAAGCGCTGGGAGGAGGCTTCTGATGATGTTCCATGTGTATACCGACCCGAAACCCGAGGGTTACTTTGTTAACGAGCCCTTCGGCATCTATCGCACCATTCTCGATGCCGACTGGTTGCTCTACATTCTGTTGCCCTTACTGCTGCTCATTGTCGTTGCCTTGCTGATGGTTGCCTGGCGTATCCACGAGATTCCAACCCACAAGGCGAACCATAAAAACATGCGGCAAGCCGAATTGGTTACGGCACTAACGCTGCTTGGCCTGTTCATGCACGAGATTTGGGCCATCGCCTTGTTTATGGCTTATATGGATTGGAATGCTTTCGAGGACTTCATGGTGCGCATCCTGCGCCGTTCGCGCAGCCCTGCTGCGGAGGATTCCCAAGCCGGTTCGATGGCAACGGTTAGCGGAGAGCACAAGGCATGAAGCTCACACTCGTTCCCTATTTTCTGATCTGCTGGTTGCTGGTCAAGTTCGGCATCGTCAAGAAAACTATCGGCAATTTCGTCGCCATGGGCTTGGGTGCCGTCTTTGTGCTTTTCATGCTGCTTACCTTCACCCGCTATTACGCCTTCATCGACCTGACGGCGACAACGACAATCAAGGCGCCGCATATCGTGCTGAACACACCAGCCGGCGGCGAAATTGACAAAATCTACGTGACCCACAACCAGAAGCTGAAAGCGGGCGACCCGGTTTACAGTTTCAAGACGGATCGTTACGCCATCCAGATGGCTGCCAAGAAGGCTGAGAAAGGCCGCTTGCAAACCCAATTGGGCAAGCTGGAAAATGATCTCAAGCGCCTCGGCAAACTGCGTGGCGAAGTCATTCCGCAATCCGAATACGACGCCAAGCTGGCCGAAGTCGAAACCCAACGCGATCTGGTGACCAAGGCTGAACAGGATATGGCGGACTTGCAATGGAAGATTGACAAGGCACTGGTCGTCGCGCCGGTCGATGGTCAGGTTGCTGTGCAGTTTTCGTCAGAGGGACAGTATTTTGGTGAAGCTCGCCCGGCAGCGATCCACATGTTCACCAACAAAAAATTCATCGAGCTGCGCATTCCGGATCAGGTTTATCAGTTCGTCAAACCGCACGCCTTCTCTGAGTTTTATGTCGACGCTTACCCGGGCAAAATATTCCGGGCGCGCGTGCATAGCATCACAGAATCGACTGGCGAGGCGCAGGGGGCACTACTCGGCACACCGCAAAGCGTCACGCAGCATGTTGTCAAAAACAGCAATGAAATTGGCCGAACGGTGATTCTGGAATTTGAAGAACCGGAAGGGATGCATATTCCGATTGGCGCAACCGGCAAGGCCTGGATTGCGGCCGAAAAGCCGATTCATCTGCTTGGCTTCCTTGATCTGGTGATCGGTTCGCTACTGCGCTTTGCTGCTGCTGAATCTTATTTGAAGGCAATGTAACTCGTGCTGGTCGAATGGGCCTTATTCAAGGCCCACTCTTTCCTGAAATACTAGATGTAACTCTCAATCAGACGCAGCAATTCGTCTTCATCGTAAGGTTTACCAAGATAGTGATTGGCACCGATTTCCAGCGCGTAATTGCGGTGCTTGTCCGCTGTACGTGAGGTAATCATGATCACCGGCAGTTGCTTCAGGCGATTGTCGGCGCGGATATTGCGCACGAGGTCAAAGCCATCCATGCGCGGCATCTCCACGTCTGAGAGCACGACATCCGGCATCACTTCGATCAGTTGCTCCAGCGCATCAACACCATCCTTGGCCAGCACGACCTGATAGCCTTCGCGGGTCAGCAGGCGGCTGGTAATTTTGCGCACGGTCAGCGAGTCATCAACCACCATTACCGTCGGCACGGTAGACATCATCATCGGCACAGCCGCCGGGGCGATGGCGTGCCCACTGGTCGCCTGTACTTTTGCAACCAAGGCCACCGGATTCAGGATCAGGACGACAGCACCATCACCGAGTACGGTTGCGCCAGCAATACCGACCACTCGTGCCAACTGGGTGCCGACATTCTTGACGACGACCTCTCGGTTACCCTTGAGCTCATCAACCTGGATCGCCACCCGCTGACTGCCTGAGCGCAAGAGCAACACCCAGTAACGTCGATGCGCTTCCGGTGCCGCCTCAGCATCACCCAAAAGGTGTGGCAGGTAATGGAAGGGGTAACGCTGCCCCTGCCACTCAACTTCACCTTTTTCGCGCAAAGCGGCCAGCGGTTTTTCCTTGAGTTCCATGACCTGTTCGATCATCGTCGATGGAACAGCAAAGAGTTGCGTGGCGGCGCGGATCAACAAAGTCTGAGTAACGGCCAGCGTTAGCGGCAGGTAGAGTCGGAAAGTGGTTCCCTTGCCTGGCTCGGAAAGTATTTCTATCCGCCCGCCCAGTTGTGCCACTTCGGTTTTGACCACATCCATACCGACGCCACGGCCAGAAACCTGCGTCAGTTCGGTGGCGGTTGAAAAACCCGGCTCGAAGATAAAGTCAAAAAGCCGCGCTTCTTCAATTGCCGCACCTTTCGCCAACAAACCGGCAGATTCAGCACGTGCGCGAATCCGATCACGATCCAGGCCACGGCCGTTGTCAGCCATCGTCAAAATAATTTCGTTGCCTTCCTGGACTAGCGCGATGGTGATTTCACCACTCTCGCTCTTGCCGGCCGCCAGCCGATCTTCACGACTTTCAATACCGTGCGTGATGGCATTGCGCAGCATGTGTTCAAGCGGCGCCAGCATCTTGTCAAGTACTGAACGGTCAAGTTCTACCTGGCCACCCTTGATCTCCAGATTGGCGCGCTTGCCGACATCTTTCGTCGTCTGCCGGACGATGCGATAGAGGCGCTCGGTCTGACTGGAGAAGGGCAACATGCGCACGCCCATCAGTTCCTGCTGCAGGCTGCGATTGAGCCGTGCCTGTGCAATCAGCGCTGCATTGGCGTCATCAAGGTTCTTGAGCAGGTGCTGCTGAACGGTTGCCACGTCATTGACCGATTCGGCCATAAAACGGGTCAGCTCCTGGAAGCGGGTAAAGCGGTCGAGCTCCAATGGGTCAAATTCCGCTTCGCCTTCCGGTGTGTGGGCTACTCGCGCCTGAATCTGTCCTTCAGCCTGAATTTCAATTTCGCGTAATTGACGACGCAAACGTATGACGTTTTCGGTCAAATCCAACAGCGAGGTCTTGAAACTACGCATCTCGCCTTCGATCCGGGTGCGGGCAATCGACAACTCACCTGCCTCATTGACCAGTCGGTCGAGCAAGTCGGCTCGGACGCGCAGGGTTGCCTGCTGACCACCTTCTGTCTCCTTCTCGGCCCCCATATCAACCGCAATTGCGGTCTTTTCTGGTGCAGCTTCCGCATTTGGCTCGGCAACAACTTCTGTCGGTTCGCCACTGCGAATGCGCTCAACTCCCTGCGCCAACAGATCACAGCCATTTTCAATTTCATCAATGAAGGGCGGGGTTACGGCGCCTGCCTGCAAGGCTTGTTCGACGCGCGTTTCGAGCAAATGCGTCATTTCGCCAAGGTTCATTGCCCCGGCCATCCGGGCGTTGCCCTTGAAGGTATGCAGCAGACGGGCAATCGCGCGCGGCGCGCCATCCTGATTCAATGTGGTACGCCAGTTGCGCAATTGGGCGGTCAGTTCGCCAAGTTGCTCTTCAGCCTCTTCGAGGAAGATCGGCAACAATTGCTCATCAAACTCATCCTGAAGCTGCAGGATTGCCTGCGCCGCAACAGCGATGGGTTGATCGATTGTTGCTGAACGAGGTGGCAGAGAAATAACTTCGGCAGTTGCCGGCACTTCGGGTTCTGCTTTCGGCGCAACCGCTTCCGGCTCAGGATGAAAAATATCATTCAACGCACCGATCAACTGGGTTTGCTCTTCGGGCGCTTGTTGCTGAGCCAGTGCGGCAAACAGGCTTTCCAGCGTAAAAATCGCCTGGCGAACCGTTTCCAGCCCCTCAATGCTATCCGGGCGACCTGAGTTGTCGCGACGTAGCAGTGCATGCTCAAGCGTGATAGCCAGATGATTCAGCGGCATCAAGCCAACCGTTGCTGCAATACCACCCAGGGTATGCGCAGCACGTGTCATCTCGAATGTTGTCGCTGCACCAGGATTAGCCTCGAGCTCGGCATACGAGTCAAGCAAGGTGTGGAGGTGACCGCGAGCCTCCTCACAGAAAATATCGTACAAGGTGGGTGAAGGCGGAGCGACAAGCAGAGGCTCAGAAATTTCGGCAATTTCCGGTGTTGACCGCAACAATTCAGAAGCACTCTCGGGGTGTAATGGTTGATCTTCACCGACCAACAGGTCTTCCAATGCAGCAGCCGTGGCGCTGAGGTGCGCATCGTCGAGGTCGACAATCTCGCTGACAGTCGCCTCAATGACCGGAACTTCTTCCTCCGGCTCAATCAGCTCGAAAACCATTGCGGGTGACTCGTCATCAACATCAGCAACGGGCAATTCAATAACTTGCACTGGCGCAACAACAGGTTCAACGATTGCGGCTGCCGGCACTGGAGCCGGTACCTCAGCCTCAACCCCACGCAAGCGATCTGCCAGAGCAACCAGAGCTGACGGATCAGGATCTGCCTTGCCATTCTCAAGAGCATCGACCCAGCGCGTGAATAGCGCATGTCCATCGACGATCATTTTTTGCAGATCAGGCGTCAGCGCCTTTTCCTGGGTCAGCCACATGTTGAGTGTCTGCTCCATGGCCCAGCCGACATTGCCAAGGTCCGTAAGGCCCACCATCCGCCCACTACCCTTCAGGGTATGAGTCGCACGGCGTATCGTCGTCAGTGCCTCAACATCAGCCGGATTGGCATTGAGCAATTCAAGCTGCTCGCCGATGGTGCCCAGCACTTCATGCGCTTCCTCAAGGAAGATCGAGAGCAACTCGGCATCAATTTCTTCATGGCTGGATTTCGCCAACTCAAGCGTCGCCGCCGAGGGTTGTGGTGCCTCTAACTGTTGCGGAGTCAGTGACGATGCCGCCGCACTGACATCCGGCTCGAACGCATCGCCAGTTTCCAACGCATTGAGCATGGTCTTGGCCGTTTCGCCCAAGCCCTGATCGGCGACTAGTTCGGCATCCTTTTGCAAGGACTGGAGATTTTGTTTCAGTTCGTTGCGCAGGCGGCTGTCTTCAGGCGCCTCCTTGAATGCTTCATAGAGAGCCTGCGTTTCCTGCTTTTGCTGCACCAACTGTACCTCGAGCGTCGGCGCTGGCGCGTCATCCTCAGCGTCATCAGCGAGTGCAACAGAAGCTCCCTGTAAACGATTCAGGAACGCATCGTAGCTTGTCTCGCCATTTTTCAGGGCATCAACGAAGAAGCCAAGTTGCGAGAGCTGTTGTGCGACGATTTCGAAATCTTCTGCGGCAGGTTGATAGTCTGCTTGAGCAAAACGTTGAATACGTGCGCTACATTCCTTGACATCAGCCAAAGCAGTAAAATGACCCAGCATGGAAAGCGCGCCTGCAACCTGCTTGAACGGTGCATCGAGTGCG
>ERZ724504.541-NODE-541-length-21321-cov-8.575096_pt1 | contig 21321 bp, 19 predicted proteins | sample MGYA00376037_ERZ724504 | MGnify/ENA primary metagenome ERZ724504 (study PRJEB28724, sample SAMN07190888) | wastewater metagenome | isolation source: influent of sewage treatment plant in Hong Hong | place: USA: Christiansburg, Virginia | collected 2016-03-01 ... | reverse complement strand
CCATGGCGCCTTTGCACCACCGCTTCTGGCCCAAGGGCGTGCCGCACGATGTGCGCGTGCCGCGCGTGACCTTGGTGGACTACCTGGAAGTAGCGGCCCGCCGCTACCCCGACAAGCCCGCCATCGTCTATGGCGGCGCCACCACCGATTACCGCAGCCTGCGGGCGCGTGTCGATGCGCTGGCCGCCTACCTGCAACAGCGCCTGGGCGTGCGCCAGGGCGACCGCGTGCTGCTGATGGGCCAGAACTGCCCGCAGTTCATCACCGCCTTTTATGCCGCCTTGCGTGCGGGTGCGGCCATCGTGCCCGTCAGCCCCATGAGCACAGCCGAAGAACTGCGCTACTACGCCGAAGACAGCGGCGCCCGCGTGGTGGTGGTGGCCCAGGAGCTGGCCGCGCCAGTACAAACCTGCATGGCCCAGGGCCTGCTGGACGCCGCCCTGGTGCTGGCCTACAGCGACGCCTTGAGCGCTGTGCGCGACAGCGCCGCCCTGCACGATGAACTGCCCGACGTGGTGCTGGCCCCGCGCCTGCCGCTGCCCGGCCCGGCCTGGCACGGTTTGGAAGACGCCATCGCCGCCGGGCTGCAGCCTGCACCCGCCACGGGCAGCGCCGACGACCTGGCCGTGATTCCCTACACCTCCGGCACCACCGGCCACCCCAAAGGCTGCATGCACACGCACGCCACGCTGCTGGCGTCCAACGTGGCCTCGCAGGTGTGGCGCCAGCTCAATGTGGATTCGGTCATTCTGTGCGTGGCGCCCATGTTCCACATGCTGGGCCTGCAAAACGGCATGAACGTGCCCATCACGCTGGGCGGCACCATCATCATGATGCCGCGCTGGAACCCGGTGCAGGCCGCGCAGCTGATAGAGCGCCACCGCGTCACCGTCTGGACGGCGCCGCCGTCGATGGTGATCGACCTGTTCGCCCAGCCGCAGGCCCAGCAATGCGACCTCTCCAGCCTGACGCTGCTGTCGGGCGGCGGCGCGGCCATGCCCGAGGCCGTGGCCACCATGCTGGCCGAGCGCTTTGGCCTGAGCTACAACGAGGGCTACGGCCTGACCGAAACCGCCTCCTTCCTGCACGGCAACCCCCTCTCGCGCGGCAAGCGCCAGTGCCTGGGCATGCCCACGCAGGGCGTCGAGTCGCGCATCGTGGACCCCGAGACGCTGGAAGACCTGCCGCTGGGCGAAGTCGGTGAACTCGTCACCCATGGCCCGCAGGTCATGCAGGGGTACTGGCGCAACGAAGAGGCCAACCGCGCCGCTTTTTTTGAGCGCGATGGCAAGCGGTTTTTCCGCACCGGCGATCTGGCCAGCATCGACGAAGACGGCTATTACTTCATGCGCGACCGCCTCAAACGCATGATCAACGCCTCGGGCTTCAAGGTCTGGCCCGCCGAGGTGGAAAGCACCATGTACGAGCACCCGGCCATCCACGAGGCCTGCGTGATTGCCGTGGACGACGCCAAGCGCGGCGAAACCGTCAAAGCACTGATCGTGCTCAAGCCCCCGCAGCGCGGCCAGGTGACAGAGCAGGAACTGATCGACTGGAGCCGCGAGCGCATGGCCGCCTACAAGGTGCCGCGCCTGATCGAGTTTGTGGAGCACCTGCCCAAGTCCGGCACCGGAAAAATTTTGTGGCGCGAGCTGCAAGCGCAGCACCGCACCCCCGGCGCACCCCAGGGCGCCTGAGCGCAGCGCCCACCTTGCAACCACACCAGCACAACACAGGAGACACCCATGGCAGAGCGTGAAAACTACACCGGCAAAGCCGTATTTGTGGCGGGCGGCAGCAGCGGCATCAACCTGGCACTGGCCCAGGCCTTTGCCCGCCAGGGCGCGCGCGTGGCCATTGCCAGCCGCTCCCCCGAGCGCGTCGAGGCGGCTGTGGCCGGTCTGCGCGCCCAGGGGCTACCGGCCTGGGGCTACAGCGCCGATGTGCGCGACGCCGATGCCATCGGCGCCGCACTGGAGCAGGCCCACCGCCAGATCGGCGACTTCGACGTGCTGGTCTCGGGCGCGGCGGGCAACTTTGTCGCCCCGGCGCTGGGCATGTCGGCCAAGGGCTTTCGCACCGTGGTCGATATCGATCTGGTGGGCACCTTCAACGTGCTGCGCCAGGGCCACGCCTTTTTGCGCAAGCCTGGCGCCTGTGCGCTCAACATCTCTGCGCCGCAGGCCTTCAACCCCACCATGTACCAGGCCCATGTGTGCGCTGCCAAGGCCGGGGTGGACATGCTGACGCGCGTGCTGGCCATGGAGTGGGGCGTGGATGGCGTGCGCGTCAACTCCATCGTGCCCGGCCCGATTGCCGACACCGAAGGCGTGCGCCGCCTGGCCCCCTCGCCCGAAGCGCTGGAGGCCATGGCCCGCACCGTGCCCCTGCGCCGCTTTGGCCAGGTCGAAGAAATTGCCGACATGGCCTTGTTCCTGGGCTCGGCGCGCGCGCAGTTTGTGACGGGCGCCGTCATTCCGGTCGATGGCGGCAGCTCGCTGCACGGCGGGCGCGACCTCAGCCACGCCCTGGCTGTCTGACGGAGATGCCCCCATGCCCCAGCCTTACGAACTGATCCGCTTTGCGGTGTGCGACCAGGTCGCCACGCTCACTTTTCACAACCCCGCCAAGCGCAACGCCTTCGAGCCGCGCATGCGCGAAGAAATTGCCGAGGTGGTGGCCACCGTGCGCCGCGACCGCAGCATCCGCGCCCTGGTGCTCACGGGTGAAGGCACGCATTTTTGCTCGGGCGGCGACCTGGGCAACATCGCCAGCGTGGGCCTGGACAACGCGGGCTGGCGCGAGCGCCTGACCAACCTGCACGACTGGCTGCAAGACCTGTTGACGCTCGACCGCCCCATCATTGCCGCCGTCGATGGCGCGGCTTACGGCGCCGGTTTCAGCCTGGCGCTGCTGGCCGATTTCATCATCGCCACGCCGCGCGCGCGTTTTTGCATGTCTTTCATCAAGGTGGGGCTGGTGCCCGACTGCGCGGCGTTTTACACCCTGCCGCGCATCGTCGGGCCGCAGCGCGCCCGTGAGCTGATGCTGTCGGCGCGCGAAGTGGGCGCGCAAGAGGCGCTGGCGCTGGGCATTGCCATGGAGCTGCACCCGCCCGAGCAATTGCAGGCCCGGGCGCAGGCCCTGGCGCGCAGCTTTGTGCAGGCCTCGCCGGTGGCGGTATCGCTCATCAAGCGTGCGCTGGCTGCGCCCGGCCACGACCTGGCCACGCTCTTGGAGCTGGAGGCCAACGCCCAGTCGCTGGCCATGGGCACCCCAGACCACCGTGACGCCGTGCAGCGTTTTCTGCGCAAAGAGCCTGCCAGCTTTGTCTGGCCCGCCCAGCCCTGAGCGCGCCTGGGCGCCGCCCCTGTGCGCACCCGGCCCCGCCATGGCGGGGCTTTTTTGTGGGCGCGACGGGGTGTGTTCGGTATGGGCGAAGGCTTGCTACTGAAATCAGTGATTGTGGGATGCCCGTCCGCACACGAACATAGAACCCGACAACACACCGGCTGCGCCACCCGCTGGCCACAGCGTGGGGCACCGGGCCAGCGCCCTGCCACACGGCCCGCGCCGGACGTTGAAACACCGACAGGCCCCAGGGCCACAGGGGCAGCACAGCCCGGACAACTTACAGGAGCACGCACAAATGAGCACACAAGGCATGGTTGAAGGCAAAGTGGTGGTGGTGACGGGCGCAGGCGGCGGCATTGGCCGCGACATCGCCCTGGCCATGGCCCGCGAAGGCGCCAAAGTGGTGGTCAACGACATCGGAGCCTCTGTCAGCGGTGAAGGCAACGACGCTGGCCCGGCACAAAAAGTGGTCGATGAAATCAAGGCCCTGGGCGGCGAGGCCGCTGCCAACACCGACAGCGTTTCGGATGTGGTGGCGGCAGGCCGCATCATCCAGACCGCCCTGGACACCTTTGGCCGCATCGATGTGGTGGTGAACAACGCAGGCATTCTGCGCGACCGCTTCTTCCACAAAATGAGCCTGGACGAGTGGGATGCCGTCATCAAGGTGCACCTGTACGGCGCCTACTACGTCAGCCGCGCCGCTGCCAACCACTTCAAAGAGCAGGGCAGTGGCAACTACATCCACATGACCTCCACCTCGGGCCTGATCGGCAACTTTGGCCAGGCCAACTACGCCGCCGCCAAGCTGGGCGTGGCCGCGCTGTCCAAGTCCATTGCGCTGGACATGCAGAAGTTCAACGTGCGCAGCAACTGCATTGCGCCGTTTGCCTGGAGCCGCATGATCGGCTCCATTCCCACCGAAACCGATGCCGAAAAAGCCCGCGTCGAGCGCATCAAGCAGATGACGCCCGCCAAGATTGCCCCGCTGGCCGTGTGCCTGGCCAGCGATGAGTCTGCCGACACCAACGGCCAGATTTTTGCCGTGCGCAACAACGAAATCTTCCTCATCAGCCAGCCGCGCCCCGTGCGCTCGGTACACCGCAGCGAGGGCTGGACGCCGCAAAGCGTGGCCGCGCACGCGCTGCCCGCCCTCAAGGCCAGCTACTTTGACCTCGACCGCTCGGGTGACGTGTTCACCTGGGACCCCATCTGAGCCCCGCAGCGCCACGAGAGCACGCACCATGAGCGATACCACCCCGGGCGTTCAGGCCCAGCACCAGGCCCAGCTGAACGCGGGCCAGTTCCTGATCCAGCGCTGCACCGGCTGCAGCCAGCATGTCTATTTCCCGCGTGAGAGCTGCCCGCACTGCGGCGCCCACGATCTGCAATGGGTAGCGCCCAGCGGCTACGGCACGGTGTATTCCACCACCACCATTGCGCGCAAGCCCGAGGCGGGCGGCAACTACAACGTCAGCCTGATCGACCTGGACGAAGGCGTGCGCCTGATGAGCCGCGTTGAAGTCCAGCCGGTCGATGCCGTGCAGATGGGCCAGCGCGTGCAGGCGCGCGTGGTGCAACAGGGCGGCCAGGGCGTGGTCGTGTTCGACCCCGTGGTCGGTGCGCCCGCCGCCACCGCCGCGCAGCCCGTGCCACGCGGCCCGGCAGCGTCGGCGGCCATCCACACCTCGTCGGGTTTGCAGGCGCTGCGCGGCAGTGCCGCCATTGCCGGGGTGGCCACCTTTGGCTGCGGCGAGGCCACGGGCTTTACCGAGATGGAAGTGCTGGCCCATGCCGCCCGCGCCGCCGTGGCCGATGCGGGCCTGAAGATGAGCGACATCGACGGCCTGTGTACCGCCAGCGTGCTCTCCACCATGTGGCCCATGCCCGTGACCGAGTACCTGGGCATCAACCCGCGCTACATCAACAGCACCATGATTGGCGGCTCCAGCTTTGTCGCGCACATCCTGCCGGCCATGATGGCGCTGCAAGCGGGCCAGTGCAACGCCGTGCTGGTGTGCTACGGCAGCACGCAGCGCAGCAGCACCTTTGGCCGCGCCGAAATCGCCAAGGCCCGCCGCGTGATGGACCCCCAGCCCTACGAGACGCCCTTCGAGCCCATGCAGCCGCTGTCGGCCTACGCGCTGGCCGCGCGCCGCCACATGCACCAGTACGGCACCACGCGGCGCCAGCTGGCCGAGGTGGCCGTGGCCGCGCGCCAGTGGGCGCAGCTCAACCCCGAAGCCTTCCTGCGCGACCCGCTGACCATCGACGATGTGCTCAAGGCGCGCATGGTGTCCGACCCGCTGACGGTGCGCGACTCCTGCCTGGTCACTGACGGCGGCGGCGCCTTCGTGCTGGTGCGCGCCGACCGCGCCACCACCTTGCCAAAAAAGCCCGTCTATGTGCTGGGCAACGCCACCGCCAACTGGAACCGCCAAATCTCCTCCATGCACGATCTGACGGTAACGGCGGCCAGCCAGTCGGGCCGCGAGGCCTTTGCCATGGCCGGGCTGGCGCCCAAGGACATGGGCGTGGTCGAGCTGTACGACGCCTTCACCATCAACACGCTGCTGTTTCTGGAAGACCTGGGCTTTTGCGCCAAGGGCGAGGGCGGCGCGTTTGTCGAGAACGGCGCCATCGCCCCGGGCGGGCGGCTGGCGGTCAACACCAACGGCGGCGGCCTCTCGTGTACCCACCCGGGCATGTACGGCATCTTCACCGTGATCGAGGCGGTGCGCCAGCTGCGCGGCGAGGCCGGTGCGCGCCAGGTGGCCGGTGTGCAGACCGCGCTGGCACACGGCAACGGCGGCACGCTGTCGAGCCAGTCCACCGCCATTCTGGGCACCGCCGAGGCGCTGTAACGCTATGGATTGGATAGCTGCTAGCGCCCACCACACGGGCCTTGCAGCACCAAAACACTTAAAACTTTTTGCGGCCTGCGCAAGCACTCTTTTTTTGATAGCTGCTCGCGCTTATCCAGCGGGCGCTGGAGGCCAAAAAGACCTGAAACCTTCTGGCCCCCGCACCGCCCCTGTGCATTGACCACCCCGCAGCCGCCCCGGCGGCCTGCGCACCCCAAGGAAATTGACATGATCCGCGACAACGAAACCCTTGAAGCCCTGCTCGACAGCGTGCGCCGCTTTGTCCGCGAGCGCCTGGTGCCCGCCGAAAACGAAGTCTCCGAAACCGACGAAATCCCCGAAGCCATCGTGCAAGAGATGCGCGATCTGGGCCTGTTCGGCATGACCATTCCAGAAAAGTTTGGCGGCCTGGAGCTGACCATGGAGGAGGAATGCCGCGTGCTGTTCGAGCTGTGCCAGACCGCACCGGCGTTTCGCTCCATCATCGGCACCACGGTGGGCATTGGCTCGCAGGGCATCTTGATGGACGGCACGCCCGAGCAGCAGGCCCAGTGGCTGCCCAAGCTGGCCACGGGCGAGGTGATTGCCTCGTTTGCGCTGACCGAGCCGGAGGCGGGCTCGGACGCCGCCTCGCTGCGCACCTCGGCCCGCCGCGAGGGCGACTTCTACATCGTCAACGGCACCAAGCGCTACATCACCAACGCGCCGCACGCGGGCATGTTCACGCTGATGGCGCGCACCAACCCCGAGGACAAGGGTGCGGGCGGCGTCTCGTCTTTCATCGTCGATGCGAAATCGCCCGGCATCAGCTTTGGCAAGTACGACAAAAAAATGGGCCAGCGCGGCGCCCACACCTGCGACGTGATTTTTGACAACGTGAAGGTGCCCGCCGCCAACCTGATTGGCCTGAAAGAAGGCCAGGGCTTCAAGACGGCGATGAAGGTGCTGGAAAAAGGCCGCATCCACATCGCCGCCGTGGCCGTGGGCGTGGCCCAGCGCGTGCTGCGCGACGCGCTGAACTACGCGCTGGAGCGCCAGCAGTTTGGCCAGCCCATTGCCGAATTCCAGCTGGTGCAGGCCATGCTGGCCGACAGCCAGGCCGAGCTGTATGCCGCCGAGTGCATGACCATTGACGCCGCCCGCCGCCGCGACGATGGCAAGAACGTGGCCACCGAGGCTTCGTGCAGCAAGATGTTTGCCACTGAAATGGTGGGCCGTGTGGCCGACCGCGCCGTGCAGATTCTGGGCGGCGCGGGCTACATGGCCGAGTACGGCATCGAGCGCTTTTACCGCGACGTGCGCCTGTTTCGCCTGTACGAAGGCACCACACAAATCCAGCAGCTCATCATCGCGCGCAACATGGTGCGCGCCGCCCGCGCATGAACGCCGCCCTGCCCAGCGGCGCCGTGGCCGATCTGCCCGGCGATGCGCCCGACCTGGCCTCGGACGGTGTGGACACCTCGCAGCTGTTTGCCCAGGTGCCCTTCAACCACCTGCTGGGCTTGCAGCGCGAGTACGCCCAGGACGGCGTGGCCCGCCTGGTGCTGCAGCCGCGCGCCGACCTGACCAACAACCACCAGGCGGTGCACGGCGGCGTGCTGATGTCGCTGATGGACAGCGCCATGTCCAGCGCGGCGCTGTCGGCCTCGGGCTTTACCAAGGCCGTGGTCACCATCGACATGACCAGCAGCTTTCTCAAACCCGCCCATGGCCGCCTGGTGGCCCACGCCAGCGTGCAGGGCGGTGGCAAATCGGTGTGTTTTTGCGAATGCCGCATTGAAGACGAGGCCGGTCACACCGTGGCCCGCGCCATGGGCACCTTCCGGTACGTGCGGCCCTGAGATTTTGGATTTCTACAACGACAACAGGAGACAAGCATGACCGTCAAGAACACTGCGGGCGCATCGCGCCGCCTCTGGATAGCCAGCGCCCTGGCCCTGGCCTGTGGCAGCGCCTGGCCACAGAATGCCCCGGCCCCGAACAGCGACCAGCCCATCCGCCTGGTGGTGGGCTACGCCGCCGGTGGCCCGGTGGATGCGGTGGCGCGCCAGTTTGCGCCGCTGTTTGCCAAAGCCCTGGGCCAGACGGTGATGGTAGAAAACCGCGCCGGTGCCGGGGGCACCATGGCCGGTGACGCCGTGGCCAAGTCCGCGCCCAACGGCCTGACGCTGTACTTTGCCGCCAGCCCCACCATCACCATCAGCCCCAACGTGCTCAAGGCCATGCCGTTCGATCCGGCCAAAGACCTGACGCCGCTGGCGCCCATCCTGAGCTACGCCAACGTGCTGGTCATCAACAAAGACCTGCCCTTCAAGAGCCTGCCCGAGCTGGTGGCCTACGCCAAGGCCCACCCCGGCAAGCTGGCCTATGGGTCGGCGGGCGTGGGCGCCTCCAACCACCTGAGCGGCGAGCTGTTTGCGCGCCGCGCGGGCATTGACCTCAACCACATCCCCTACAAGGGCAACGCCCCGGCCATGACCGATGTGATTGGCGGCCAGCTGGCCATGATGTTCGACATCATCGGCACCGGGCGCAACTACGTGAACACGGGCCGGGTGCGCGCGGTGGCCGTTACGTCCAAAGACCGCAACGCCGCCATGCCCGACGTGCCCTCCATGCGCGAACTGGGCATTGCCGACTACGACGTGGGCGGCTGGTACGGCCTGTATGGCCCGCCCAAAATGCCTGCCGACATGGTGCAGCGTTTTCACACGGCGGTGCAGCGCACGCTGGCCCTGGACGAATTCAAGGCCAAGCTGGCCGAGCAGGGCTATGACCAGTGGAACGGCAGCCCGCAGACGCTGAGCGAGCGCGCCGCCCGCGAACGCGCCTTGTGGGCCACGGTGGCCAAAGGCATCCAGGTGGAGTAAGGCATGACCAGTACGCACCCCAGCGCAGCCGCCAGCGCGCGCATCCACACCCTGTTTGACCAGCGCCTGGCCAGCGCGCCGCAAGAGGTTTTTTTGTACGCCCCCGAGCGGGAGTGGACGTTTGCCGACCTGGGCACGCTGGTCGATGCGCTGGCCCGCGAGATGCAGGCGCACGGCGTGGTCGAGGGCGACCGCGTGCTCATCGTGGCCGAGAACTGCCCCGAGCATGTGGCGCTGATTTTGGCGTGCAGCCGCATCGGTGCGTGGTCGTGCGGCGTCAACGCCCGCATGTCGCGCGGTGAGATCCGCGCCTTCATCGCCAAGGCCGACCCGCGCCTGGTGTATTTCACGGCGGGCGTGTCGGACGTGGCCGCCGGGCACGCCCAGGATGCGGACGCTGTGCCTTCGGTGGTGGCGGGCCTGTCGCGCTCGCCCGTGCGCACCCAGGCCCTGGCCGAGCCCGCACCGCTGGCGCAGCAGGTGGCGGCGGTGATTTTTACCTCGGGCACCACGGGCACGCCCAAGGGGGTGCTGGTGTCGCACGCGGGGTTGCTGCAATTTGCCCGTGTGTCCAGCCAGTCGCGTGCGCTGGGGCCGCAAGACCGCTCGTATGCCTACCTGCCGATGACGCACATTTTTGGCCTGGGCACGGTGCTGATGGCCTCGTTGTACGCGGGCGCTGGCTTGCTGATGCGCAGCCGTTTTGATCCGGCCGATGTGTTCGAGGCGCTGGCGCACCACGGGCTGTCGAACCTGCAAGGGCCGCCCGCCATGTTCACGCGGCTGCTGGCCTGGCTGGATGCGCAAGGTATTGAGCAGCCCGCCGCACCGCAGCTGCGCTACGTGTACACGGGCGCCGCGCCGCTGGACATGGCGCTCAAGCACGCCGTGCAGCGCCGCTTTGGTCAGCCGCTGCACCACGGCTACGGCCTGTCGGAGTACGCGGGTGCGCTGTGCCTGGTGCCCCGGGGCAGCCAGCGCGAAGACACCTCGGCGGGCTACCTGGTCGAAGGCGCTGAACTGCGCATCGTCGATAGCGAAGGCCGCGACCTGCCCGCTGGTGAGCGCGGCGAAATCTGGATGCGCGGCGTGGGCCTGATGCCCGGCTACTTCCGCGACCCCGAGGCCACCGCCCAGGTCATGCAGCCCGGCGGCTGGTACGCCAGCGGCGATTTGGGCTACCAGGATGCCGATGGCGCGCTGTACGTGGTGGGGCGGCTCAAAGAGATGATCATCCGCTCGGGCTTCAACGTGTACCCCGGCGAGGTCGAGGCCGTGCTCAACAGCCACCCCGCCATCCAGCGCAGCGCCGTGGTGGGCCAGCGCGAATCGGACGGCAACGAAGCCATCTGGGCGTTTTATGAAGTGCGGCCCGGCACTGCCAGTACCCCCGACGGGCTGCGCGCTGCGCTACACGCCCATGTGGCCGAGCACCTGGCGCCCTACAAGCGCCCCAGCCACTTCATCGCCATGGACAGCCTGCCCATGACGCAAAGCGGCAAGGTGCTCAAACGCAGTTTGCTGGAGCAGGCTCCCCAGCCGTAGCCGGGGCAGCGCAGGGCGCGGGCGCCTTGCGCTGCTGGTGCCATCAGCCCTGCGCCATCTCCTGGGGCGGCGCCAGTTGCTTGAACTTGAACGATGCCATCGCCCGCGCCAGCACCTCCTGGTTTTCCCCGCGCACGGTGCCTTCGCAGTAGCAGATCGAACGCCCGCCGCCGGTGTGCCAGCCCTCAATCACCAGCCGCCCACGGCCCGAGGCCAGGAAGCTGGTGTTCAGGTTCAGCGTGACGACACCAGCCTCAAAGTTCACGCTGGACATGGCGGCACTGGCCATGGCGCTATCGAGCAAGGTGGCCAGCACACCGCCGTGGGCCGCGTCGAACAGGTTGGTCAGTTCCGGGCGCACTGGCATGGACAGGCGCGCGTAGCCGTTGGCCGAAACTTCGCGCGTGACGCCGAGCAGCTGCATGAACGGCACCTGCTTGAACACGTCAGCGAAGCGCCCAGGCACGCTGGCGCAGGGGCTTGCCGGGGTGTTTGCCGGGCTCATGCGGCGCTCCCGCAGGACTTGCGCAGCTCGCTTTTGAGCACTTTGCCCGCAGCCGACAGGGGCAGGCTGTGGCGAAACTCGATGCTCTCCGGGCATTTGTAGCCGCCCAGCCGGGTGCGGCAGTGGGCGCGCAGCTCCTCGGCGGTGGCCTCTGCGCCTTCGCGCAGCACCACCACCGCATGCACCGCTTCGCCCCATTTGGCACTCGGGACGCCGATGACCGCGCAGGTGGCAACGGCAGGGTGTCGGCCCAGGGCCTCCTCGACCTCGGCGGGGTACACGTTTTCGCCGCCCGAGATGATCATGTCTTTGAGCCTGTCGACCACGTAGAGGCGCCCTTGTGCGTCCATGTAGCCGCCATCGCCGGTGTGCAGCCAGCCGCCGTGCAGCGCCTGCGCTGTCTCTTCGGGGCGGCCCCAGTAGCCGACCATGACCACGGGGCCGCGCACCAGGATTTCGCCCGCATCACCGGTGGGCACTTCGCGGCCTTCGGGGTCGGCCACGCGGATCTCGGTGGCGTAGCCAGCGCGGCCCGCCGAGCGGATGCACTCGCCGCGCCGCTCCTCGGGCGCCTGGCCAATGCGGTGTACCGAGACCGAGGCCGCCGTCTCGGTCATGCCGTAGGCGTGGATGAATTCGACGTGGGGCAAGGCGGCCAGCGCGCGCTCCAGCAGCGGCAGGGCCATGGGCGCTGCGCCCCAGAGGATGCGGCGCAGGCTGCTCAGGTCGTGCTGGCCAAAGGTGGGCGTGTCCAGCAGCATCTGAACCATGCTGGGCACCATCACCATGTCGGTGATGCCTTCTTCCTGGATGGTGTGCAGCACCGTGTCGGGCCGAAAAGCGGGCAGGGTGACGCAGGTGCCACCCACGATGAGCTGGCCAATCAGGCGGCCCAATCCGGCCACATGGAACAGCGGTGCAATCAGCAGCGTCACGAAGTCGCTGGGATTGGGCACCTCGGCGGTGCGCCCCACGCTGGAAGACCAGAAGTTGTGGTGCGACAGCATCACGCCCTTGGGAAAGCCCGTGGTGCCGCCGGTGTAGAGGATGGCGGCCAGGGCATCAGCGCTGGGGCGGGCGTCTTCCACCGGGGTGGCGGCATCGATCAGGGCTTCGTAGCTGTGCAGGCCCTCGGGGGTGGGTGCGTGGCCCAGGTGGATGGTGGCGCAGAGGCTGGCGACTTGTGGCACCACATCGTGCGCCAGGGCGGTGAAGGCATCGTCCACCAGCAGCACGCGCGCGGCGCAGTCGTTGAGTGCATAGGTGATCTCGGCCAGGCTCCAGCGCGTGTTGACCGGGTTGAGCGTTGCGCCGCACCACCAGACGGCCAGGGTGGTCTCGACATAGCGGGCGCTGTTGTGGGCCAGCACGGCGATGCGGTCGCCGGGCTGCACGCCCAGTTGCTGCAAAGCGGCGGCCAAGCGCGCCACGCGCGCATGCAACTGGCCAAAAGACAGGCGGCAATGGCCGTCCACGAGGGCGATCTTGTCGGGGTGGCGTTGCAGCGAGCGGTGCAGTCCGGCAGTCAGGTACATCTTGTCTCCTTGGGTCGTTGTAGGTATGCGCCATCAGATTGGAGCGCATGCACCCTGCCCGGGCAATCACCGATCAGCTCAAAGCCATTGGCAGAAACGTCCATGCCTGGGGCGTTGCTGCGCCCGCACGGCGCAGGCGGTGTCGCTTCTTGCCAAACGAAATGAATCTTCCGGCCATCGCCGCCTGCGGTGCTGCTGCCTAGAGTGATCAGCGCGACAAACACCAAAAACCACTACCAGGAGACAAACATGACCGATTCCCGTGCAAATTTTTCTGCATCGCGGCGCCAGTTTGGGCGCCAGTTGTTGTCCGTGGGCGCGTTGGCGGCGGCTTTGCCAGGGGCGGCCACAGCCGCCACATCGCCTTTCCCTGCCAAGCCGATCACGGTGCTGCTGCCGTTTCCGCCCGGCGGCAGCGCCGACGCCATGGTGCGTGCCATCACCCATGTGGCCATGGCGGAGTTGGGCCAGCCCGTGGTCATCATGCACCGGCCCGGTGGTGGCGGCGTGACGGGCACCGCGAGCCTGACGCAGAACGTGGCCCCCGATGGACACACCCTGGCGCTGATGCACAACGCCGTGTTGCGCCAGCCGTTGCTACAGAAAGTGGGTTGGGACCCGTTGGTTGACTTCACGTACATCACCGGGTTGGCCAGTCTGTCCACGCTGATTACGGTGCGGGCCGATGCCCCCTGGAAGAATTTGCAGGAGCTGCTGGCCGACGCCAAAGCGCGCCCCGGCGCCATCAGCTACGGCACCGTGGGTGCGACCAGTGCCAACCGCATTGCGGGCGAGCAGCTGGCGCGGCTGGTGGGTGGGCAGTTCAACATGGTTCCTTACAAGGGCGGTGCCGAGGCCATCACGGCGTTGATGGGCGGCCACTTGGATGTGTACGGCGACCCCGGCGTGGGGCCGGTGGCGCTGTCGGGCAAGCTGCGGGTGCTGGCCTCGTTCACCGACCAGCGGCTTCAGCGCTTTCCAGCGGTGCCCACGGTCAAAGAGCTGGGCTATGGCCTGAGCGTGTACTCGCCCTTTGGCATCGTCGGGCCCCGGGGCATGGACGCTGCGGTGGTCGATCGCCTGCATACCGTCTTCAGCCAGGCCGCCACCGACCCTATCTACCAGAAGGTGCTGGAGGATTACGACTTCATGCCCTACCGCATGGACCCCGCCGCGTACCGCCAATACGCGCAAGAGCAGTTTGCCCGCGAGAAAACCTTGCTGCAGAAACTGGGCTTCAAGCCCGAGTAGGCGGGATGGTGCGTCCGGGATGCGCCCGTAACCAGCTGCCCCAGGGCGCAATCAGGCCATGGCAAGTCTTGGAAAGGCTTGCACGCTGTCCAGCACTTGCTCTTGAGAGCGCTTGGGCGTGAAGGCGCTCATGTGGGTTTTCCGTTCACGGGAGCCGCGTCTTTTGGCGGGCTGTCGGTGTGGCCCACCTGGGGATAGACATGCTCTAGCACCCCGTTGCGCATGACCACTACGGCGGTGCCCGTCTGCGCTGCAATTTGCCGTGCGCGCAGTGCAGCGCGTTGCAAGGCCAGCCAGGAGCCCCGCAGGTCGGCATTGTTTGCGTTCTCAATCGGTTGGGAAGGGGTCATGGTGCTTCGCTCCAGTTCAGCAAAATCGGTTCTTCGCCCGAGTTGTCGTACAGCGCCCACGCATCCACGGCAGGGGCGTAATGGCGGCTCAGGTTGTCCAGTCCGGCAGCAAAGCGGCGGCGGATCACGGCTTCAGGAATATGGTGCCCCCCTTGTTTGACCCGCTGCGCCACCCGTGCCAGCGCCTCCTGTGCGCTGGAAAGCCGCAGAAAAATTAACTCCACCCGGTAGCCAGCCGCACGCCAACGGGCGATGTGGCGCAGGTAGGCGCGCCCCGACAGCGTGGTTTCAAAAGCAAAGCTTTGCCCGGTCTGGAAATGCCGCTCCAGTTCTGCCAGCATCAGCCGCGCTGCTGGCAAAGCGGCGCTTTCGGGGGCAAACGGTGCCAAGCCAGCCGCAATCAGATCGGCATTCAAAAATTGGGGGCAGCCCGCCTCATTGGGTAAAAACTCGCGGGCAAAGGTAGTTTTACCTGCGCCATTGGGGCCGGCAATGATGATGACTTTGCGCTCGGCCATCGGGTCAAAGCTCCAGCGCGTAAGGGGGTTGCTTGAAGGTGATGCCTTCTTTGCCAACCACCTCGCCCAGCCACTGGCGAATCTCCGGGCTGTTGACGTTGTCGCTATAGATCCTGCCCCCGTTGCCGGTGTGGTAGGGCGGGTCAATATAGATGCACTTCACCTGTCCGGCATAGCGCGGCAGCAACGCTTTGAGGGCGTGCAGGTTGTCGCCCTGCACAATCAGGTTGCCCGCATCTGCCGGGCGGCAAGAGAGTTCTGGCACCGGCTCCAGCAGGCGAAATGGCACATTTTTGTGGTGTTTGACGACGGCATCCTTGCCGATCCAGTTCAATGTTGGCATTGCGCCTGTCCAATCCAGTTTGACGCGATGGCGTTGTGTTGTTCTTTATTTGCGCGGTGCCAGTGCATCCAGCCCGCAGTACCCCCGACAGAGGCATACAGCCCAGAACCGCTCAGCGATACCGGCCTGTCTCAAGATGCCGTTGGCAGTGTGGCGCGATTCGACTGTGAATGACCTTGTTCATGCGGAGCAATGTACCAGTCAGCCCAAGGGCGCTACCCCCGGCTGGTAATGCCCCCGCAGCGTGTCGATCAGCGCCTGGGCGTAGCTGGGCAGCTTGTCCTGGTCGCGCACCAAGATGTAGCGCTCGCGCACGCTCCAGGGGTCGGTCAGCTCAATCAGCGCCAGTTGCATGCTGGCCTGGTTGCGCCGCGCGGCGCTCTCGGGGACGATGCCCACGCCCACACCAGCGCCAATCATGCGGCACATGGCGTCAAAGCTCGATAGCTGGATACGGAGTTTGAGCGGCTTGCCCAGCTTGTCGGTCACTTGCGCCAGAAAGTTTTGCAGCGTGCTGCCGTGGTGCATGCCCACGTGGTCTTGTTCCAGTGTCTCGGCAAAGGCGATGGTGGCGTGGCGGGCCAGCGGGTGGTTGTGCGCTGCCACCAGCACCAGCCGGTCGGTGCTGAAGTGCAGGGCTTGCAGCCCCAGCGTATCGACCTGTCCGGCCACGATGCCCAGATCAGCACGCCCGTCCAGCACGCCACGGGCAATCTCAGCATTCGGTTTTTCCTGAAGGTCGATATTGACTTTGGGGTTGGCCGCCAAAAAGGTGGGCAGGATTTCGGGCATGAAATCGGTCACGGCGGTGGTGTTGGCAAACACCCGCAGGTGGCCGCGCAGGCCGCCGCCGTACTCCTGCAAATCGGCGCGCAGCTGTTCGGTCTGGCGCAGCACGCCGCGCGCGTGGTGCAAAAAGGCCTCGCCGGGGGGCGACAGGCGCACGCCCCGGGCTTCGCGGTAGAGCAGGGGCAGGCCCGCCTGGGTCTCCAGCGCCTTGATGCGGGCACTGGCGGCGGCCAGCGACAGGTGCTGGCGCGCAGCGGCGCGGGTGAGGTTGCCTTCGTCGGCGGTGAGCACGAACAGGCGCAGGTCGGTCAGGTCAAAGTGCATGCCGCCATGGTAGTGCAGCGCGGCACCAGACTTCGAAATTGCAGAAGCCTTGCTTTTGAAAACAGTGATTGTGCCCACGCCGGTGTGCGGCGACCATGGCGGCCATGAGCAGCACCTTCACCCCCGACGCCCGCACCGTGGATGCGGCACAACTGGCCCATCTGCAAACCTGGACGGGCCGCACCGAAACCCTGACCGACAGCATCACCGCCGCGCCGGTGAGCGGCCTGTCGGCCACGCTGGACCGCGACGACGCCGCCCCCGTGCCCGGCACCGCGCTGGCGCCGCTGTGGCACTGGCTGTATTTTTTGCCGCAGGTGCGCCACAGCGGCCTGGGGCCGGACGGCCACCCGGCGCGCGGTGGCTTTTTGCCGCCGGTGCCACTGCCCCGGCGCATGTGGGCCGGTGGCCGCTTGCGCTGGGAAGAAAACAACCCGCTGGTGGTCGGCGATGCGGTGCAGCGCGTCTCGCGCATTGAATCGGTCACGCACAAGGCGGGCCGCACCGGCGATCTGGTGTTTGTGCTGGTCAAGCACGAGATTTCCAACGCCAACGGCTTGGCGCTGACCGAAGAGCACGACATCGTGTACCGCGCCGCGCCGCAACCGGGCGACCCGGTGCCCCCGCCCACCGCCGCCGACACCGGCGCGCCCTGGCAGCGCACCATCACGCCCGATGACGTGCTGCTGTTTCGCTACTCGGCACTCACCTTCAACGGCCACCGCATCCACTACGACCGCCAGTACGTCACCCAGGTCGAGGGCTACCCCGGCCTGATCGTGCATGGCCCCTTGATTGCCACGCTGCTGGTGGACTTGGTGCGCCGCCATGTGCCCGATGCCCGCCTCAAGAGCTTCCAGTTCAAGGCCGTGCGCCCGACGTTTGATTTGCACCCCTTTGGCCTGAACGGCGCCCCGGCCGCCGACGGCAAAACCGTGCGCCTGTGGGGCAACGACCACGAGGGGTTCCTCACCATGCAGGGCAGCGCCGCGTTGTTCTGACACTGATTGCATCAAAAACCATAGCTGCCAGCGCTTGCCAGGTAAGCGCTAGAGCCAAAAAACACTGGAAAAAACCACCATGACCCACCAGCCCGACCAGTACCAGGAAATCCGCGACGCCGTGCGCGCCCTGTGCGCCCAGTTCCCCGACGAATACTTCCGCAAAGTCGATGAGGCCCGCGCCTACCCCGAAGCATTTGTCGATGCCCTGACCAAAGCCGGCTGGATGGCCGCGCTGATCCCGCAGGAATACGGCGGCTCGGGCCTGACCATGGCCGAAGCCTCGGTCATCATGGAAGAAATCAACCGCAGCGGCGGCAACTCCGGTGCCTGCCACGGCCAGATGTACGTGATGAACGCCATCGTGCGCAGCGGCTCACAGGCGCAAAAAGAAAAGTACCTTCCCCAGATCGCCTCGGGTGCGCTGCGCATCCAGTCCATGGGCGTGACCGAGCCCACCACCGGCAGCGACACCACCAAGCTCAAGACCACGGCGGTGAAGAAGGATGGCCGCTGGGTCATCAACGGGCAAAAGGTCTGGATCTCGCGCATACAGCACAGCGATTTGATGATTTTGCTGGCGCGCACCACGCCCGCCGACCAGGTGAAGAAGCGCTCCGATGGCCTGTCCTGCTTCCTCATCGACCTGAAAACGGCGATTGGCAACGGCCTGACGGTGCGTCCCATCCTGAACATGGTCAACCACGAGACCAACGAACTGTTCTTCGACAATCTGGAAATCCCCGAGGACGCGCTGCTGGGCGAAGAAGGCAAGGGCTTCAAGACCCTGCTGGACGGCCTGAACGCCGAGCGCACGCTGATCGCCGCCGAGTGCATTGGCGATGGCTACTGGTTCATTGACCGCGCCTCCAAGTATGCGAACGAGCGCGTGGTGTTTGGCCGCCCCATCGGCCAGAACCAGGGCGTGCAGTTTCCGATTGCCGATGCCTTCATCGAGCTGGAAGCGGCCAACCTGATGCGCTGGAAAGCCTGCGCCATGATCGACGCCCACCAGAACGCAGGCGCCGAGGCCAACATGGCCAAGTACCTGGCCGCCAAGGCCAGCTGGGAGGCGGCCAACGTGTGCATGCAGACGCACGGCGGCTTCGGCTTTGCCTGCGAATACGACATCGAGCGCAAATTCCGCGAAACCCGCCTGTACCAGGTGGCGCCGATTTCGACCAACATGATCTACAGCTACGTGGCCGAGCATGTGCTTGGGCTGCCACGCTCCTTCTGAGGGCTTTTTATGACCAGGCCACTGGACGGCATCACCGTCGTATCTCTGGAACACGCGATTGCCGCGCCGTTCTGCACCCGGCAACTGGCCGACCTGGGCGCGCGCGTCATCAAGGTCGAGCGCCCCGGCGCGGGGGACTTTGCCCGCGCCTACGACCAGCGCGTGCGCGGCGAGGCTTCGCACTTCGTCTGGGTCAACCGCTCCAAGGAGAGCCTGACGCTGGACCTCAAGCAGCCGGGCGCCGTGGCGGTGCTCAAAGACATTCTGGCCAGCGCCGATGTGCTGGTGCAAAACCTGGCCCCGGGCGCCGCCGCCCGCATGGGCCTGGGCTACGAGTCGCTGAAGGCCAGCCACCCGCAGCTCATCGTCTGCGACATCTCCGGCTACGGCGAAGACGGCCCCTACCGCGACAAAAAAGCCTACGACCTGCTGATCCAGAGCGAGGCGGGGTTTTTGTCGGTCACGGGCACGCCCGACGAGCCCAGCAAGGCGGGCAACTCGGTGGCCGACATTGCGGCGGGCATGTACGCCTACAGCAGCATCCTGGCGGCGCTGTTGCAGCGCGGCAAAACGGGCCAGGGCAGCCACATCGACGTGTCCATGCTCGAATCCCTGGGCGAGTGGATGGGCTACCCCATGTACTACGCCTTCGAGGGCGCTGCGCCGCCGCCGCGCACGGGGGCATCGCACGCCTCCATCTACCCCTACGGCCCGTTTGCCGTGGGCGATGGCGGCGCGGTGATGCTGGGCCTGCAAAACGAGCGCGAATGGAAGGCCTTTTGCGACACGGTGCTGCAAAACCCCGCGCTGGCCACCGACCCGCGCTTTGACGCCAACGCCAAGCGCAATGCCCACCGCGAAGCCCTCCAGGCGCTGATCCTGGAAACCTTTGCCCCCCTGACCACCGCCCAGGTGCTGGAGCGGCTGGAGCAGGCGCAGATTGCCAACGCCCGCATGAACACCATGGCCGACCTGTGGGCGCACCCGCAATTGCAGGCGCGCAACCGCTGGCGCACCGTGGGCAGCCCGGCGGGCGACATCCCGGCGCTGCTGCCCCCCGGGCGGCACAGCAGCTTTGACTACCGCATGGACGCCGTGCCCCAAGTGGGCGAGCACACCGACGCCATCTTGCGCACCCTGGGCCGCAGCGATGCCGACATTGCGCAGCTGCGCGCCACGGGCGCCGTTTGAGGTGCGCGCCCGCATTCTGCTGCACCCAATCACTATGAAATGAATAGCTGCTAGCGCACACCCCGTAAGCGCTAGAGGCCGATTTGACTAAAAATTTACCAGGAGCACCCGCATGCCCACTCCCAGCGCCCAACTGGCCGCCTTTGCCGCCCATCTGCGTTTTGAACACCTCCCGCAGGCCGTGGTTCGCAAGACCGAAGACCTGCTGGTGGACTGGTTTGGCTCGGCGGTGGCCGGGCACGGCTCGCGGCCCGTGGCCAGCATTGCCCGCTTTGCCCAGGTGATGGGCGCCGGGCAGGGCGCGGCAGAGGCCATCGTCTCGCGCACCAGCAACAGCCCCTATCTGGCGGCCATGGCCAATGCGGCGGCATCGCACGTGGCCGAGCAGGACGATGTGCATAACGGATCGGTGTTCCACCCGGCCACGGTGGTGTTTCCGGCGGCGGTGGCGGTGGCGCAGGCCATGGGCGCCAGCGGGCGCGATCTGCTGACGGCCTCGGTGGCGGGCTACGAGGTGGGCATCCGCGTGGGTGAATTTCTGGGGCGCTCGCACTACAAGGTGTTCCACACCACGGGCACGGCGGGCACGCTGGCGGCGGCGGCTGCGGTAGGCCATTTGCTCAAGCTGGACGCACAGCAGATGCTGCACGCGCTGGGTTCAGCGGGCACGCAGGCGGCGGGCCTGTGGGAGTTTTTGCGCACCGCCGCCGACAGCAAGCAGCTGCACACCGCCCACGCCGCTGCGGCGGGTGTGATGGCCGCCTACCTCGCGCAAGACGGCTTTACCGGCGCAGCGCAAATCCTGGAAGGCCCGCAGGGCATGGCCGCTGGCATGTCCAGCGATGCCGACCCGGCCAAACTGGTCGATGGCCTGGGCACCCGCTGGGCCACCGCAGAAACCTCGTTCAAATACCACGCCAGTTGCCGCCACACCCACCCGGCGGCCGATGCGCTGTTGCAGGTCATGCAGCAGCACCGGCTGCAGCCGGGCGATCTGGCGGGGGTGGTCACGCACGTCCACCAGGGCGCCATCGACGTGCTGGGGCCAGTGGTCAAGCCCGTCACCGTCCACCAGAGCAAGTTCAGCATGGGCACCGTGCTGGCGCTGGTGGCGCAGTTTGGCCACGCCGGTCTGGCCGAGTTTGACCAGCACTTTTTGAGCGATGCCACCCAGGCCCTGCGCGACAAAGTGACCATGCAACTCGACGCGGAAGTCGATGGCGCCTACCCGCGCCGCTGGATTGGCAAAGTCACCGTCACCACCACCGATGGCCGCGTGCTGCATGGCCGTGTCGATGAGCCCAAAGGCGACCCCGGCAACACCCTGAGCCGCGATGAGATCACCGCCAAGGCGCTGCGCCTGGCGGCCTTCAGCGGCGGCGCCACCGCCACCGAGATGCAGCAGGCCGTAGACCGCCTGTGGCATGTGGCGCAGTGGCCGCGCGTGGGCCGCCTGCTGGGGGCCGACACATGACGCCAGCGGCACGCCCCCTGCTGGCCTGCGCGCGCAGCTTTTTGTTTGTGCCTGCCGACCGGCCCGAGCGCTACGCCAAAGCCCTGGCCAGCGGCGCCGATGCCGTCATCATCGACCTGGAAGACGCCGTGGCCCCGGCAGACAAACCCAGCGCCCGCACCAACATA